>Ga0114960_10001826_pt1 | contig 16934 bp, 10 predicted proteins | sample C_130625_MF_Meta_FD_92637 | JGI IMG/M metagenome (GOLD analysis project Ga0114960, IMG submission 92637) | Freshwater microbial communities from Lake Croche, Canada to study carbon cycling - C_130625_MF_MetaG | ecosystem: Environmental > Aquatic > Freshwater > Lake | place: Lake Croche, Canada... | reverse complement strand
TATCATTAATTTTATATAATGAGCACTTCTTTGAAAAAGCTATGGTCTGAATATGGAATCGGCGCACTAATTGTATTATTATTTGTTGCATATGGAGTTAGTGTCCTATCTAAGAACTTAACTGGTAAGGGTAAAGGAGGTTTTGAATACAATGGTGAACAAATGAACTCCGCTTACAAGAACCCTCCTAATGCCGGAGGTTATAGTAACTCACAAAAGAAAAATGGTCAACAAATGCAGACCTCTGGTGTCCAACCTGCCAACCCTGATGGCCAAAATGAAGTGTTCGCTTCTGTCAGTGGCATTCCTACTCCTAATGCTGGTATCCCTACCTCTTGTTCCAAGCCCAATATCCAGAACCCTGCTGATCTCCTTCCTAAGGATAACAACAGTCAATGGGCTCAACTCAACCCTTCTGGACAAGGTGCCCTTGCAAATATTAACTTGTTGAAGGCCGGTTACCACATTGGTATTGATACCATTGGTCAGACCTTGAGAAACGCCAACCAACAGATCCGTTCTGAACCCCCAAATCCTCTTCTTTACGTTGGCCCTTGGAACTTGAGCACAATCCAACCAGACACGATGCGACCACCGCTTGAAATTGGTTCTGGTTCTCAATAAGCGTTAGAATAATATTTGAACCAACAAACATATGAAAAATAAAAATTCCAATTAACAAAATGTTTATAAATTATAAATATTTTGAACGCACCAAATTTACTTATTAACATTCGTTTTAAATCTAACTTTTAAAAATAGTTTGTTTATTATAATGTCAAAAGATCGTTTAATAAGTAGATGGCAAAATATTAAAAGACCTGAAATAAGTGAAATAAATTGTAAATTATGTGAATTTAATATAAATTTGACAACTTGTAAAAATTATAAAGATAATGACATTTTTGAAGCAGGAGAATTGATTAGATATCAGTGTCCAAACTGTGATGTTATATTTGGTGACTTACGTTTTTTAAATATGGAAATTGATGAAATATCAAAAGATTATGAAGATGCTTACTCATTTTTTAATGAAGGTGAAACTTCAAATTTCATATTAAGTGTATTAAATACAATAAATTTAGGAAAATGTAAAACATATTTAGATTATGCTTGTGGTAAAAATGAAAATAACTTGAATTTATTAAATCAAAATGGCTATAATACATACGGGTTTGATAGTTACGTTGAAATGAATCATCCAAAATTTTTATCAATAATAAATGAAAATTTAAAATTTGATATTGTTTATTCAAATAATTTCATTGAGCACGTAATTAATCCTTTTGATGATTTAAATAAACTGATAAATTTGTTGAATAGTAACGGTAAATTAGTATTGATTTCACCTTGTTGGGAATACTGTATCAGTTTTACTCATTATCATACTTTTTTTTTCGTAGGTAGATCTATAGAAAATTTATGTAATAAACTAAAAATTAAAGAGATTTATAGTAAAAAAATAAATTTTGAAAATGATTTTACCATTGTAAAAATTTTTGAAAAAATATAATAAACAATATATCATCTTATATTAATGCAAATAAGGTATAATCAAACTCCAATAATATTAGGCCAAAAATTGACACAATATGCCACACAAATTGAACCCAATGTATCATACTCAACAGATCCAAACTCTTTATACACCCTAATAATGTATGATCCAGATGCAGTAACAAGTGCCAATAATTATGTGCATTGGACTGCAACCAATATAAAAGGATCAAACATCAGTTCAGGCAACCAATTGTTACTCTATTATGGTCCACATCCTCCACCAGGTTCAGGCACGCACCATTACATTTTTGAGTTATTTAGACAAGACGATGCCACACCTATTGCAGTCACACTTTCAGAAGATAGAAAAATACCATTAAACCAATTATATAAAAAACTTGGATTAACAGGAAAAACCCCAGATCAAACAACACAATTCATAGTGGAATCAAACCCCGAATCAACTGGTGGTAAAAATATTACTCGTAAACGAAAACCAATGACACGTAAAACGCATCGAAACAATAAAAGAAAAACTAAGAAAAACAGAAATAAAAACAAGAATTCAAAAAGGAAACAATAATATTTTGGAAAATATAAAATAAACAAATAATATATATGAAAACAGGTCTTTTCACATATATTTTAATAGGCTTTGTAATTTTAGTGTGTTTGAAAATCTATTCAGAATCTGAATTATGGAACCTTAAATGTGTTATTTCAGGAGTAGATGGAAACCGTTATTGTGTGCGAGATCGTGTAGATACTAAGGAGGCTGCGGATTTATTAGCCAACGTCACACAAAAAATGAAGGACTTGGTCAAATATATGCAAGAGAATCACGGAGACGATCCAAGGGTTCAAAGACTAGTTGCAGGTTTCAATCCAAAGAAGATCAATGAAACATTGCCAACAAGTGAACTCACTGCTTATAGTGAGAACAAAGGAGAGAAACTCGCGTTTTGTTTGAATAAGACCAAAAGCAGCACAAATACATTGATAGATTTGAACACATTAACATTCGTGGCGATTCACGAGTTGTCACATATTACGACGACATCTATTGGTCACAAACAAGAGTTTTGGCAGAACTTCAAATATTTATTAGAAAATGCAAAGACAGCAGGGATTTATGAACCAGTAGATTATAAGAAGAAACCTGAGTCTTATTGTGGAATGACAATTACAGATAATCCTTATTATGACATGTAAAGCCACCTATTACCCTTATGGTAAAGGTGGACAAGCTTGATAAAATTGAAATCTTTTTTAAATTATATATGGTCAGTACAATATATAATATAACACACAACAGACAATGACAACAAGAGTAGAACGCGATGAATTCATAGGACTTAATGCACTAAGCGATATGTTTGTGAATTTATCATCAGAATATGAGAAAGAAGGTGAAAGTGAATTGCGAGAAGATGTACTGAAACAGGCATTAGAACTCAATCCACAGTCCGCTGATGCAATGGAAGCCTTAGCAATTTATTATGAAATAAGTGAGCGCGATCCTTTGAAAGCAGAAGAGTTTTATTTACAGGCTTTAGAAAATGATCCAGAAAACAGGAGGATTCTTTATAATTTTGGCAACTTCTACGAAGAAATCAAAGATTATCCAAATATGTTGAGATATTACAATGCTGCAGGTGATCTAAATGATAGCGATGCGTTTTTCCAAATGGCGAAACACTATTTGAAAGTTGAAAAAAATAGACAATCAATGTTAGAGTGCTATTTAAAAGCCATTGAATGTTCTGATGACGATGAAGGTGATCAGGATGAGGCCTTATACTTTTCAAAAAAATACAGTGGATTCAACCATTTTGAGCTTCAGGAAATTCTGGAATCTGTTGAACAACCTACTGAAAAACTGATTTCAATCCTCAACAACCTCAAGAGAAAGAAGGATATTTTGGTTTATAATAATAAGGTGCGTGTGTTTGAAAGACTCAAAAATGTTCAGGAGTGCCAGATTTGTTACGAAGACAAGCTCAATATTGACTTGCATTGCGGACACGAAGTATGCACCGACTGTTATAAACAGATTTATAATAAATGCTGTCCTTGGTGTAGGACGGATTCTTATTTTAAAAATTAAAAATATTACACCTTTCTTATTTAAAACTCAGATTTTATTAATTAGCTAAATTTTCTATCCACTTTGTCATTTTGATGTAATCATTTGGGTGTGTGTCATTTGATATTTCTATTTTACTACTTTTTGAAGTTAACTCACCAAGTTTGAACATATTGTAACTACCTTTTATTTTATTATCATTCAAATAAATGTCATATTTATTAGGTTGAATATCAATTTGTTTTATATATAATGTATTTATTATAGTGAATGAAAATTTTAAAAACTTAATCATATAATAATATATATTTTCTTATATTTTTAAGTTTATTTTTTAATGAAACATCTAAAATGTGGATTTAAATAATTTATTTATTTACAGGTTCTTCTGTTTCATTTGTATTTATATTCTGGTCAATATTTTGGTTAGATTTTTGTTTTGTATTTTTTGATAAATCTGAATTATTAATTCCAATTATGTATTTAATTGTAATTTGTATGAAAATATATGTGATAATGACACCTAAACCCCAGCTAATAAAATTACGACTAAATGCAGTGAAATCAAATTTCACATTTTTTGGAAGAGGTATCATTTTTGTTATCCAACCAATATTTAGTTTTGCTAAAATGATGAAAATAGTAGGGATGACAACATCTCCTGAAAATGACAAAATTAGATCTTTTGTATAAAGTGCAATAGCTACACCAGACATTGTACCAATAATGTTGTAGTCAATAATAAATTTTTGTAAGTCAGATCTAAAACTTTCAGTAACGTTCATATTTATATTATATCAACAAAACAATACAAAAAAAAATAGAAAATAAAATAAAAATAGGATTATACTATATATGTCAATATCTATTCCAATCCCTATTTATAAAGTGAATCATTTGGTTGAAAATAATAAGATAGACACCATATATGTATTTTATGGAGATAGTCCAAAGATAACTGTTAGTTTTGAAGAAGTTAAGAGAGATTTATCTAAAACAGAATTCAAGGACCCACTAACAGATGCAATGATTTTTAATGAAGAGGAGCTATCAACGCTTCGTGAAAATCCAGATATCAAAGTAGTTTTTTCAACTCAGCAAATTTTTAGCGATGATAGTATCGGCGTTATAAAACTTAAAGTTGTCAATGAATTTGGGAAAACGTTTTCACCTGAAGAGATTTATATGTTTTGTATGAAAAAAGAAACTCTTAATGCAGTAAATATTTATAAATCGCTTACTCAAAATAACAAAATGGCTTTAACAAGGATTAGATTGAATCAGTTCTTAACAAATATTGTGAGAGGAGAAGATGGCAATATAATTAATGATGTGGATAAGGCCGCATATAATTATGATGATATTTTGGCACTTAATATTTCAGGTAAACAATTCTGGGTTTCCAAAGTGTTAGGTCAAAAATTTTTCATAGTTGAAAATGAGTATCCTTTTGTTTCAAATCCATTTGAAGTATTAGAATATGATGCGTTTATAGAACGTGCATCTAGGAAATCTCTTACCACTCTAAACAGTCACGTCTTATTAAGCAATGGTGAATTTATTGGCAACAATATATATCTTTGTTTAGCAAAAGATGTCTTACAAAATGCTCAAGAAAAAGGATTGGATCAGTTGACTACAATCAAATTATATTATCCCTTTTTATTGAAAAAACACGATATTCGTTCTCTCTCTGATTTGAATGATAAAGATCAGCTTCTTATTGATGAGGCGAATAAATTATTGAATAAACAAACAATAGAGTCTTTTGATAGTGTAAAATTATTTTATGATATGTATAAAGAGAGAAAAAGCGACCTTAATTATAAAAGTAATGGAATCACTTCTATAAAGTTGACAATACTACCTAGCTACTCTGTAAAAATCCCATTGGATATTATATTCAAACTAATACACGCAACTCAAAATAATCCACTTATCAAGTTCAATCCGGCTACTCGTAGAGAGAATATATACAGACTTTACGTGGATAAGATTTCAAAGGATGGTCGTAAAATTCCGTTTCTCTCTAAGGCGACTATATTCAAATTAATGCAGACCATTGGAAGGAACAAAAGTGTTTCTGTTTATATTCAATATTCAAATGGTGTCAAAATAATTCCAATTATTTGTGAGTTTGAAGAAAATGGAAATATCAATATTTCTTGTGATTTTGATACTTTGATGAGTATTGGGGAGATAGACGACTTGTTTATAAAGGCTGTGAATCCAATTATAGAAGAAATAAGTGATTACTTACAACAAAGTGGATATTCAATTGAGCTATTTAAAGGTCTAAAAAATTCATCAACAATTATTAACTCGTTGAATTTCCAGAATGTAGTTGAAATAGAAGAAGTGATGAAAATTAAACCTTTGATTGGATGCATTTCTAGCGCATTTATTGTAGAATCTTATGATTATAAAAAGGGAATTGAAATGAGATATAAACGTGTATCAAATTTTAATAAGAGCACTAGTCAAGAAGCGTATGTGATTGAGAAACAAAAACAAAAAGTTCCTGAACAAGAAATTATTGAAGGCTTGATTGGTAACTATCAGATGAGCATTTCTGAAGCAAGACAATTATATGCGCGTTTAGCAAGTGAACTGCAAGTGGAGCGCGGAGTAAGAGGCAGAGATATTGAAATCAAGATCAATCCTGGGTTTAAGGTAAATATGAAAGTGATTCACGGAACGAGCAATTTAAAAGTTGATGTTGAGAATATAAATGATCTTTTTTATTTAGATAGTATTCCTATTTTTATTGATTCACTTATTAGATTGACGCAAGATCCTGAAAGTACTAATGTTCCTATGAAAACAATAAAGGCTACTTGTTCAAAAGGAGAGAAGAAGGAAGTTGTTTTGGAAGATATTATTTCTGCTTCAGAAGAGTCAATTGGACAGCAAGAAATTCCTCTCATTGAAGGAGATGATTTGGAATATATGGATGCAGGTGAATATAGCGAAGCATTTGCAGAAGATAAAGATAAAATGAGAACAGCAATGGACTTATTGTATGAAGAAGATGAAGAAGGCGAAGATGATTCGGGTTCGGGATCAGCGGAAAAATTTGGCGGGGATAGTTCAAGTGATAGTCAGTTGTCTTCTGATAAATCTTTAGCTAGTTTTGGCAGTATTGGTTCTTTACAATCTGGTGATATTAAAGGTCTTGATTTACTTGCAACTAGTGAGTCAGGGTCAAACTCAAACTCAAACTCAAACTCAAACTCAAACTCAAAACCACAAGTATACTCATCAGCAGAATCTATTGCAAGTTTAGAATCAGAACCAGAACCAGAAAATTTAAGTAGTTTTGGATCAGAAGTTGAACTTAATGCAAGTGATATTGAAGGGATTGAATTTCCAGGTAACGAAAAGATTGAAGTTATTGAAAATGTACCAGAAGAACCTGTAATTGCAGAGCAACAAAAAGAACCAAGTGCAGAGTTGCAAGATATAGGTTTACCAGTACCAAGCTTACAAGTTCCAAGCTCATCATCATCAAGCTCGGAACCCGAACAAATAATAATAAAGAAAACAAAAGTAGTTCCAAAAAAGCAACCACAAAAAGAAGAAGTATTGAACATAGATGGTATGAAGTTGGCAAATCCGACACCTTTTTTCAAAAAAATGGTTGAACGTGATCCTGTTCTATTTCTAACAGAAGACAGTGAAAAATTCAACTCTTATTCAAGAACTTGTTTATCTAGCAATCGCGTTCAACCTGTTATTTTGAATGAAGAAGAAAAACAAAAAATAGATAGAGAAATGCCTGGATTTTTGAAAGATGATGATGTGGTGAAGTACGGATCAACTGCAGAAAAACAAAACTATTATATTTGTCCACGTTATTGGTGTCTCAAGACGAATATGCCAATCTCCCCAGAGGATGTAGCAGCCGGCAAATGTGGAACAGTTATTCCACGTACCGAAAAGAAGGTACCAAAAGGAGCATACGTTTATGAATTTTTCAATCCAAGTCAGCACGGTAGTAAAGAAAAATACACGCAGCACTATCCGGGCTTTGTAAATGATACAAAGAGCCAAAAACATCCGGATAATTTGTGCATTCCTTGTTGTTATAAAGACGCAAATTCAGAGATTCAAAAAATAATGAGGAAAAAATGTATCAAACCTGGAGCACAAGCAAAAGCCGAAGATGAAAAGGAACCTGAAAAACAATCAAGTAATGAAAAAGATAAGCCTCTACAAGAAGCAGAAGCAGAACCAGAACCAGAAGCAGAATTAGAAGAAGCAGTTGCTCCTATGCCTCTTGAAAGAGTGGCTGAAAAAGAAGAACAATATATTCAAGGGCCTGAGAAATTTCCACTAGATCCAGGTAGGTGGGGTTATTTGCCAGTACAAATTCAGAAATTCTTACACGAAGTCAATGCGGACTGTCAAATTAGTAAAACCAATACAAATATTAAACCAGGACATCCTTGTCTCCTTAGACACGGCGTTTCATATGATGAGAACCAGTCGTTTTTGGCAGCTGTTACTGATGCATTATTATACGATAAATCTGCAAATGTTGGAACACTTAAAAAGATGATTATAGAAGGACTAAACGTTGACAACTTTATTACATACCAAAATGGAAGTTTAGTGCAGAGTTTTATGAAAGATGAATACAAAGATATAAATATAGATAAGTACAAATCATCCAAGCTATATAAGAAACTTAAAAATCAAGATATTGATCTGGATTACTTCAAACAGGTTGTAAGTTCATTTGAAAATTTTATTGATTTTTTAAACGATAATAAAGTTATAATAGATTACACATATTTATGGGATATTATTTGTAGACCAAACCCACATATTTTTACTTCAGGTATCAATTTGGTGATTTTGGAAATAACCGACAATGATTCAACAAATAACATTTCCATTATTTGTCCAACAAATCATTATTCAAGTGAGTTTTATGATGCTAGGAAAAAAACTCTCATACTAATGAAGAAACTAGGTAAACGGGTGAATTATTATGAGCCAATTTATTCATATAAGGACTTAGGTAAAGATCAAAATATTATTGTACAACGTTTTTTTAGTGAATATGATCCACAATTATCCAAAACAATGAGGGCTGTTTTCAAGAAACTAATTAAACCTATATTACAAAGCAAGTGTTCGCCATTATCTAGTATACCAAATCAAGGAGAATATAAATTTAAAAGACCAATAGATTTATCTCTCTTAATAGAGTCTTTGAACAAGGCAAAGTACGAGATCGTTCAACAAGTAATAAATTATAATAGTAAGGTAATTGGAATATTTGCCAAAAGTGGAAAGACAGGTAAAACTGGATTTGTCCCTTGTTATCCATCGTCTATTAACCCGACATATGATTATGTATTCATAAATGAGCAAGGCATTTTCAATGACTATAATAGTACAATTGATTTTTTAATGAATCTTTTACAAGATAGTCGTGGAAAAATACCTTGTAAACCAGACTTCAAGGTAGTTGAAGATGACGTAATGATTATTGGGATTCTTACTGAAACCAATCAATTTGTTGAACTAAGTCAGCCAGAACCGTTAGTAAATATAAGCGATTCTATAAAAATATTCAATAGTAGTAACTATTTAATTGCTGATAAAGAAACGCTAGTAAAAACGCCTGTTCCAAAAATAGATGAGAAGCGAGTTGAATACATTACAAAATTAAAACTAGAAACCAATTTCTTGAATGTGTTCAGAAATAGCATACGCATCTTGTTGAATGAATACGAAAATTTAAGTATAAGAGAGAACATAGAAGAATTAGCTAACTCTGTTGGAGATCTTTACAAATACAAACTAAGACAGATTACACTTTTATTACAAGAGTTAGTTAAAGATAAGATCGCATTTTCAGAAGATTATAACTATAATATGATAAATGAAATTACAACTTGTATTATACAAAAACCAGATAAATGTGAGGCAAATAAACCATTGTGTGCACTGATTAATAATGGCACCACGTGTCAGCTTGTTTTGCCCAAGACAAATTTACTCAATGGAACAGATAATAAGAAGACTTACTTTGTAAAAATGGCGGATGAGATTATTAGATACAATAGAATAAAATCATTCTTATTCAAACCTCAGAGCTTTGCTTCTTTTAGTTCATTGAATTACAACTTGAGAGAAAATGAGATAATTGTTATCCAGTCTATGTTGAATCAAGAGTATTTTGATGGTCTAGTTTCAATAGAGACTAACCAATTTATTAAATATAATACTTATGATAATGTACAACCAATCAAAACCCAAACATATTCTCATAAGTTAGACTTAGATGAGGCAATAAATCCAGAAGAATCTCAAGAATGTGTAATAAAAAATAATGAAATGATTTCTAGCGTTTTTTGGAGAAAAGTTTTTCCAAAAGGGTTTGGTGAATATGAATACCCAGATTCAAAGGTTTGTACATTCAATATGGTAATTGATATTATTAAAAGAACAAAAGGTAAAGAATACAGCGTTTCTCAAATTCGTGGTTATTTGGAGAATGAATATAAAAAATATATTGAAATGCATAAAGATGCTATTATTAGTATATTAATTGAAGAAGGTAAGAAAACTCTTGGGGATCAACTAAAGGCTGGAACTCTAACATTTAGTAATCTATTTAAATCAGAAAGTTATTTTTTAACAGACTTTGATTTATGGTTACTATTGAATGCTGCGCAAATTCCATCTATTTTCATTTCTGTTAAACAAAATATTACTTATAACAGCGTAAAACAAATAGAAGTTAGATCATTTTTATGTTATGGTGAACCCGAAAATAAATTTATTTTTATTGTTGTTCCTGCATTTGCTCCTGAAAAAGTGCCAGTCTATAGGGTTATCAATGATAAAGAAACTGGTGGGATAACATTTTCTTTGGAAGAATTGAATGAAGGAGAAGGCTTTACAGATTTGAACAAGTCACTTGAAAATAAAATTGGTATAATAGATTATTTATCTCAATTTCAAAAGAAAGCTGTTCCGCAAAACTCAAAGGCAGCAAAGAAACAAAAGGCGAAACTTGTTATACAAGGTGATCCTGAACCTCCACTTGCAAAGTTGGAACCGGATTTACCATCTCTGATAAAAGAAACAGAGAGAAAAGTACCACAGGTATCAAGAGTAGTTGTTAAAAAAACAAGAGGTCAACCAAAAGAAAAAAAACAAGAGACAAAACGAGCAAAATCAAAACCTAAAATTAAAATAGTAGAAGAAGATAAGTAAGTACAATAATAACTAATATTATGATGACATAAAAAATAATCATAATATTTATATAAAATATATTTAGCTCATTGAATCAATTATAAAATCTTCGTCTTCGTCTACATCAGAATCAGATTCATAAATAAATCGTGATGAATTTTCATTCACAATAATATTTATTTCATTATTTTCAGACTCAACAACATCATCACTCTCTTCATACTCAAATTCTGGTTCTGGCGTTAGCACTGGTTGTGGTTCTGGATGTGGTTCTGATTCTGGTTCTGATTCTGGTTCTGGTTCTTTATAAAAGTCAATATGTTTATCATTAAATGTAACGCTTATTGGAAGCATTTTATGAAAAAAATGATTAGTTATTATTTTTTTTCTACCAAATAATGGATTAAATTTTGCAAAATCGTGCAACTTCTTTTTTAAAAATATTGCAGAAATATATTTTTTTTGTGTACCAAAAATCGCATATTTAGACGTAATATATAAATGCAAATATGGTCTCATTATTTTTATCAACAACTCGCGTGGAAACTCTTTATCTATTTTAATTTTGTGCATAATATTTTTATGTTCTGATAACATTACCAATATTGATTTATAAAGAGTGGGATTGTCGGAAGATTTCATATAGTCATCAATTTTGATACTACGAATTACACACTCATTATCATATGCAAATAATTTTAAACAAAACTTGCTTTTGAAAAATAGCTCAAATAAAATGGGAACATTACACATTTTAAGTTTCAAGAAAAAATATATGTTATAAAGGTGGGTTGAAGTCAATTCAATATTGTTATATGGATTTTTAATCCATAAAGGATCACAAAAAAAATTAGGGGAGTGATTAAGATTTGTATTGATAATGTTGATCAAGTCATTTGCAACAAACAAATATTTTGAATTGTTTTGAAAAAGTACAAACACATTCTTTTTATGAATATCAATAGGATTCAAAGAGAGATCGTCTGTCACTTTATAAGTTGCTTTTTTATATCTCCAAATATAGGCAAGTTTTGCAAATCCATAGTAAACCTTTTGCAATTTACTGAAAATGGTTTCAAGGCGTTTCTTCACATTTTTTGCAAGGAAAATATTATCTTCTATTTCTTTAAAAATCTTAAGTTTGCATTTTATTCCTTCTTTATTATAGTACACCCTTGAAAAATAGTAATAACAAAAATAACCTTCTTCATCTGAAACTTCAATATTCATTGTTATTTTAAAATTTTCTTTATTATCAAAAAATTTATCAGAATCAATATGTTTATTTAAAATTTCTGATAATAATGGCATTAGTATTTATTGTATTATTTATTTTAAATCCTTATTTGCCATTATAATTTGTATTAGATCTAAATATGAATCACCACAAAATATTTCTGCTTAAATTGTTTGCCGAATATTTATTTGACTTCCAGTCACCTAACATATATTTTGTACGCGTTAAATAATTATGACGTCTTGTCTTGTCTTTATGTTTTGTAAAGTCTTCATATCCTATCTGGCCAAAATTCACCCACTTATTATGTTTTGGATCATAAATACTATATTTTTTTTGAGGGTTTTTTGCAGGGTACAATTTTGCTGTTTTACCTAAATATTTATAAGCCATTTTTTGTGCTTGTAATGGGTTTGACCATTTTTTTATAGTTTTATTGAACTTCGTTTTAAGTTTTTTAGTTTTATTGTGACTGTTCATATATATATTCAAACTTAAAAATATAAACTTGTATAAAAAATTTACAAATTTATATTTTTATATAAAATTTTTAATCAATCCCAATCCACTAATTACTACTTAGAATCCTGGATTGTAGTCGTTGTCTTGTCCAGAATCCTTTGACTTAATATTAGAAACGTTGTTCTGAATCATTAACTTATTAGTACTACAAGCATCGTCTGCGCTCTCCACTTGTCCAAACATCTTTTCAATTTCTTCTTGAGCATCTTTCTTCTCATATTCAGCAGCACGTTCTAATTTACTCATCTCTTCAAGATCCAACAACACTTGGAATGCACCTGTACCAAAGAGACCTTCTTGTCCTACCATAACATTTGCAGAAACACCTCGCATATTGTCTAGCTCTGCGTGTCTAGCCGCCTTCAAGAACATTTCTGGAGTCTCCTCAAAGGATGCCTTTGCAATTGGTCCAATGTTATCATTGTTGATGCCGTGTCTGAAGATGGAGATCAACTTGCTATTGTATGTCATTCTGTCGCACAACATACACATATGATGATAATTGACATATGTTCCGTCAAACTCAATCACATCTGCAATCTCGTTGTAAATAGATTGACGAGCTGCTTCAATGCCTAAGACATTGTAAATCTCTAAAATATCATTACTGAAAGTTCTTGTCGGATCAATGTAGTCTAGTGCCAATACGCCGAGCAAATTTGTGCCTACAGTATCTAGCACCCAAATATCCTGCTTCTTATAGGCACCGTTTTGTTCAAACACATTATCCTTGATTTTTCGCAAAATGACCTTACTGATTTTTTTGACACCACGAATGATGACATTATGGAGAAGTTGGTCTTGGAAGTTTTTCAACAAGTAGATCTGGTCAGATTGATCTAGAGGATTAACGCTGCTCTTCTTGGATCCTTTTGTACCTGCCTTGATGACATTGTTCATACGAATTCTGAAGACAAGATTGTCATTGTTGTAATCCGAATAAGCACAAGTGACTTCATCTCCATAACTGTTTTTCAATGTGAAGTTGATGTCATCCATCGTGATGTTTTTCTCCAACATTATTTCGGGATTGAGTTCCATACGCAAGATCCACTTGGATTTTTCATTTGTTTCATCAGCAAGTTCTATTTCTGCACACTCATCCATCATATTCTCAAACGCTCTGTATTGCTGCATTAATGATGCGTCTTCATTGATGAGGGTGTTCAAATCATCCGGATCAAAGCAGATTTCAATAGTTTTTACAAGCTCTGCCAACTTTGTATTCTCCAACATATACATAATAGACTGCGCTTTTTCTCTATCGGTTTCTTCCTCTGGCTTCAAGTAGACAGTGAGGGAAGGGTTCTTTGGATTCTCTGACAAAGACAAGATCTCCTCAATGCGAGGCACACCACGCGTCACGTTGGATTTGGATGATACTCCTGCAAAATGGAAAGTATCTTTTTGCGTTATGCCGTTGTATATATTAAAGTTCCTTGTCCCTTCAACTGTTAAGTCGTAAGCATAATTTGTAGTATTTGGTATTTCTTCAATATTTTTAACTTTATCAAATAGAACATCTTTATATTTATCTTTCGTTCTAGGTTCAAACACAATAACACCATCAATTTCATTTGGAATTGATAAATAATTCTTATTAATTTGATAATTAAATTTATAGGAGTGTTCTGCAATTATTTTTGTATTTGCAATTTTATAATCTATCTTTGTGTTCAAAATTTGTGCCAATTTTTTTGCTTGGTTGTTGCTTACATTTAGTCTATACATTTGATGAATATTTTCACTCAATGTTCCTCTGCTATTAGACAATTGTTTTGTGTGTTTTTTTATGTAACTATAAATTCCAAGATTATTCAATATTTGTTGAACGTCTATCAATAACTCTTTTGATACTGAAAACATTAGAATGCTCTTGTTATCTGCTTTTACTGATCCATCTCCCCCAATATATGCATCCAAGAATCCCAATAGACATTCTCTGTTAGAGAATATAATTTTGTCAGATACAAACTTATTATGACTTAATTTTCCACAAAATGTTTCCAAAATGCGACACAATACTGTATTATAAATTCTTATGTCTTGGCTAGTCCACCCTTCTTTACATTTATTTTCATTTCTATAAATCTTAGTAGTCAAATTCCATTTTTCACAAAGCTCTTGAATCGGTTTGAAATAAGCAGAATCATTATTTGAAATAGATACTTGAAACTTAGTCATACATCCTTCTGATGCATATGCACCAACTAAATAACCCAAATTATAATCTAGTTGAATTGTCTCTGGAATTTGGTAGTCACACATATTTGTCTGCTTTGTATAAACACATCCAGGCATTAAACTTGTCTTTGTCTTGCATCCATTTCTTAGCTTATCATTGAACTTTGCCACGAAACTATCGCTTCTTGAGTATGGAAGGACAAATGTTTTTCCAGAATGTTTTGTCCACCAATGATATTCATCCATTACAGCCTTTGCCTTATCCACTTCAGAAGTATAAATGTATTCTGTTGGAGGCAATATTTCCTTCAAGTTCAATGATGAAGATTCACTGAAATCTATTTGTTTCAAGCTCACAGGCAAGTAATCTCCCACTTTCAAATCATCTCCACTTACTCCAATTATTTTTCCATTCACTAATTTTAATATACCTTTGGCTTTTGTTACTATTACTTCTCTTTCTTCAGATGTTGTAATTTTAAGCATAGTATTAGACCCATCTTTATTAACTACTGGATGTCTTGTCACAGCCTCAATTTCCTTCCAAACAACATCACCTTCCTCTGTGCAAGATGGAATTTCATAATATTCACTCATCTCTGCATAAGTGGTGTCTTTGTCTTGGTAGTATTCCAACTTTTTAGGCATCTTAATATGTTTTTCAATAAATTCTCCAATCTGCACTTTTTGAATATGACCTTCACGATTCCTCACGATAATAGGTGTCTCAAATGTTACTGAGTTGAGTGTATTATGCACAATGACACCATAATCAGTCATAAATGTTTGATTCGCTGGAACAGTGAAATCGTAGACATAATTAGACTGATCGGGAGTATAAATTTCAATCTTCTTTATCTCATCCCATATGACGTGTGAGTTGACAGCCTGTTTCAAGATCTTCAACTCATCTGCAATGACCTTTGCATTTTCGTGAGACTCAAAGATCTGAATATATTTCTGTAAAGTGCGACGCCCAATGGTCTCCTTCTTTGCCCAGCGACCATAGTTGCGGCTTTGACCAGGCAACTTAAGGTCCTTGCCACACTTTGCAATAATTTCTCCGAGGCCATTGATTTTATCTACTTCGTCTGAAAGATCGTGAGCATCTTCTCTTGATACATAGTCCACAAGTCCTTGTAATTCTTCAGGGTGAACAAGGGAGTCAATATGTTCTTTGTAAAGGGCACTGTATTTTGGTGAAATAGCCAAATTGTAAATATTAGATCCGCGAGTGAAGTTTGACTTGATTGTTCCGAAAATATCAAAGTAGGCAAGAAGGAGGGAAATATCCTTGATTAACTGCTCCGATCTACTACAAACGCGAATCTGATGATGACCTTCAGAGCACTGGAAATTTCCGTCGCCATCAAAGTATGCTTGGATAAGTCCAGCCTTGAATTCATTTGGAGCTAAGAAGGCAAAGTCAGGAACAACTTTTACGAATGAACCAGTTCCACAAGTTTTCATTATGAAATCTGCTAGAACTTTACAAGAGAAGTTAGTTGATAATCCTGGTCCATATTCACCTGCCTTGTCATTTAGTTTACACTCCTTTCCAAATCTTTCTGCAAATTTCTTTGTATTATTAACAAAATGTTGTGATATATTTGTAATTTGAATTGTTCCTTTAGCTTCATTTGTGCCAGTTTTTTTAATTAAATTGCCTTCTGCCAAATAAGCTCCAATAAACCATCCGAACAAATAATCCAATTCATACTCTTTATCTCCTATGTTTGCAATATTTTGCACAAAGGTGTTATCAATATGCTTCGCTACTGGAATTCGCATTCCTTCCTTCAAATCAGCACCAGTAATAGGAAGCACAGTCTGATTGCTGCGAACTAAATGTGAATGACTTGTTGTAGTTTCTACTATGCGTCCGCTTTTTGTTGTTACTTTCATCATTTGTCCATTCACTGGATGACGACTTACGTGTGAAATTTTATTCCAGTGAGTTTTTTCTTCTCCATCTACGCCGATAATGTAATATTCCTCTTCTAGCGCATCTAGTAATGTCTCAACACTATTTTCGTGACCAGTATTGAAGGTATATTGTGGAAAGTCTTCAATAATTTTATCACATAGTGTTCCGATTTCAATGGAAATCATCTTTGCGTGACCGAACAATTTATTTCTCTTAATTATCTTAATTTTTTCAGTGCTTAAAGCACTCATTTGAGTTGT
>Ga0114960_10001825_pt1 | contig 16937 bp, 14 predicted proteins | sample C_130625_MF_Meta_FD_92637 | JGI IMG/M metagenome (GOLD analysis project Ga0114960, IMG submission 92637) | Freshwater microbial communities from Lake Croche, Canada to study carbon cycling - C_130625_MF_MetaG | ecosystem: Environmental > Aquatic > Freshwater > Lake | place: Lake Croche, Canada... | reverse complement strand
GAACACCACCAATCCGTTCGGCTTCAACAACTCCACCGGCGGCAGCATGACGGTCGGCCGGCTGATCTACCTTCCCTACTACGAGGACGAAGGCCGCAAACTGCTCCACCTGGCCATCTCCGGCCGGACGATGGAGCCGCGGCGGCAGTACACGGCATTCGACAACGAGACGGGCCTGCCCACCGGTGACCCGATCAACGCAGTGCGGTTCCGAAGCCGCGGCTCGCTTCGCAACGGCCCACCCGGCCCGCTCAACTCGATCTACGCCGACTCCGGCCTGCTCCAGGGCTCATGGCAGAACATGATCGGGCTGGAGTTCGTGGGCAACAACGGGCCGTGGTCGTTCCAGTCGGAGTACATGGGCTCCTGGCTCTACAACGCCAACACCACCAGCGCCGGCCCGTTATCGACCAACGGGTACCAGCCGCCTCCGGGCACCAAGGTGGGCACCGTCTACTTTCAGGGGGGCTACGCGGAAGTCCTCTACTTCCTCACCGGCGAAAGCCGCACCTACTCGAAGATCGAATACCGCTTCGACCGCCCTGTTCCGCACAACAACTTCTACGCCGTTCGCGGCGGTGGCTCGGGGCGGAGGCTGAGCGTGAGCGAAGGTGCCTGGCAGCTGGGCGTGCGCTACAACTACCTCTGCCTGAGCGACGGCGAGGTGAATGGCGGCGTGCTCAACGGCTGCACGCTCGGCCTCAACTGGCTGCTCAACCCCAACGCCCGCGTCTACTTCAACTACGACTTCACCTACCGCGACTTCTCGAGCACGCCGTTCAAAAAGCAAAAAGATGGGAGCGTCGTTCCGTCGCCCAGCTACGACGGCAGCGGGTGCATCCATGGCTTCGGCACCCGGCTCGCGTTCGACTTTTGACCCCTCGGCCGCACGGAGACATTCCCATGCGACGCACCACGAACCACGTTCTTGCCATCGCCCTGCTCGCCACGCTCGCCGCGGCGGCCGTGGCGACGAGCCGCGCCCGCGCCGGCTGCACGGGATGCACCGGCGGCTGTCAGGAGTGCATCCCGGCCTGCAGCGGCACCTGGGACGAGAAGAAGTCGACGAAGCCCGTCTACTCGATGAAGTGCGAATACGCCTGCGTCCGTGGCCGCGACGCGTGGCACACGCCGCCGCCGGAGTGCCGCTGCCATCCGCCTTGCGGCGACGTGATCGTCAAGAAGAAGTTCTACAAGGTCGACGGGCCCGAGAAGGTCGAGCGGGTGCCGAAGTACGAGGTGAAGATGGTGCCCGTCGAGCCCTGCGACTGCCCCACCGGCCACGACGAGTCGCGGCTATGCTGGTGGAATCCGGTCGCCTTCCTGCATCGCTGCGCATCGTGGTGGTGAGCGGGGCGAGGACTCCGTCGCCATGCCTCCTCCGGCCGTCAGTGACACTGCTCGCGTGCCGTCCCTCACAGCCGACGTGGGCATCGTCTTCGCCCTGTCCGTGGAGGCCGATGCCTTCGAGCGGCTCGTCGAGGACCGCCGCGAAGTGCGGGGAGCCCAGTTCGCGTTTTCCACCGGCGTGGCCGCCGGCAGGCGGATCGCCTGGTGCATCTCCGGCGTGGGCAAGGCCGCGGCCGCCGCGGCCACCCGCCAACTCATCGACGGCCACCATCCGAGGCTGATCGTCTCGGCCGGGTTCGCTGGCGGCCTCGATCCCGAGTTGCAGCGGGGCGTCGCAGTCCGCCCCAACGTGGCGGTGCTGGACCACGCATCCCAACCGATCACTCTTGCTGCGCCGTCTGGCCCGACGGCGAGCGCGCCGCTGACGATCGTGACGGTGGATTGCGTGGCCGCCACCGTCGAGATGAAGCGCAGTCTGGCGGCGCGAACCGGCGGCCAGCTCGTTGACATGGAGACCTTTGCAGTGGCCGAGGTGGCGGCCGAGGCTGGGCTGCCCTGCCTAGCGGTCCGCGTGATCTCCGACGATGCCCACGAGACGCTGCCCGGCGAGGTGGCGTCGCTCTCGGCACCGCAGTCACCCCTGCGTCGTCTCGGTTCCGTGGTCGGTGCGGTCGGCCGGCGGCCGGCCGCCGCCGTCGATCTCTGGCGACTCTGGGAGCGGTCGGTCGTCGACTCCCGCACGCTCGCCGATGCGGTCGCTGACGCGATCCGCGTCTGGCCTGTCTCGGAGCTCCCCACATAGGTGCAGGTTGTCAACCTGCACATGGGATCCCGCGCCGGCTCCCGGTCTCTCGTAGCCAGGTTGGCAACCTGTGTGCCTTAGTAGCACAGGTTTCCAACCTGTGTGCCTCTCGTAGCGCAGGTTTTCAACCTGCGGCACATCCGGCACAGGTTGGAAACCTGTGCTACTCGACTCGCATAAGTGTGACCCGTAGAAACCAGCGTCAGTCCGCCGTGATCAGCCGCACGAGAGGGTTTTTCGGGAGGTCAGGCACCACGGCCGGCACGGCGATCCCGAGATACCGGCCGGCGGCCGCCGCGGCGATGCGGCCGCTGCGGATCGCCCCCTCCATCGTCGATGGCCAGCCCGTGGCCGTCCAATCGCCTGCCAAAAAGAGATTGGGCAGGCGAGTGATGGCGGCAGGCCGCTGGGCATCGACGCCGGGCCTGACCGAGAGCACGGCCGTGGGATCGGTCACGACCTTCGCGTCGCGGAGCGTGGCATGGCGGGCGGCCGGAAAGACCTCGCGCAGTTCCGCGACGACCTGGTCCACGATCGCCCGCCGTTCACTCTGCATCAGCCCGCGGGACGCGCTGATGACCACCTGGCAGTGGCCGGGCGTGGTGGACCCGGGCTCGCCGCGAAACACCCACTGCGACACGCGGCCCACGAGCACGGCGTGGGGAACGTCGATCACATCGCGATCGAACCAGAGATGCACGGCCGTGATCGGCGATCCCGCCAGCTTCTTGGCCACGTCCGGCACGACATCGGGCACCAGCCGGCCCGCGGCCTTCCACGGCACCGCGAGCACGACGGCATCGCCGGCGATCGACTCCGTTCCACAGCGGACGGCGGCAACCCGTCCATCGGCGGCCCGCTCGATCTCCGTGACCGTCATCCCGCTGGCGACGACGACGCCCGCCGCCTCGAGCCAGCGGACGAGCCGGTCGCCGAACAGCCGACCCAGCGGCTCGGTGGGCACGATCAGGTCGGCCGCGTCGCGATGGGCGAGGAAGCCGTCGACCGCCACCTTGCGAGCGGCCGCGACTCCCACGAGGTCGATCGATTCGCCAAGCGCGCTTTCGATCACCGGCTGCCAGAAGAGGCGAATCACCCGCTCGGGCTGGCCGATCGATCGCAGCCACTCCAGCGCCGTCGCCGCATCGGCCCGGTCGGCGGTTCGATGCCGCGCCAGCCGCAGCATGCCCAAGCCGAGGGCACACTTCTCGCCGACCGAGAAATGCCGCATGCCGAGGAGCAGGGGAGCGAGGTGGAGCGGCGCCGGCAAAAGCCGCGACGGCGTGCAGCGGCTGCGGTCGCCGTCGGGACCGATGAACCAGAGCGTCCGGTCGCGGCGCAGGGCATCGTCGAGGCCGGCCAGGCGGCAGAGGTCGAGAAAGTTGGTGCAGCAGCCCATGGCCACGTGCTGGCAAGCATCGACGAGCCCGCCGCCCACCGGGTCCTGATACGACGCCGCGCGGCCGCCACACCGCCGCCGCGCCTCGAGCAGCGTCACGCGACAGCGGCTCTCCGCGAGTGCCGCCGCCGACGCGAGTCCGGCGAGTCCGCCGCCGACGACAACCACGTGCGACTGCTCACCGCGCCCTGCGCTCATTGCCACACCTTCGTCCCGCAGGCGAGCGTGGCAAGCGCCGCCGCCATGAGCCGCGGCTTGGAGGCCCGCACCTTCGCCGTGAAGATGCCGGCTCCCTGGCGGCTCACCGCCCGGAGCAGTGTCCGATAGACGCCAAACATCGAGCGAAACACGCCCCGGCCGTCGGTGGAGAGCATGCCGTCGAGGGCCGCCGCCCGCCGAAACCGCGCTGCCGCCCGCTGGGTCTCCAGCGTAGCAAGCCTGGCGAATGGCGGGCCGATCCGACCCGCCAGGAGGTCGTCCACGGTGCAGCCACACGCCACGAAATCTTCTTCCGGCAGATAGACCCGGCCGCGACCGAGGTCCTCGGGAATGTCGCGCAGGATGTTGGTGAGTTGAAAGGCGACGCCGCAGTCATGCGCGAGGTCGATCGCGGTGGGGTCGGTGAATCCCCACACGTGGATGGCGGCGATCCCCACGGCGCTCGCCACCCGGCTACAGTAGAGTTCGAGTTCGGCGGGGGTCTCGTAGCGGCTGCGGTTGAGGTCCATCCGCACGCCCGCGAGGATGTCCCGCAGGCACTGCTCGGGCACCGCGTAGCGGCGGATCGTGTCGGTGACGGCGCGGAGCACGGGATCATCGACCGGGAGGCCCGAGATCGCGGCGTCGGTGGCGGTGGACAAAGCGGTTAGCCCCGCGGCGGCGGCTTCACGATCGGCGGCGTCGTCCACGATGTCGTCGGCCACCCGGCAAAAAGCGTAGAGCGCGGTCGTGCCGCGGCGTTTCGCTTCCGGCAACAGTGAGATCGGCATGGCGAAGCTCGAGCCCGATCGCCGCAGGATCGCCGCGCACGCCGCGTGATCGGCCGCCAGCGTGGTCATGCGCGGCCCCCGCCGGCCACGCAGGATCGCCACCAGGCGCGGGCCGCGAGCCGCACCTTCGCCCAGCGGCCCACCGTGGGCCGCCGGGAGAGCGTGTCGAAACCCGCTCGCTCGATGGCGTCGGCGACAGCCCGCCCGCCACCGATGAACATCTCGATCGCGGGCCGCAGCACGGCGGGGGCGGCATCGGCCAGCGGCGCTCCCTCGGCGAAGCAGCGGCGGGCCCACTCCACCTCGTCGGTGAGGAGCCGCCGCAGGGCAGGGGAGGCCGACGACGCATCGAGCATCGCCTCATCGACTCCGTGCCGCGTCATGTCGTCGAGCGGAAGATAGACGCGGCCGGCGAGCCGGTCGCGGCGAACGTCCTGCCAGAAGTTGACGAGTTGCAGCCCGGTGCAGATCGAGTCGGACATCGCCACCACCTGTGGATCGCGACAGCCCTCCAGCGCCAGCACGATCCGGCCGACGGGATCGGCGGAACGGCGGCAGTAGCCCGCGAGGTCGTCGCGGGTCGCATACCGCGTCTGTCGCTGGTCCTGCTCGAACGCGGCGATCAGGTCGGCGAAGGGCGCACGGTCGAGGCCGGTGCGGCGGATCGTGTCGGCGAGCGCGAGAAACACCGGGTGTCGCGGCCGGCCGGCGAAGCAGGCGTCGAGTTCCTCGCGCCATGCCGCGAGCGCGACAGTGGCCTCCGTCGGAGATGTCGATTCGTCGCCGAGGTCGTCGGCCCAGCGGGCGAAGGCGTAGACATTGGCGAGGTGCTGGCGGAGCTGCGCTGGCACGAGGCGGGTGGCGACGGTGAAGTTCTCGTAGTGGCGGCGGGCGACGGCCCGACAGAAGGCCTCGGCGGCGGCGAGGTCTGTGTTCGTCGGCAGATCGGCCAGCCGCCACGCCACGGGGTCGCGGGCGGCCGCCTGACCGTGCTGCGGCGACGGCGCCTAGTGTGATGTCCCGACCTGCATGCACTGCTCCCTCACGCCGCGGCGGGGAGCCCCAGCGACCGGCCTGTCTGGCCGCGTTTCGCCGCCTCCACTACGATGCTCCGGCGTTGCCAACCGTTGTACCCGATGGCGGCGGCCTCCCGCCCGCTGCCGCCCCGAGCCAGAACGCCCGATGAAAATCCTCCTCGCCAGTCCCCGCGGCTTCTGTGCCGGCGTCAACATGGCCATCGAGACGCTGGAGACGGCGATCCGCCTCCACGGCACGCCGATCTACGTGTTCCACGAGATCGTCCACAACAGGCACGTGGTCGACCGCTTCATCCGCCAGGGCGTGGTGTTCGTCGACTCCGTGGAAGAAGCGCCGGAGGGCGCGGTCCTGCTCTTCTCCGCCCACGGCGTGGCACCGGAGATCCGGCGGGTGGCGGCCGAGCGGCGACTGCGGGCGATCGACGCGACCTGCCCGCTCGTCACCAAGGTGCACCTCGAGGCGATCAAGTACGCCACGCAGGGTTACCGGATCGTGCTCATCGGCCACGAGGGCCACGACGAGGTGATCGGCACGATCGGCCAGGCGCCGGCGGCGTTCACGCTGGTGGAGTCACCGGAGGACGTCGACTCGCTCCCATTCGGCACGGACGACAAGCTGGCCTATCTCACACAGACCACGCTCTCGGTGGACGACGCCTCGCGAATCATCTCCAGGCTCAGAGAGCGGTTTCCGCAGATCGTCGGGCCGCCGAAGGATGACATCTGCTACGCAACGCAGAATCGGCAGGAGGCCGTCCGCCTGCTCTCGGAAGAAGCCGACCTCGTGATCGTGCTTGGCAGCCAAAACAGCTCCAACAGCCAGCGGCTCGCCGAACTTGCCCGCGAGCGTGGCATCCCCGCGCATCTCATCGACGGTGCTGGAGAAATCGACCCTGCGTGGTTCCACGGCGAGGAGACGGTGGTGATCACGGCCGGCGCCAGTGCCCCCGAGGCCGTCGTGCAGGACTGCTTGACCTGGCTGCGGGACCGCTTCGGCGCCGAGGTGGAGGAGCGGTCGATCCGCGAGGAAGACGTCTACTTCCCGCTCCCGAAGGAGCTCCGGTCAGCCGTATCGGCAGCCCGGCTGCCGATGGCGTGAAGCGCCCCGCTCATCGGCCACAGGTTGAAAACCTATGCTTCGGGGAAGCGTTGCACGCGAGGGGCATGGGCATGCCCCGGCCACGTCACCAGTCGGACACAGGTTGCCAACCTGTGCTACGAGAGGCCCCGAGCCCACTGCGAACCGGGAAGGCACACAGGTTGACAACCTGTGCTACGTGGCCGGCAGGATGCCGGCCGCGGAAGCGGACGGGGCCGGCAGGAGGGACAGCCCACGTGAATCAATGCTGCAGTTTCTTGTAGCGGAAGCGGTGTGGCTCGTCGGCAGCGAGGCCGAGTCGCTCCTTGCGGCTCCGCTCGTAGACCTCGAAGTTGCCTTCGCAGACGTGGACGTAGCCATCTCCCTCGAAGGCGATGATGTGCGTCGCCAGTCGGTCGAGGAACCAGCGGTCGTGGGTGATCACCACCACCGAACCCGCGAAGCTCATGATCCCTTCCTCGAGTGACCGGAGCGTGTCAACGTCGAGGTCGTTGGTGGGCTCATCGAGCAGGAGCAGATTGGCTCCGCCGCGAAGCAGTTTGGCGAGGTGCACGCGGTTGCGTTCGCCGCCCGAGAGCGTGCCCACCTTCTTCTGCTGGTCCGGGCCCATGAAGTTGAACTTGGCGACGTAGCTGCGGGCGTTGACCGCCCGCTTGCCCAGTTCGATCGTGTCGTGGCCCTCCGAGATCTCCTCGAACACCGTCTTGATCGGGTCGAGGGCGTCGCGGTTTTGGTCGACGTAGCCGATGTCGACGGTGGAGCCCACCTTGACCGTCCCCGAGTCGGGCTTTTCGGCCCCCACGAGCATTCGGAAGAGGGTCGTCTTGCCGGCACCGTTGGGGCCGATGATCCCCACGATGCCTCCCGGCGGAAGCTTGAACGACAGGTTTTCGAAGAGGATCTTGTCGCCGAAGGCCTTGGAGATGTTTTCGACGTCGATCACCTGGTCGCCGAGCGGCCGGCTGGCAGGAATGAAGATCTCGATGTCCTGATCCCGCACGGCCGCCTGCTCCGCAGAGAGCTTCTCGTAGGCCGCAAGGCGGGCCTTGCTCTTGGCTTGCCGCGCCTTGGGCGACATCCGCACCCACTCGAGTTCCTTGTCGAGGGTCTTTTGGCGGGCGCTGGCCTGCTTCTCTTCGAGTTCGAGCCGGGCCTTCTTCTGCTGGAGCCACGACGAGTAGTTGCCCTCGAAGGGAATGCCGCGGCCGTGATCGACCTCGAGGATCCACTTGGCGACGTTGTCGAGGAAATAGCGATCGTGCGTCACGGCCACCACGGTGCCGGTGTACTCGGCCAGATGCCGCTCCAGCCAGTTCACGCTCTCGGCGTCGAGATGGTTCGTCGGCTCGTCGAGGAGGAGCAGGTCGGGCTTCTCGAGGAGCAGTTTGCAGAGGGCGACGCGGCGACGCTCGCCACCGGAGAGGTTCGTCACGCCCCAGTCACCGGGCGGGAGGTTCATCGCGTCCATCGCGATCTCCACCTGCCGGTCGAGATCCCAGAGATTCTTGACGTCGATCTCGTCCTGCACCGTCGCCTGTTCGGCGAGGAGTTTCTCCATCTCCGCGTCCGAGAGCGGCTCACCGAGGCGGGTGTTGATCTCCTCGAACCGCCGCAGCACGGCCCGCGAGTGGTCCACGGCATCCATCACATTTTCGAACACGGTCTTGCCGGGATCGAGATGCGGCTCCTGCTCGAGGTAGCCCACCGTGTAGCCCTCGGCCAGCCGGGCCTCGCCGTCATAATCCTTGTCGATGCCCGCCATGATCTTCATGAGCGTGCTCTTGCCGGCGCCGTTGCGGCCGAGCAGGCCGATCTTCGAGCCCGGGTAGAAGGCGAGGTTGACGTTCTTGAGAAGTTCGCGCTGCCCGAACTTCTTGTTCAGGTCGCTGATTTGGAAAATGAAGGCCGGACCCATCGGATGAACGGTGCTCGCACAAAGGGGAATGGGACGGGAAAACTGTCGGCTGACGATCCTAGCAAAACCCGGGCGCGGCATGAGGGGCCGTTGCTGGCCCGCGGGGCATGGTCTACGATGCTTCGTGGCCTTCGCACCGCCAAATTCAGACCGCCGACGAGGAGTTGCCCATGCCCGACTACATCCATCCCGAAGTGCTCGTCTCAACCGAGTGGGTGGCCGAGCATCTCTCCGACCCGCAGGTGCGGATCGTCGAATCGGACGAGGATCGGGCTCTCTACACGCAGGGTCACATCCCCGGCGCCGTGGAGATCGACTGGGCGGTCGACCTGCAGTGCCAGGTCGTCCGCGACTACATCGACCGGGCCGCATTCGAGAAGCTCTGCACCGAGCGGGGCATCTCCAACGACACGACCGTGGTCTTCTACGGCGACAAGAACAACTGGTGGGCCTGCTACGCCTTCTGGGTGTTCAAGCTCTACGGCCACAAGGACTGCCGGGTCATGGACGGCGGTCGGAAGCGCTGGGAACTGGACGGCCGGGCCTGGTCGAACGAGCGGGTCTCGTCTCCGCGGGCCCACTACACAGCGCAGGAGCAGGACGGATCGATCCGGGCCCTCCGTGACGAGGTGCTCAAGCACACGAAGGCCGGCAAGCAGCTGCTCGACGTCCGCAGCCCGGAGGAATACCGCGGCGAGCGGATGCACATGCCCGACTACCCCAACGAGGGCGCCATCCGCGGCGGGCACATCCCCGGCGCCCAAAACGTGCCCTGGCCGATGAACTGCAATGAAGACGGCACGTTCAAGTCGGCCAAGGACCTCGAGAAGCTCTACATCAAGGAGCTCAAGATGAAGCGGCGCTCCCCGACGATCGCCTACTGCCGGATCGGCGAGCGGTCGAGCCTGACCTGGTTCGTGCTCACCTACCTGCTTGGGTTTGGCAACGTCAAGAACTACGACGGCTCGTGGCTCGAGTGGGGCAACGCCGTCCGCGTGCCGATCGCCAAGGGCGGGGAGCCGGGCGGTGCCGCGGTCGTGGGGTCGGCGCCAGCGATCCACGCCTGAGCCATGGCGAGCGTACGAGAACGCCTCGATGAACTGGTCGGCGAGTTCGCCGACCTCGACGCGCGGGAGAAGCTCGAACTTCTCGTCGATTTCGCCCACGGGCTGCCGGCGCTGTCGGCGGAGTATGCGGCGCGGAAGGCGGTCGAGGATCGCCGCGTGCACGAGTGCCAGACGTCCGTATTTCTCTGGACGGAGTCGGCCGATGGCTCCGCCCGGCTCGTCGCCGAGGTGGCCCCCGAGGCGCCGACCGTGAAGGGCTTCGTGGCCATCCTCGCCGAGGCGATCAACGGCCGGCCAGTGGCCGATGTCGCCACGATCTCCGACGACATTCTCGAACGGATGGGGCTTGCCGACGTGCTCGGCATCCTTCGCACCCGCGGCCTGAGGGCGATCGTCGCCCGCGTGAAGCGGGGCTTCGCAGAGCACGCCTCGGGCTGAGACGCTCCCTCCCACTCTCACTCCCAACGAGCAGACCACACCAGAAAGGACCGACCCCATGTCACCCGCAGAGAAAGTGGTCGCCGGCGTCGATCTTGGCGGCACCGCCATCAACTACACGTTTCTCGACGAACGCGGTGAGTTCCTCATCGACGGGCTCTGCGAGCATCCGGCCCGAAGCGTCGAGGGCCCCGACATCTGCATCGGGCAGATCGCCGACGGCCTCGAGATGGCATGCGGCAAAGCGGGCGTCGACCGGGCGAAGCTCGTGGCCGTCGGCCTCGACACACCGGGCCCGGCGAGCGGGTCGGGGGTGCTCAGCAAGAAGGGCTCGACGAACTTCGTCCACCCGGCGTGGGCCGGCTATGACATGCGGGCCGGCCTGGAGTCACGACTCGGCCTGCCGGTGACCTACCTCAACGACGGCAATGCCGCGGCTCTCTGGGGCCACGTGTCGATCTTCGGGTCCGACAACACGGCCACCAGCGTGTCGGCGATCATTGGCACGGGCCTGGGCGGCGGCGTGATCGTCGGTGGCCGCGTGGTCACCGGCCGCAACGGCTTCGGCGGTGAGCTCGGCCACGTGCTGATTCCCCACGAGGCCGTGCCCGGAATCGAGGGCGCCGTGCCCGCCTGCAACTGCGGACGCACGGGCGACCTTGAATCGCTCTGCTCGCTGACGGCGATCCGCCGCACGCTGCTGCCGCACTTCCTGGCCCGAAACCCCGGCCACCCCCTCGCGGCCGACGAGATCGGCGACGCGGCCAAGAAGGTCCGCGGCCTGGCGGAGCGAGGCGACCCGATGTGCCGCGACATCTTCCGGGTGCAGGCCCACGCCCTTGGCCTGTTCTTCGACGAGATGGTCAACGTGTTTGATCCTGACGCGTTGATCGTCGGTGGCGGTGCCGTGGAGACGTCCGACGAATTTCGCCGCTGGTTTCTCGACGAGATCCGCGCGGGCATGCCGTCGCAGCGGGAGGAACAGGCCGAACTGCCGATTCACGTGATGCCCACCGGTGATTCGGCTGGAGCGAGAGGGGCCGCCCTCGACGCCGCCCGAATGGTCCGCGAACGCGGCCTCTGAGCCACCCACCGCGCTCGAGCCGTGCGAGGCAGCGACAGGCACACAGGTTGACAACCTGTGCTACGGGGACGCAGCGAGGCGGCGACAGGCACACAGGTTGACAACCTGTGCTACGGGAGGCAGCAAGGGGCTGCCCGTGCCCGGGAGCCGGCGTATGCCGCCAAGCGAAGCCACGATGGCGAAGCGCCGGCGGCATCCGAGTGAGCGGAGGGCAGGATGCCCGACGTGAACGTCCGGCGATGGGCATGGGCAGCCCCGAGCCCGGTGCGAACCGTGAACACACACAGGTTGACAACCTGTGCTACGAGGAAGCCTGGGCTACGGGAGGCCCGTCAGGCCACGCGGTCGATGACCGGCAACGCCGGCAGGCCGTTGGGCTGGAGGTGCAGGGCGGGGGAGGGGGGCGGCGACGGTTCGCCCCGGCTGCGGCGTGGCGAACCAAGAAACATCAGCCGGGCCGTGGCGAGCAGGCCACCGAGCGAGCCGAAGGTGGCTTCCACGGCGGCGGGCTCATAGCCGCAGTGCACCATGCAGTCGCCACACTTCGGGTTGCCGCTGGCCCGGCCGTAGCCATCCCAGTCGGTCTCGTCCATCAGTTCGCGAAAGGTCTTCGCATGGCCTTCGTCGAGCAGGTAGCAGGGCCGCTGCCAGCCAAAGAGGTTGTAGGTGGGCGTGCCCCACGGGCGGCACTCGAGATCCCAGTCGCCCTTGAGGAACTCCAGGAACACGGGCGACTGGTTGAACTTCCAGCGGGCGGGGGCAGCGTCGAGGATCCGCTGAAAGAGCGACTGGCTCCGCCGCCGCGAGAGGAAGTGATCCTGGTCGGGCGCCTTCGAATAGGAGTAGCCCGGCGAGATCATCATCCCTTCCACGCCGAGGCCCATGACCTCGTCGAAGAAGCTGCGGTAGCGGACGGGATCGGCGTCGGTGAACAGCGTGGAGTTGGTGGTCACGCGAAACCCGGCCCGGCGGGCCGCGCGGATCGCCGACACCGCCATGTCGTAAATGCCCTCGCGGCAGACGGCGTGGTCGTGCTCCTCGCGAGGGCCGTCGAGGTGCACCGAGAAGGCCAGGTAGGGCGACGGCCGGAACAGCGGCAGCATCTCCTCGAGCTTGATCGCATTGGTGCAGAGGTAGAGATACCGCCGCCGGGCCACGATCCCCTCGACGATCTCGACGATCTGCGGATGGAGCAGGGGCTCACCGCCCGGGATCGAGACCATTGGCGCGCCGCACTCGTCGACGGCCGCGAAGCACTGCTCCGGTGTGAGGTGCGACCGCAGCACCTCGGTGGGGTGCTGGATCTTGCCACAGCCACCGCAGGCGAGGTTGCAGCGAAAGAGCGGTTCGAGCATGAGCACGAGCGGATAGCGGTCATTGCCGCGGAGTCGCTGGACGGCCACATGCCGCAAGACCGCCATCATCTGGCCGACGGGAACACTCATGCCACCATCTCCCGTCGGGACGCCGCCGCCGCCCGGTGCGCCCGGGAGAGTGCGATCAGCGGAAAGTAGACCGGATACCAGTGATACTTCAGGTAGAAGACCTTCGGAAAGCCCGTGCCGGTGAACTCCCGCTGCTCCCAGCTGCCATCGGCCTCCTGGCGGGCGATGAGCCAGTCGACGCCGCGGCGAACGGCCGCCGCATCGCCCCGGCCGGCGGCGATGAGGCCAGCCACAGCCCACGCTGTCTGGGAGGGCGTCGGCACTCCCGTGCCGGCGAGGCCTCGATCGGCGTAGCTTTCGGCCGTCTCACCCCAGCCACCATCGGCCTGCTGGTGCGTCTCGAGCCACGCCGCCCCGCGGAGCACAGCCGGGTCGTCGAGGGCGATCCCGATGGCCCGCAGGCCTTCCAGCACTTGCCAGGTTCCGTAGACGTAGTTCACACCCCAGCGGCCATACCAGCCGCCGTCGGCCTCCTGCGTCTGGCGAACGTAGGCCAGCCCACGATCGACCGCCGGATGGCCGGGCCGCAGGCCGATCTTGCCAAACGCCTCCAGCACCCGCCCCGCGAGATCGGGCGAACTCGGGTCGATCATCGCGTTGTGGTCCGCGAACGGCACCTTGCAGAGGAACTCGCTGTTGTTGTCGCGGTCGAAGGCGCCCCAGCCGCCGTCGGCGTTCTGCATGGCCGCCAGCCAGGGGACCGCACGTCTGATCGCGGCATCAACGGCCTCGCGACGAACCGACATCGCAGCCGCTGATCGCCAGGTCGCCAGCGCGATCACCACCATCGCGGTGTCGTCGACGTCGGGATAAAACTGGTTGGCGTATTCAAAGCACCAGCCCGCCGGCTCGGCGGCGACCCGGTCGGCCCAGTCGCCGGCGAAACGGATCTCGTTGGCCAGCAGCCAGTCGACGGCGCGGTCGGCCGCTGCCCGCGGTGCGGCGCCGTCGCCGTGACTCGCGGCCGACTCGACCACCGCGATCGTGGTGATGGCGGTGTCCCACACTGGAGAGCGGCAGGGCTCCAGTCGCGTGGTGCCATCGGGCTCCCGCTCGACGAGGCCGTCGAGCCGGCTCCAGGCCTCGGCAACCTCCGGATCGTCGTCCTCGCAGCCCATCGATTTCAGGGCGATGATGCTCCACACCATCGGCGGAAAGATCGCGCCGAGTCCGTCGCTGCCGTCGAACCGGTCGAGCATCCAGCGGCGGCAGGCCTGAATCGCCCGCGGCCGCAGCGGCGTCAGCCTCATCGCCTCGCAGGCCTTCATCATGCGGTCGATGCCGCGAAAAAAGCAGGCCCAAGCACTCGTGTCGGCGGGCGGCGGCGGTCCGCGGCGGTCGCGGTCGCCGAAGAGTTCGGCGATGTCACGACCGGCGGGCACGTGGCGAAGCGGCTTGAAGGCCCACATCAGCGACAGCGGCACGATCATCGTCCGCGACCAGGCCGACACGCGCGAGAGGTTCACCGGGAACCAACGCGGCAGCAAAACGGCCTCCGGCGGAACGGCTGGGCAGGCAGAGTATGGCATCTGACCGAGCAGCGCGAGGTAGAACCGCGTGAAGCTGTTCACGGCCCATGGGCCGCCAGCCTCGGCGATCGCCCGACGGGCCCGCACGAGCGACGGTTCGTCCGCCGCGTGGCCCACGAGTTTGAGCGCGAAATAGGCCTTCACGCTGGCGCTGATGTCGACCGGCCCACCGGGATAGATCGCCCAGCCCCCGCCCGGCTGCTGCTGGGCGAGGATCCGATCGGCGGCGCCTCGGACCCTCGGGTCAGCAAGCCGGCCCGCCCAGGCCAGCAGGAGCAGGTATTCGCTCTCGAGGATCGTGTCGCCCTCCAACGGCGCCCGCCAGTGGCCGTCCGCCGACTGGCGATTCAGCAGCCAACGGGTGGTGCGGGTGACCGCCTCCGCCTCGGCGGCGCCATCGGCACTGCCCCAGGCAGCCTGGAGACGCGGCATCCGCTGCGAGACCGAGCCACGTGGAGACGCGACGGCGACCGTCGCCGACTCCGACTCACCCGAACATGAAGGCAGGCTCTCGGCGACGGGTCCGATGAAAGTCATGCGTCCATCCCTGTTGCGTGCCGTGCGGGCGATCCTTCGCCGCGAAACCGAAAATCTCGCCGGAGAATAGAGAACCTCGAGCCGTCGCGACAAGTGCGGACGGACAGCGAGGACGGGCGATCCAGCAGCAACCGCAGCGACTGAGCCGGACGGGCAGCAATCTCGGAAACCTGGGGGGACTTTTCCGGGGGCCCGGCCCTACGCCGGCCCCTGGACGACCATCGGGAGATTCACCACGACACGAGTGCCCTCGCCAGGCCGCGACTCGACGACCAGGCCACCGCCATTCGATTCGATCAACCGCAACGCCTTCGGCAGGCCGAGCCCGATGCCTCGTCCGGCATCGCGTCCGCAGGAGAAGGGATCAAACGCCCGGCGAACAGCATCGCCGTCCATTCCCGGACCGTCGTCGGCCACCGTCACACGGCAGCGATCGACCATGGACGCCGCTTCGATCACGACCCGCCCCCCCTCGTTGACAGCCTCGACCGCGTTGGCAACGACGGCCCGGACGGCCTCTGCAACCTGGGCCGCATCCACCCGTACCGCCACGGACAGCGGGGGCGGACTGTAGTCGAGCCGCACCCGCTTTGCCTCCGCGACGGGCCGTGCCGCCTCCACCACCGGCCGCAGCACGTCGTGGACGTCGACGTCCGCCGGGATTGGCCGCGGCGGCCGCGCAAATACCATCAACCCGCCGATCATGTCCCGCGCCCGAAACGCCTGATCGACGATGGTGGCCAGTTTCCGCCGCCGCTCGGGATCCCGCTCATCGACGAGCAATGCCTGAGCCCGAGCCGCGATGTTGGCCAGCGGGTTGTTGATCTCGTGGCCGGCACCGTAGGCAAAGGATCGCACCGCTTCGAGACGGGCCTCGAACACCGCCGCATCAAACCCGGAATCACCGGGCCGTGAACCATCCATGGCCGCGCCTCCACCAATGCTCGAGGCCGCCCGCGCCCCGAAGGGGACGCGGGCGGCCCGGCAAAAACCAGATAAAACTCGCCGGTCAGGAGCCCGAACCAGCGACACCCGACTCGATGTCGAGCAGGCCGCAGATTCGGTCGACCAGCACCTCGGCCTCGAACGGCTTCTGGAGGAACTCGTTGGCGCCCGAGGCCTTGAGATCCTCGATCTTGTCCGGCTCGCACATGCCCGAGATGCAGATGATCCGCACCTCGTCCATGGTGGAATCGCTGCGGACACGCTGGCAAACTTCCTTGCCGTTGATGTCGGGCAGCATCACGTCGAGCACGATCAGGTCGGGACGGTAGTCCTTGACCATCATGCCGGCATCGAAGCCGTTGTTCACGCTCCGCGTCTCGAAGCGGCCATCCCGCTCGAGCACGTCGGTGATCAGCTCCACGAGATCCTGGTCGTCGTCGACGACGAGGATCTTCCGACGCCCGCTCTCGAGGGCGTCGGTTGGGATGCCGTTGTCCCTCATGAACAGGAACAGCTGATCCCGCGGAATCCTGCGGAACCGGCTGCCCGGCACGCGGAACCCCTTCAACTGCCCCGAATCGAAGCAGCGAATGATCGTCTGCTGGCTTACCTTACAAATTTTGGCGGCTTCGCCAGTCGTATAAACGGTCTTTTGCATGTACCACCCTCTCCCTAGCCGTGGTGCAGCTAGTAAAAACGGTGCCCGGGGCCTCCTCACCGGCGACTCAGCCCCGAACGCCTAGGCCTCCTTGCCAAGAACACTCAACCAGTTCAACGGAACCGCCGCCGACGTCGCACTCCGTGATTTCGACGCCGACGAGTGTTTCGAACCAGAGCCCGCGAGGACTCCTGACAGGCGGGGGAAGAAGGGGAAGGAGAAATCCTTTCCTCATCCTGCCTCCGTGCCAGCCATCCTTGCCAGACAACCCAACTCTACAGGTCGCTTCCGCAGCGAGTCAATATCGACCCAGTTGACGCAAACGCCTTGCGCACAAGGGTTTTGCGTGAAGCCGCACAACGCTCCCAACAATCCGATCCCGCCGTGCCTCCGCAGGATCACACGGGCACGACGACCTCGAGCAGTTCGATCGCGGGCTGGCCACCGACGAGAATCTCCGCCACGCGGCCGCTGAGCGGCCCCGGCATCGCAAGGATGCCGCCGAGATGAGGCCCGGGCGTGATCCGCACGAAGCTCACCCGGTGCACATCGCAGAGCAAACCGGCCTCGATCAGGATCCTCCCCAGGGGCGCGGCGGCGCGGCGAATCGCAGCGGCGGTCGCGGGATCAACCGCGGCGAGGT
>Ga0114960_10001823_pt1 | contig 16946 bp, 15 predicted proteins | sample C_130625_MF_Meta_FD_92637 | JGI IMG/M metagenome (GOLD analysis project Ga0114960, IMG submission 92637) | Freshwater microbial communities from Lake Croche, Canada to study carbon cycling - C_130625_MF_MetaG | ecosystem: Environmental > Aquatic > Freshwater > Lake | place: Lake Croche, Canada... | reverse complement strand
TTCCACCTACTATTCCATCTACTATTCCATTTAAGATAGGTGGTAAAACAAAACGTAAGAATCAAAAGTCAAAACGAAATAAAAAACAAAAACGGAGAACTTATAAAAAAAAGAAATAAAATTATATAGATATAATATCGTATTCAATATTATATTTATTATAGAATGGCCTTGTTCATTCATTCCGAAAATCAACAATTATTATGGAATATTATAAATAAAACCGAACATTTTCAACGTTTTTTTCATCCAGGTTCTCAATTCGACCCCAATGTTTGGTTTAGAAATATTATCCAATCTTTCTATGTTCAAAATCAATCCAATATAACCAATTCTGCGGATTTAAACCAACTGAATAGAATCGTCATCACTCATATGGTGGAAAATTTAAAAGGAAAATTAGAACCTCGAGAACCTTCCGCTATAAATCAGAATTCGATAGGTTCTCAATTTACTCGAAATTCTTTTATGGAATCCAAAGAAGAAATATATAATCGACAATTCAAAGAACGACAACAACAATATAATTCTTTATTGGAGAAACCCAAACCACCTACTGTTAACTTTGGTGATACCATCAAAGATGAAGTCATTTCCAATATGGATGAAGTTATGAAGGCTCATATGAAGCAACGTGAAGAAGAAATACAGAGATTAGCTCCTAAGAAAGGATTAGTCATAGATAAACAAAATGATATCGATATCCATAATACGATTCTTACCATTGATTCGAATGAAGAAAAAACGAAGAAATCGGTGAGTTGGAAAGAGAACATAGAAACAAGTTCTCTATTAAATCAAGAAGTTGTTGAATTAAAATCTCAGGTTCTCGAACTTAGAACGAAATTCGAAAAATTTGAACAAGATATACAAAAGATTTTTCAACTCTTACAACCACCAAATGTTATTCAACAAGAAGATGAAGAAGTGACCAAGGAGAACATTTTTACCAAAATTGCCGAAATCTGATTTTCATAGGGTTATATAAAAGTATTTACTTATATTAAATACTTTTATCTCAAAATGTCGAATCATCTACATTATAGTAGAGTGTTTTTATAAATAAAAAGAGAAAAAGTTCTATCATACCCCCAAAAAAATTCCCAAAAAAAGTCGGAGGGGTCATGTAAAAAAGGACATTTATAAATGTCCAATTTTCAGAAATCCTTTTAAGAAATTTTTGGGAAAAAATGAAAAAGTCGATTTAAAGCATAATGCTTTGTTTTCATATTAATGGATGAAATTGTTGTTACCATAAATAAAATATTTATAATGCGATAAAATAGCAGATGTTGATTTATTGCCCCAAAAACTAATACAGTTTTTTGCGTTTTTTACGCAAGAAAATTGATGGTTATATTTATTAGCATATACAGTGTGAAAATATTTATAATTTATTTTCTTTATCGGGTTGCGTAATTTTGGCTCCAAAAATGGGCGAAGTTTTTTGCGTTTTTTGCGTTGATTTTTATTGATAAAAATTGATAAAAATTGATAAAAAAATCAATAAAATCAATCGAAAAACCATCTTTATTAAATACTTTTATCTCAAAATGTCGAATCATCTACATTATAGTAGAGTGTTTTTATAAATAAAATTATAAAAAGTTATATCATACCCAAAAAAAATTCCCAAAAAAAAGTCAGGAGGGTCATGTAAAAAAGGACATTTATAAATGTCCAATTTTCAGAAATCCTTTTAAGAAATTCTGGAAAAAATCGAAAAAGTCGTTTTAAAGCATAATGCTTTGTTTTCATATTAATGGATGAAAATGTTGTTACCATAAATTTTTTATAAGAAATTCCAGCGGAGATTTTTTGATTGATGAAAAAATCAATAAAAATCAATAAAATCAATCGAAAAATCTCCAGAAATAATTAATATATTTTTATTATGATATATGTATATAATACCATTAATTTATATTCCATTTTTTAAAGCATACACTATTTTTATTGATAAAAAATCAATAAAATCAATCAAAAAATCTCCAATATCGATACTTTTACGTCAAATTACCAGTTTATCTACATTTTAGTAGTATAAAATAGTATCGATATTGGAGAAAAAGTTATATCATACCCAAAAAAAATTCCCAAAAAAAAGTCAGGGGGGTCATGTAAAAAAGGACATTTATAAATGTCCAATTTTCGAAAATCCTTTTAAAGAATTTTGTAAAAAAATTCAAAAAGTCGATTGAAAGCATATTGCAGCGAATCTCATTTTTTCATTGAAAATGTTGTTTGCACAAATTTTTTATAAGAAAACTAGTCGGAGATTTTTCGATTGATAAAAAAATCAATAAAAATCAATAAAATCAATAAATAAATCTCCAATAATAATTAAGAAATTTTTGTTATGGTTTATGTAGTTATTTATTTTTAAAATATAGTATTATTGTTACCTTGCTGGAAAAATATTGATAAAAATCAATAAAATCAATCGGAAAAACGCCGATATAAAAGAACGATTTCAATAGCGATAATTTAGGAGATTTTTTTATTGATATATTTTATTAAAAATCAATAAAAATGGATTTAGAACAAATACAAAATAATTGTGATGAACTATCAAATGATTATAACATTAATAAAATACACCCAGGCAATGCATATAATATTTTTATTGATAGAAATGATACAAAATCAATCGAAAAATCTCCAGAAATCGATGAAACAAAATTTAATTGTAATTGTTGTAATTATACGACACATAAACAATCGGAATATAATAGACATTTGAAAACAAGAAAACATTTAAATAAGATAAACGATAAAAATGATATACAACATATATGTGATATATGTAATAAAAGTTTTAAAAATTATAATAGTTTATGGAGTCATAAAAAAAGAAAATTAAAAGAATGTAAAGTTCCTGAAAATAATTTGGAAAGACCAGAAATAACTACTGAACTCATCGTACAGATACTGAAGCAAAATAAAGATTTACAAAATATATTGATAGAACAAAATAAACAAATGATAGAGATGTCCAAAGCTCAATCGGTATCGAATAATATTTCGAATAATAATTCCAATAATACAACGAATCAACAGTTTAATCTCCAATTTTTCCTGAATGAAACGTGTAAAGATGCGATGAATATCACCGATTTTATAAAATCACTACAATTAACTACAGCGGATTTTGAGGCAACTGGTAAATTGGGATATATTGAAGGAATAACGCGTATTATAGTGAATAATTTAAGCGGCGTTGATACAAATAAACGGCCACTACATTGTACAGATGCAAAACGAGAAACACTTTATATCAAAGATGATAATGTATGGGAAAAGGAAGACGATAATAAAACGAAATTTAAAAAAGTGGTGAATCAAGTAGCCAATCTGAATTTGGCACAGATAACGAAATGGAAAGAAGAGAATCCAGATTGTGTAACATTAGATTCTAAAGAGAACATAGAATATAGAAAATATTATAAATCAGCGTTAGGTGGTTCATCGAATGAGGAAGATGAAAAATTCTTTGAGAAAATAAAACGAAATGTTTTCAAAGAAATAGTAGTAAATAAATCTACGTAAAACCCATATAAAATTTTTGTATTCATATATTACATATCAATACAAAATGCCGATTCCCAAAACAATATTCCAAACATCCCCTACCCCTCAACCTACCTATGTAGTCGAAATGATAAAAGAAAAGGCTCCCGAATGGGAATATAAACATTTTACGGATAAAGAAATCATACAATATATGATAAATCACCCCGATCATGAGTTCCCTTTTATTTTGAATGTATTTCACCGAATGAAATTTGGGGCACATAAGGCCGATTTATTCCGTTATTACTATTTATATATGGAAGGTGGGGTTTTTATGGATAGTGACGCCATCATTGAAACCAATATCAATGAAATCGTAAAATCCTATGAATTTTTTTCAGTAAAATCGTATATCGAAGGAACTATTTTCCAAGGTTTTATCGGGTGTGTTCCAAAGAATAAAATAATATATGAAGCATTAAAAGATGCCTATACCATTGATATTGACTATTTGACAAAACGATACCATTTACTCACTGCAAATATGTATTCGATTATCAATAACCATCGATATGATTTTTTGTATCACCTGTACAAGGAACTAGAATCGGATGGAGAAAAGGCAAAAACCATCAACGAAGATGGAAATGTCATATTGACCCATTATTGGAAAGATAAGATAATCCCACCTTCTGATAAATAAATATTAATAAGTGAAAGAAACATAAACATATTTCTCGTTGTTTTCACATAAATCGAAAACTTTGATAGAATGGAATTATTTACCAATACATTATTTATAAATTTGGAACACCGTAAAGACCGCTTACAGCATATTTGCCAAGAATTCGAAAAAATGGGTATGCAAGGAGAGCGGTTTAATGCAGTCAAAACAAAGGTGGGTGCTATAGGTTGTACGATGAGTCATATCAAATGTTTGGAAATCGCAAAGGAACGAAATTATCCTTATGTATTTATATGTGAAGATGATATCACATTTTTGAATCCACCGGTTCTCAAAGATAGCTTACAAAAATTCTATGATAATACCACGATAGATTGGGATGTCTTATTGATTGGTGGAAATAATGTACCGCCGTATGAAAAAATAGGAGATTATTGTATAAGGGTTTCGAATTGTCAGACCACCACGGGTTATGTAGTGAAACAACATTATTATGATACCTTGATTCTGAACTTTCGAGATAGTGTAAAAAATTTGATTCGAGAACCTACGAATCATAGAGAATATGCATTGGATATATATTGGAAACGCCTACAAACAAGCGGTAGATGGTATATGTTGATACCCTTTACTGTGGTACAGGCGGATGGATATAGTGATATCGAGAATCGTACGGTGGATTATAGAGGATTGATGTTGGATATGGATAAAGAGTGGCTATTCCGGGGAATCCAGGGAACCTACGGTTCCCCCGGACGCCCCCTCCCTTAGTAGGGAAACCGTAACTTCACTGGAAAAAGAAAGGGGGTCATTTGGGGTCATTACGTTTGGTTTCCTACAAAGGGAGGGAGCGTCCGAGGCATTAGCGTTGCTGAAAACCGTAGGTTCCCTGGATTTCCCTGGATTTCCCTACGTGAGACGTAAAAAACTCGATAAAACCGTCTTGTTTTTTTCCGCATATTCCATAGATTTTATATTCGATGCGTGCTGTTTTTGCATCATTTTTTCACGAAATTCTTTATCTCGCATCGCCAATACATATTCGGCTTCTTGTTTTTCGAGTGGCGTGATAGTTTGTTTCCCACGTTCTCGCATAAAATGGTCGACCGATGAATATTGTTGTACCTTATCAATATCCTTCTCACTCACCGCAAAAATAGTTTGGTCTTTATGGACTTTTCGTAAATCATCGAATTTTAATTTACTAAAAGGGTCACTTGTAACATAGTCGTCGGTGTCATCATCCTCATATAATCGAGAACCACCGGCACCAAGGTTCAATTCTTGCACTCCTCGATAAGTCACCAATTGAGCAGATTTTTGTTTCATCGATTCGAAAACACGTCCTAAATTTCCGGATGATACTTGTTCAGAAGTTTGGTAAGTCGGGTCATCTTTTGAAAACCATTCATTACAATTGGGGTCGGGCTTATGAACCATGTTTTCTTCGAATAATTGATTGAATTTGTTTTGGAATTCATCGACGGGGATTTCACCGATGACGGAGGTCATTTTTTTGACCGTGGCTTTATTATATTGGTTATCGAATGGTTTATATTTCGTAGTTTCTTCGGTGATTTTTTGATTTTGTTTATTACTGTTATCATAGAATTGTACTACGATATCAAAAGCTTTTTTATAAAAGAGAAAATAATCGGCAGATAGACGAGATTTATCGGGGTGTAACATCAATACTTTTTTCTTGGCTCGTTTCAAATCTTCAATCGACATTGAATAAGTTAAATCGAATAATCCTAAAATCTCACTGAGAGAGTACATATTGATGTTTAAATTATGGGTATTGGACATATTTTGATATATCGATAGATAGTATTTTTCCAATTATACCGTGATACAATAAAATAAAAAATAATATAAACATTAATGGTTAATAAAGAATATAATGGGACTTCCTATATTAACTGAAATACGTGACAAAGGTCATTTTGCCGAATTATTACAAACCAATCCAGGTCGTTTAGTCATCAAATTCGGAGCGGAATGGTGCGGGCCTTGTAAAAAAATCGAGGGATTGGTTCATGAATGGTTCGATAAGATGTCCGACACAATACAATGCGTGATAGTAGATGTAGACCAATCATTTGAAATATATGCTTTTCTAAAAACAAAAAAAATGGTGAATGGAGTACCAGTAATATTATGTTATAATAAAGGTAATTTGAATTATATACCAGATAATGCAGTGATAGGCGCAGATATAAATAAAGTTAATTTGTTTTTTCAAGAATGCCTAGAATAAGTGTTCATCTGCTTATAATGATTCGATAAAAACATAATCATCATCACACGTATCTTCACCCTGAACAGAAGATGGACATTCTATTTGCGAATAGGGAATTCCGTTGGTTTGCGACCAACAAGTATACGCACCGACTAAAACATAGTCATTGCATACTAGAGATACATATTGGTTTCCGCCGAATTCGTCACGTAAAGTAGATGACGAAATGTTTTTACCGATATTTTCGGATAAATAGGCGGGAGTATCGAGCGTTTCGGCTAAATCGATAGCGTCTTGGAAATAATTTATTTGTGACAGTTGCGAACAGGTGCCGTGTTTCGTCCATTCGTGTTCCCAGAAACTATCATAATCAGAACTGGTTTCACTATATTTGACATCCGGCCAATATTTGGTCATCGTATCCATACCAATGGTGGTAGGGATAGTAGAATCGAATGGTTCGGTGGAGCAATAAGAAGGGTAGCCATTCGTCGAGTACTGAGGCCATAGTCCGTGAATGGTGAAATGGGTTTTCCAGTACTCTTGTGGGTTGGAACAGCCGACATAACTGGTATCCATACAGAAACCAGGAGTCCAAGAATAAGCGAATACATAGATAGTGTCACTAGCGATAATGGGTGAAATGAAGCACTGTGATACGAACAAGGGCAAAAAATATAATAATTTGGATAAATACATATTATTATATCAGGATAAATTTATTTATGGGTTTTACTATGTTTCGTCTTATTATGCTTTCCCTTCGAGTGACCACGTTTCGTTTTTTTATGTTTCTTTTTTCCACCACTAATATTTGAAGGTTTTTCTTCATTAGCTGCAAGAGGATTTAACGTGGTTAAAGCTGTAGTATTATTATTTGTTGATGATGATGAAGATAAAGGATTGGATAAACCACTTGTTATGGAAGATAAAGTCGAACTTGCAGTAGCTGTAGTACTATCTATGGACTGTTTTACTTGTCCTGGTATTTTATTAATTTCGTCTTCGTAAGTAACATATGCTAAAACTAGTGAGGTGACACCAACGAAAAAATAAGCAAGTAAAGGTACATTTTCTCCGTTCATTGATTTTTATAAGTTATAATAGAATGATATTTTTTTGTCAATTCAAATAGTTAAATTCCAATCATCAAATAATCCACCTTTGGTTAAATCGGGAATATATTGGGAGGAATCTTTCCAATCATTGTATTGTTGTAAATACGCTAGTTTTTTGAATTCGGAAACTTCGGAATTTTCTAAATTACGTAGGATATCCGCCAAGATGAAGGATTTGGTTATATTATATAGTTTATTGCCGTTGAGAGTATCATTGATATAGTGTTCATCCATACCCGATTTATGAGTAGAATTTGTGCGTATTTGTTTCAAAATGGAATTATCGTCTTGTGTGATATCGAGATTTAATGGGATTCGTATATGTAAATCACGTAATAGGCGGTGGTTACCGATGGGTACGATTAGACTGAGAATAAACATATATAGTTTCATTTACTTTATATATTTGAATATTATTTATTGGATGGGTTCAATTTTGTTACTTTTTGATGTTGAAACCTCTATCATAGAGAAAAATTAAACAGCATTACTAGTAGATAATATTGTTAGTATATAAATTGCGGTATAAAGAACACCGGGCACAATTCCTCCAGCACCTGCCAGAGCAACTCCTATAAGGGTAATTACACCTTCTCCTAATTTAACTGCTGCACCAAGTGTCGTACCTGCCGCACGACCTATCGTACCAGCTACACTATTTATAATTTTAGAACGCCTTTCCTCCCGTTCTTTTTTTTTAGAAAAACGTTCGAGTTTACTGGAATATGCATAATCAAGGAATTTAATTGTTACTTTTGTTACTTTGATGTCATCTACTTTAGTGGCGTTTTCGGGCAAGATGATTTTAGATATATTATTGTATTTGTATATAAGATCATTAGTAATGAAATCATAGTGACCGTTTGCGACAATGCTGGGATTATATATTGCTTTGAATTCTGTTTCAATGGTATTTGTATCTACTGTTTCAGTGGTATTTGTATCTACTGTTTCAATGGTATTTGTATGAGTTGACTTATATTTATCAGATTTTATAAATGAATCTAACCAATAATAGTAAGAATTATCATCATTTAATTTTAACCACGTTTTTATCCACGAATCACCAGGACTAAGATATGCCGTGTGCAATCTTTGTATATGACTATTTTCAAACGGGTTTGTAATAAGTAATGCCCATTTTAAGGAATCAGACAAATTTTGTGTTTTATTAATATAATTAAATATGACCAGACCAGAAACTGTATTAAATTTATAATATAACCCGTTTGTTTTTACTATATCGCCCTCTGTAAAATCTTTATAATGAAAACCTTTCTCTATTCTTATATTCTCTATTATCTCTTTTGGTAATATAAACATATTAACGAAGATTTCAAGTTCTTTTCGCCATTCCAAAGTATTTGTTACTAAGATTTTAACTTCTTCATTTGTTACTGAGATGTTAACTTCTTCATCCACCGGTTTATCGGAATCACTAGCATAGGTTATTTTGTTATACCTGATATTCACAGGTTGTAAGATAAATGTAATAGAAATGTCTTGACCCGTTTTCGTAATATTGAATTTTGTAAGATAGTGTATTTTATCTTTATAAAACACATAAGCGGTATTTTTAGAATCTTTTGATATAAGGTTATCTGTCAATAACATTAAGGTATACATACTAGGAAAATCATTGCGTTGAACTTCTTGGTTTGGCGTTGCAATCAAATTATTGAATAATTCCCAGACTGTCTTAATCGCAATAGGGGGTGTTTTTATTTTTTGTATTTCTACATCCAATACCCCGTCTTCTCCTTTTTTATATATGGTAGAGTCTTTTATAAAATATAATTCTTTTTTGTTTGCTTGGTCTGTTTCGTCTTTATTCTTATAGTTTTTGTCATTAAAATAAAGTTCTATTTCTTCTTTTATAGAATTCGCAGAATACTGATATTCATTTATATTTTTAACAAAAAATTCAATAATCTCGGTAATAGTATATTTCTTATATATGAATTTTCTATTCTTATCCACTGTTACCTTTACGAAAAAAATCGGTAAATCATTTATTTTTATAACAAAATATTCATTCTTATTAAAAAAATATTTATAATTAGTTGCTTCTGATGGCGAGTAATGACCCTTCGAAATTTTTATTGGCAGTTTGAATGCATTATCGATAAGTTTGAGATTGTCTTTATTATAAACGTCTTCATTATTTTGGTTTGTAAAAGGTTGTACAATACGTCGAAGAAAATACCAATAATACTTGAAATTATATATATAACTAAAAGAATTCATAAGTTCACTGACTGACATCCCTAGTAGTGTGATTTGCCCGATTGACCCTAATATAGAAACTAGTTCTTTACCATTAAACTTCTTTAGTAATTTTTGAATCGTAGAATCAAATGTTTTCGTAAAGCTATCTTTTAAAACCTCATTGATTTGATGTTTCATACCAAACATATTTCGACGAAGAAAATTTTCTCTATTCGGATTCTGTTCAATGAGTTTATCTTTGATATAAAATAAATGTAAAAACGATAATTTATTGAACTGTAATTGGTTATGAATGGTTATCATATTCTGAATATCGTCGTAAGATAATGCTTTGATATAATTTTTTGTTTTTGTATGAACCTCGGTGATATATGCTTGCTCTTCGCCCGAGGTCGAAAAAGAAAAAACACTCTTTTTAATCGGTTCAGTTGGAGGCGTCTTATCGATTTTATCATCAAGATATTTAATTAATGATTTATGTATAAATGTATAAAAATAGTTTATTTTTTCATTAGCGGGTCTATTTGTAAGAAGAACCTTATATTCCGTTATATAAGCACTCTCCATAATGGCATCATATGCGTTTTCATCAAAATTATTAAATTCTATATTTGTTAGCAAGGGTAGAGTGGTTGGAAGTAATCGTTTTTTTCCGAATAAAATATCTATTAAAAAGTTTCGATCGATTGTTTCAATTTGTGCTTCGAAATACGTTTTTGTTTTTTTGTAATCTTCTGTTATTTGATCATTACAATTTTTTAAAATATCAGTCTTGATACTTTCAATAAAATCAATGTACATTTGGGGATCTGTATATATTGAACTGTTCAATATAATAATTTTTTTTAATATAACGTCTGCTTCTTCTGATAAACCGGTAGGTTGTCTACCAATATTTGTAATTTTAATTTGTATACTTGTCATCCAATCGATAACATCCGGTTTTTCGAATTTAATAACTTCATAGAGAAATTCATTACATACTTTGTTAAGAATTGTTTTATCCATCCAAAATGGAACATTATTAAAAATTGTTTTAAAAATATTTTCTGCATTTTCTGCGAGTATTTTTTTGAAACAACCATCATTTGTCAAGTAAGTTTTATTTAGTAGAAATTGTTCTTTATAAAATTCGAGGGTATTATTTATTTTCAAAATATTTTTAAATTCGTGTAACTTATTATCCAATGCAGTAACTTGATCTAAGACAATTTTATGTTTCATGACTCTATATATTGGCTGTTTTGATAATTTAATTTCGTCCAAATTATCTTTTAGAATACGGTCAGTTAAACTAAGATTTTGATATTTAAATTCTTTTTTTATTTTATCGATTTTCTCTAATCGCTTTAAATGCTCATAAATAGTTTTATTTGAGTAGAGAAATAACGCATCGATACTTTCAAGTAATTCAGCTCTAAATTCTTCTACCGGATTCTCAATATTGAAAAACGATATAGATGTATCTATTCCCAAGTCTTTATATGTAGCACCGAACTCATCCGTAAAATCTTTGTGAGATTCATTCAACCAATCTCGAATATTCTTTTCAATCATTTCTCGAATCATTTGAATCATTGATTTATGAATTATTATAAAGGATTTTAGATCCGTTTTATCATCAAGTTTATCAATTTCGGTCTGAATTGGTTTGAATGAATCTTCGTCAAATGCATTCTTTAAATAATCAATATAGCCACTGATATCTGAATGTAAACTCAAAATATCACCGCCAATATATAATATATTCAGCCAATCTAATTTGGTTTGTATATTCTCCTTCTCATAATAGGGTAGACGACGTCGAAATAGAGCTATGATAAATTCTAGAGACCAACTATTTTGACTTATCTTATATTGCATAAGAAAAATATCAATGATTGCATTTATATAAAAAGAATCTTTATTATCTCTGAAATGATCCGATGCTGATGGAAGAAATGGTTTTAAAATATCGACCAGCTCCATAATATCTCTATATTTGGGGTTCATAGATTTGACTAATTTATGGGTTGATCCCGGGCCTCCTCCTACAACGTTTTTTTTTGTATCTATGTCTTGGATACTTCCACCATTATTCGTAGGAGAATCTCTTTTCGAATACCAAATTTGATCAAACACTCCATAAATATTTGTATACATGATTTTATACATTCCAGAACCCCCATATTTGAGTTCGAAGAAAGGATATTTGATATTATGGTCAATATTACCAATAACATTCTTAGATTTTTCTTGATTTATATCATATAAGATATCTTGAAAAATATCTAAGTTACAAATATTGGTTGTTTGGTGGATAGTATTTGTAAACATTTTCTTGTTATCTTGAATATTATGATTATCCATTTCACTACCAGTATGATTAAATATCTTATTCTGCTTAATATTTTCCGCGGTCCAGCCAGTTCCATTTAATTCTTCTGATAAGAACTCGAAAATTTTGAGTAATTCACTACTTTCAAAATGTGGTGGTTGACACGCCCTCACATAATAATATCGAATAATTTGAATCAAACGTTTTTGAGTTTCGGTATATACTGATCGAATGGGTAGAATTGAGCTATAATATGAAAAGAAATCTGTTAATCCGGATAAAAGATTTGTTTCATTGTTATCGAAAATAGGCGAGTCTAGCATATCGTAAATGGTATTATTAAATAATAAATAGCCTTTTTTATTAAACTCCTTCATCTTGGGATCATTGAGTTTTTTCTTCATATCAACGACAACTTGGTCGATGTTATCAACGCCACCCACCATATTCACCTGGAATTCTTCTTCCACTTTTTTGTTTGATGCCACTTTTTTTTTAGTTTTACGTATTTTTTTCATTTATAATATAATGATAAAATTATAATTATATTTATATTATTTTATGTATATTATTACTAAATTTTTATTTGTATTTATTGACGTTTTACTCTTTCTTTTATACGTTTTTCTTCCCAGCTTGATTTGTCTTGTTGTGAAACAGTAGAACCAGTAATTCGTTCATATTGTTCAGGGCTATCAAAGAAAAATATATTGGAATCTATGGGTGAAATTCCTTTTTCACAAGTACAGATAGCAACTTTATAAAACATATCTTCATCACGACAGCCAACCTTTGCATTATTGATTCTACTACCCGATGTGGCATCACGAATTCTGGTACCCGGAGTACTATTGGTAGCATATAGTTCAATACTTTTCTTTTTACCATTAAAATAGCGGTCGATTTTACGAAAATCTTTATCCTGCATTTTTAATAATTCCAATTGTTTTAAATATTTTTTCGTATTGGAATTCATAGTAGTAACACTATTGGCTATGGAATAGGTTTCATCAAATTGAGGAACATCAAAATCATTTTCAAGGGTAGGGTCAAAAGCATCATCGTAGTACATTGTTAGAACTTGTTTTTATAACTTTTAAAAACTGCTTGTAAAAGGCGAATATAATAAAGGTATTATATGATTATACATATTATGCTGTGATTTTTTTATATTCTTTTTTAAAATATAAATTATTCGAATAAATAAATAATATGATTATGTTAAAGAATATAAAAATATTATCGTTATATATTATAAATATAATGGTAAATAATACAGAAAAACCAGTAAAAGAAAAACCGGTAAAAGAAAAAATAGTAAAAGAAAAACCAGTGAAAGAAAAGAAAACGAAAACGCCAAGTAAAAAAAAAGAAACTCAATCATTGCCTATACCAATAGAAAATACGAATACGAATATAACAACAAGCATTGAAGAAAATAATAATTCAAATAATATTAATGAAGATACAACTAATAAAATATCTATAAATGGATTAAACAAAAATGATTTAAAACAGCAAATAATAGATTCGTTATTTAAATACTCGCCAGAAACAATAGAATTATTAAATAATATGCAAGAAAAAAGAAATAGTTTAAATGAAATACAAGAAACTATAAGTAAAAAAAAAATAAATTTATCGACACAGTATACACATAAAGGTAAGAATTATTCTTATTTAAACAACGAATATGGATTAAATAAAGATTTTCATTTTTCATTAAAGAATAACGAAGAAAAAAATAAAACAGAGTTTAAAGTATCGATGTTTTTAGTTAAGGTAAACCTTGAATGCAATTTACCTTTTTTAGAGTTTTTAGTAGAAATGGAAGAAAACGATAAAAAGTTAGTTTTTCCTAGTTTTAAATTATTAAATAGTGAATTCGACATTAAAGAAGGAGAAGAGCCACATATGAGCGATGACCCCCAAACAGTATTTGAAAACATTTGCTTTAAACAATTCCAAGAATATGCAAACGTGGACATAGAAGAAGCAAAGAATGCATATAAAGGATATGTCGAACTATTTGATGATACCAAAGGAATGAATGTAATATTTCCAGTATTTGAATGTTCAAAAATTAATATTGAATTAAATAAGAAACAATTATGGAGTGTATTGGATGAATTATTAAATGAACAACATATTTATCATTATACTATCGAACGTAATATATTTATGGTATTCATTAATAATGAATTTTTATCTTATATTAAAAACGAAAAAGGTGAACAAGTAACATTTCCTTGTTGTTTGTATTTGGTTAAAAAAACGGATGATGATGAAGACTATGAAAATGTTTATCTAAATGATGATGTGACCGATACCGTATCAATTATAGACGAAAAGATATCACATAATGTATTTGGTGTACAACATTTTTTTACAACAGACCCGATTGACCCTGATAAAAAAGGTAAATTAAAACGGTATGCAGCATTTGTTGATAATTCACTTTATTTTTTGAATATTTCATTACCGTTAAAAAATATCGATTTAAATGGTGATGCAGAAGACGCAGATGAAGATGAAGATGTGAAAACATATAATGATTATAGTAGTATATATTTTTTTGAAAACTATAAACAATTATGGTGTATTAATGATGTAGGCCGATATACTCCATTATAATATTTGTAATTTTTCATATATATTTATGATATATATGAAGGATAAACAGCGACAGTGTTGCATAAATATTCGTAATAATACATTGAATATAATAACTAAAATAGTTGATTATATCGGCGAAAAAACATTATCTATATGTATGTATTGGGTCGATGAATTTTTTATGAAATCGAAACGCCGCTAATTCTGTGCCGGTATTTTGGTGATTTCTTTTTCATTGATAGGACATTTCACTTCGGTTTGCTGTAAAGAAAAACACGTATTTGTTTTATCTTTATATTGTAAAATATCGATATTTTCAGGGGTAGGATATACATATATCTTACGAGTATCGGGCATAGTATAATATACGGCCAATAACCCTAAAACTAAACTAATGATAAAAACCGGCATATTGATATATTTAAAAACACTCATTATAAATATATTATGAATAGAAAATAATAAGCAGGAATAAATTATTTCTTACCCTTCTTCTTTTTATTTGTTTTCTTTTGATTTTGTTGTTGCGTTTTAGCTTTTTCTTTTTCACAATCTGCAATTAATTCATCAATAATTGCTTGTTGATTAATGGGTGTTCTTTCTTGTACACCAGATTCTGGTAGACTAAATACATAATTATTTGGTTGTTGACCTGGTTGAATATCATAATTGACGTTAGATTTCTTTTTTTCTGCTAATTTACGTAACATACGTTCTCGAGTCGCTTGTTCTTTTGTAAAACGGTTCATTGCGTTGGTATCCATACGTGCTCCTTTGCCCATTGCACCCATACCTTTCGTTAAATTTTTAAATAATTCGTTGAATTGTTCAGTTCCGCCCATTTCTTTCATTTTATTCATTAAATCACTGGCTTCTTTCATAATCTCATCCTTTGAAATATCACCACTCGCCATTTTTTTATCTAATTTACCACTGACTGTTTTCATCAAATCCATTATTTTTTTAGGATTTTGCATTAATTTTTTCATCAAATCATTTGTTGATTGAATATCACCAGTGTCTCCACCTAATAAATCGGAAAATTCTTCGGATATTTCTTCGGCCATTTCTTTTGCAAGAGAACCAATCTTACCTTCGAATAATGTTTTAATATGGTCTTGCATATTCGAAATATCAGGCATTCCACTAGGAATTCCACTAGACATATTCTCAAATGCTTTTTTGAATTCTTCTGAATTAGGGAATGTGTCGGCATTAGGCATATTTTCGAATATTTTATCGAAATCGGGTTTAGCTTCGCTATGTTCACTTTGTTCATCAGATTCCATATGTTTAAAAAAATCAGTAATTCCTTCCATGGCTTCTTTTAACTTTTCTTGTAACTCTTCTTCATTAATACCTTCGAACATATTCATTGTATCACCAAATTTTGTTTTATCTTTCACACCACCTATCACTGTAAATAAAACTAATTGTAAATATTTCCATATTGATTTCTTGGTATTCTCGCTTACCCCTTCACAATTAAATAATAATTTGAATTCAACATTTGGTAAAAAAAGAGTATTGATAGTTGCATCGGGTTTAAAAATATCATTGGATTGATATAATATATCGAAAAATCGTTCGGGATAAACGGTTAAACAATAATTATATAATTCAACCAAATCTTGCTCTGGTAAATTAGTGTTTACATATTTTGCCCATAAATATGTATACTCAGGAAAGGTTATTGATAAATCCTTCGTAAAATCTAAAATAACGGAATGGAAATTCTCGGGAATTGTGTTTTCGTGTATATTGTCCATTGAAATATACTATTATATCCAATGCGTTTATTATGTTTTTTAATTAAATTATATATTTCTTTTTCGTAAAAAAATATATACATCCTTACATATTTATGTAGATTGAGACATATTTATCATCGTATTCAATGTGCTTTCATTCGCGTAACAAGTGGCGGTATTCATCGATATTTCATATTCATCTATTTCTTTACTATCCATCATTTCTTTATTTGCTTCGTGTTTACGTATGATATTGGCTAGGTCATAGTCTCGCATATCTTGTTCATCCTCGATATTAATACGTAATGGTAGTGGTTTCTTACTATATGTTGGAGTTCTTCTTAAAACCGGTATAGATAATGTAGTAGGATTCATAGTATCATTTTGCATAAATGATTGGTCGATGTCTCCCGTTTGACCAAAGTCTCCCGTTTGACCAAAGTCTCCCGTTTGACCAAAGTCTCCCGTTTGACCA
>Ga0114960_10001816_pt1 | contig 16991 bp, 15 predicted proteins | sample C_130625_MF_Meta_FD_92637 | JGI IMG/M metagenome (GOLD analysis project Ga0114960, IMG submission 92637) | Freshwater microbial communities from Lake Croche, Canada to study carbon cycling - C_130625_MF_MetaG | ecosystem: Environmental > Aquatic > Freshwater > Lake | place: Lake Croche, Canada... | reverse complement strand
GCTGCCGGTGGTGATGCTGGCGCGCTTTCAGGAAGGCGCGATGTATTGCCGCAGCGCGGGGCCGATCGCCGGGCCGGCAGACCTCGCCGGGCGGCGCGTCGGTGTCAGGGCCTATTCGCAGACGACGGGGATGTGGCTGCGCGGCATCCTGGCCGAACAGCACGGCGTGCCGCCACAGGCGATCCGCTGGACCACGTTTGAGGATGCGCATGTCGCCGCCTATCGCGACCCGGATTTCGTCACCCGTGCCCCGGCCGGTGCCGACCTGCTGGCGATGCTGCGGGACGGCGCGCTGGACGCCGCGATCTTCGGCGCGGAACTGCCAGAGGAGCCGGGGCTGCGCCGGGTTTTTACCGACCCCGCGGCGGCCGGGGAAGCCTTCCGCGCCGCGCAGGGCTTCGTGCCGGTGAACCATCTGGTGGTGATCAAGCCGGAGCTTGCCGCGCGGCCGGGCTTCGCGGCTGCGCTGACGCGGGCCTTCGGCGCGGCGGCCACCACGCGCGCCGCGCTGGCCGCGCCGCTGACGCTGGCGATCGCGTATAGTCTGGCGCAAGGGCTGCTGCCGCGGCGGCTGAGCCTGGAGGAGGTCTGGCGCGGCCTGCCGGCGGAAGTCGGCTGAGCCGCGCTTGCGCCGCGTCCTGTTCCACGCGCTTGCGCCGCGACCTATTCCGCGCGCTTGCGCCGCGTCCTGTTCCGCGCGCTTGCGCCGCGACGCGAAACCCGCCATATCGCGCGCCGCGCCTGGGTAGCTCAGCTGGTTAGAGCACGGCACTCATAATGCCGGGGTCGCCGGTTCAAGTCCGGCCCCAGGTACCACCGCGCGCGCCCTTCCTGGACCACACAGCGCTGACGCGACCGGACATTGACCGGACACGCTCCCCGGCCTTTGCCGATGGGCAGGTATGGGTGCGCGCTGCGTTCATCTGCGTTCACGCACCCTGCTCTCACCTTTTGTTTGATCGCGGGATTCAGCGCCTTCGGCGATTCCGCCTCAACGCATCGCGCTCTAATCGCCCCGCGCGATAAACCCGCCGCCCAGCAGCCGAGTCCCCTCATACAGCGCGCAGGCCTGCCCAGGCGCGGCGATGGCCGGCGTCGCCGGCACCACCGCCAGCCGCCCCGTCGCCGCGTCCCAGCTGACCACGGCCGGCTGCGGCGTCTCCCGCGCCCGCAGCTTCACCGTGCAGGCCAGCGGCGCCGTGGGGGGGGGGATGAGCCAGTTCATCTCCCTGACCGGGATCGTGGATTGCGGCAGCGCCGCCCGCGGCCCCACCACAATCCGCCGCGTCCCCGCCTCCAACCGCGCCACGTAAAGCGGCGTCTCGCCATCGCGGGAGGCCTCGCCCAGCCCGCGCCCCTGGCCGACCGTGTAGCGGCCCAGGCCGCGATGCGTGCCCAGCACCCGCCCGTCCAGATGCACGATCTCCCCAGGCAAGGCCGTCTCCGGCCGCAGCGCGGCGACGGTTTCGTGGTAGCGGCCGGTCGGGACGAAGCAGATATCCTGGCTATCCGGCTTGGCCGCGACGGCCAGGCCGAGCCGTTCCGCCACCGCGCGCACCGCCGTCTTGTCGGGGTAATCGCCCAGCGGAAAGCGCGCGAAGGCGAGTTGCGCCGGCGTGGTCGCGCAGAGGAAATAGCTCTGGTCGCGTTCGGCATCGGCGGCGCGGTGCAGCTCGGGGCCCGCCGGCCCGGCCAGCCGCCGGGCGTAATGCCCGGTGGCCAGCGCCTCCACGCCCAGGTCGCGGGCCAGTTCGACCAGGTCGTGGAACTTCACGGTCTGGTTGCAGCGGATGCAGGGGATGGGCGTCTCGCCAGCGGCGTAGCTGGCGGCGAAATCCTCGATCACCGCGCTGCGGAAGCGCTGCTCGCGGTCCAGCACGTAATGGGCAATGCCCAGCCGGTCCGCCACATCGCGGGCGTCGTGGATATCCTGGCCCGCGCAGCAGGCGCCTTTCCGCGCGGTTGCCGCGCCGTGGTCGTAAAGCTGCAGCGTGGCGCCGATCACCTCATGCCCTTCGGCGTGCAGCAGCGCGGCGACAACGCTGCTATCGACGCCGCCGGACATGGCGACGAGCACGCGCATCAGGCGCCCGCCCGGCGCGGCGGCGCGTCAGCGCGCGGCGGCATCGAACCCCTGCTGCCAGAAGCGCGCTTCCAGCCGCGCCGCTTCCCGGTAGGTGGCGCTGAGCATGGCAAAGCGCGCGCTGCCGCCATGGCTTTCGCCCAGCGCATCGATGCGCGCCGCAGCGGCGCGGGCCAGCTTCTGATACTCCTCCGCCCCGTAGGCATCGATCCAGGACTGGTAGGGATTGCCGGCGGCGCGGCGGCGCGGATCGGCCAGGATGCGCAGCGCCACTTCCCCATAGCCGACCGTGCAGGGGACAAGCGCCACTTCCAGGTCGAGGATATCCCCGGCCAGCCCGCGATCGATGACATAGCGGGTGTAGCTGACCGTCTCCGCGCTTTCCGGCGTGGCCCGCACCTCGGCCTCGGGGATGCCCCAGCCCTCGCAGTACTTCAGGTGCAGCAGCGTCTCCGACAGGATGGCGGCGATCGAGGCGGTCTTGTCACGCATCGCCTCGATGCTCTCCGCCTTGAAGACGGCGAGCGCCTTGGCGCGGGCGAAGTGGATCAGGAACAGATAGTCCTGGATCAGATAGGTGCGGAAGGCAGCCAGCGGCAGCGTGCCGTCGGACAGGCCCTGCACGAAGGGGTGCCAGGTATAGGCCTGCCATTCCGCCGCACAGTCCGCCCGCAGCCGGCGGAACAGCCCGCCGGGCGCGCCGAAATCCGTCTCCCAGCGCGGCTCAGAGCCCGGCATTGCGCGACCCGGTCGGCAGCCGCACCACCAGCCCGTCCAGCGCCTCTGTCATAATGAGCTGGCAGCCGAGGCGCGAGGTCTCCTGCAAGTCGAAGGCGAGGTCGAGCATATCCTCCTCATCCTCGGTCGGCGTGGCGAGCTGGCCGAACCAGCCGGTATCCACGATCACATGGCAGGTGGAGCAGGCGAGCGAGCCTTCGCAGGCGCCTTCGATATCGACGCCATGCTTGTGCGCGATCTCCAGCACGGAGAGCCCGAGCGGCGCGTCCACCTCGCGGCGGGTGCCATCCCGCTCGATGAAGGTCATCTTCGGCATACGCGATCAGTGCTCCCTTTCGGCCAGACCGCGCCAGGCGGCGGCCAGCGCGGCGGCGGCGGCCGTGGCCTCCGCCGGCGAGGTAAAGCGGCCAATCCCGATCCGCAAGGTCGCCCGTGCCTCGGCGTCTGGAATTCCGAGGGCGCGGAGCACGTAGGAGGGCTCAACCTCGGCCGAGGAACAGGCCGAGCCGGTGGAGGCGCAGACCATGGGCGCGGCGCGGAGCAGCGCCTGCGCATTGATCCCGCCGGGGAAGGTCAGGTTCAGATTGCCCGCCACCCGCGCCGCGCCGCTGCCGTTCACGCGGAGGCCGGGGATGGCCGCCTGCAGCGCCGCCAGCAACAGGTCCCGCTGCCCGGCGATGCGCCCGGCATCGAGCGTGCCTTCCCCTGCCGCGATCCGCGCCGCCTCCCCAAGCCCTACGATCAACGGCGCCGGCAGGGTGCCGGAGCGCAGCCCCCTCTCCTGCCCGCCGCCGGAGAGCAGCGGCACCAGCCGCACCCGCGGCCGCCGGCGGACATAAAGCGCGCCGATGCCCTTCGGCCCATAAATCTTGTGGCCGGAGAGGGAGAGCAGATCGGCCTGGATCGCCGCGACATCCAGCGGGATGCGCCCGGCGGCCTGCGCCGCATCGGTGTGGAACAGCGCCCCGGCCGCCTTGGCCAGCGCGCCGATGGCGGCGAGGTCCTGCACCACGCCGATTTCATTGTTCACGGCCATGACGGAGACGAGCAGCGTGTGCGCATCGATCGCCGCCGCCAGCCGGTCCGGGTCCGCCAGCCCATCCGGTCCGACCGGGAGGATCACCGCCTCGAACCCCTCCGCCGCCAGATCACGGACGCTTTCGAGGACGCATTTATGCTCGGTGGCCAAGGTCACCAGGCGGCGGCGCGGGCTGCCCTGGCTGGCGGCGAAGCGGGCCGCGCCCTTGAGGGCGAGGTTATTGGCCTCCGTCGCGCCCGAGGTGAAGACAATCTCCCGCGCCTCGGCCCCGATCAGCGCGGCGACCTGTTCCCGGGCGGCGTCCACGGCGGCTTCGGCGGCGCGGCCGAGCGCGTGTTCGACGCTGCCGGGATTGGCGAAGTTCTGTTCCCACCACGGCCGCATGGCGGCGAGGACGCGCGGGTCCACCGGCGTGGTGGCGTGATTGTCCAGATAGATCGGGCGGTTGGGCAGCATGGGGGGAAGATGGGCCGTTAAGCCGCCCGCCGCGAGAGGCGCCCCCGCATCATCGCCCAGGCCTCCAGAAACCGCTCCGGCGCGTCCTCTGGCGCGTTCCAGGGCAGCGAGACGCGCAGGCCGCAGCCCGCTGCCTCCCCCGCGCCCATGGCGGCCAGCACATGGCTGCGCGTCACCTTGCCCGAGGAGCAGGCGGCGCCGGCCGAGGTGGCGATCCCCGCGAGGTCGAGGGCGATGACCTGGGTTTCCGCCGCCGCCCCGGGCAGCACGATGAGGCTGGTATTGGGCAGGCGCGGCGCGCCCTGCCCGGCGATCCAGGCCTCTGGCGCCAGGGCGGCGATGCCGGCCTCGATCCGGTCGCGCAGCGCAGCAAGGCGCGCGGCTTCGCCCAGCTCCGGCAGGGCGGCGGCCATGCCGGCGATGGCGGGCAGCGCCTCGGTCCCGCCGCGGCGGCCGCGTTCCTGCCCGCCGCCGGCGATCAGCGGGGGCAGCACGGTGCCGGGGCGCAGCAGCAGCGCCCCGGCGCCCATGGGCCCGCCCAGCTTGTGGCCGGACAGCGCCATGCTATCGCCGATCAGCGGCAGGTTCAGCCGGCCCGCCTGCACCGCATCCACATGCAGCCGGGCGCCCGCAGCGGTGCAGAGCGCGGCGGCTGCGGCCAGCGGGTGCAGCACGCCGCTCTCGTTATTCGCCGCCATCAGGCAGACCAAAGCGGGCGGCCCATCGGCCAGCAGCGCGGCGAGGGCCTCGAGGTCCACCTGCCCCGCGGTGCCGACGGGGAGGGGGGTGGCGCCGGGGGCGGCGGCCAGCACGGCCGGGTGTTCGGTGGCGCCGATCAGCCGCCGCCGGCCGGCGCCCAGCGCCTGGATCGCCAGCGCATTCGCCTCCGTCCCGCCGCTGGTGAAAATGATCTCACCGGGGGCGGCGCCAAAGCGCTGGGCCAGCGCGCTGCGCGCCGCTTCCAGCAGGCGGCGGGCGGTGCGCCCATCGGCATGCACGGCAGAGGCGTTGCCGACGGCATCCAGCGCGGCCAGAACCGCCGCCCGCGCTGCCGGGCGCAGCGGCTCAGTCGCATTGGCATCCAGATAGAGCCGCACCATCGAGCTGCCCCGGGCCTCAGTCGGCCACGGCGGCGGCGACGGCGCTGAACGCTGCGACCGGCAGCGGGCTGCCGGCGCGGCCGGCGACGCGGCCTGCCACCACATCGGCCAGCGTCACGCCAGCGAGGAAGCTGCGCAGATGCGCGCCGAGTTCGAACCACAGATCATGGGTCAGGCAGCGCCGACCCGCGAGGCAGCCGGGGGAGTTCTCCTCGCAACGGGTGCCGCGCAGCGGTTCGTCCACGGCATCGGCGATATCGGCGATGGCGATGCTCTCCGCCGGGCGGGCGAGGCGATAGCCGCCGCCCGGGCCGCGCGCCCCGCCGACCAGGCCGCTGCGGCGGAGATTGCCAAAGAGTTGTTCGAGGTAGGCGAGGGAGAGCGCCTGCGCCTCGGCGATCTCACCGAGGGAGACCCGCCCAGCCTCGCCGCAATCCTGCTGGCGGGCGGCGAGCTCGACCATGGCCATGACGGCGTAGCGGCCGCGGGTGGATAGACGCATGGGCTCATTTCCCCGGGAGATTCATCAATATTTGCCTATCCGGCCCAGCTGGCGAGAAAGATGCGCCGCTGGGTCGGATTCCCTTATCAAACTCCGGCGCGCCGGCTTATAAACGCGCCACCCCGGAGGTATGGAAGCCTGCTTCGGGGTGCCTGACCTGGGTTTCGCCGTGGCGCCGGGGCTAGTTGCCGGTGTGCAGCGAAGCTAGGTATGCGAACCGTCCCGGTCAATCTGCCCGGGCCCCGGTCGTGGTGGTGGAACATCGGCGGCTCGCCATGCGCGATCCGGCGGGACGGTTCCGGAAGGCTTCCCCAGCATGCGCCCGGCGCGCTGGACTGATGGACTGTTCGGGGCGCCGCCGGCGTCCGGATTGGTCGGTCGTCCGAATGCGCCGCGGTCAACCAGAAGTGGACTCAAGGGACGATGCCTGAGGTCATGTTCCCCGGCCCGGATGGCAGGCTCGAGGGCCGCTATCACCATTCCAAGCAGGCCAATGCGCCGGTCGTCCTGTTGCTGCACCCCCATCCGCTGCATGGGGGGACCATGAATAACCGGGTGACCCATGCCCTGTTCCAGCGTTTCCAGGGGCTCGGCTTTTCCACGCTCCGCTTCAACTTCCGGGGCGTTGGCCGCAGCCAGGGCCGCTACGATGGCGGCATCGGGGAAATCTCAGACGCGGCCTCGGCGCTCGACTTCCTGCAGGCGGTCAATCCCAGTGCGCACAGCCTTTGGGTCGCCGGTTATTCCTTCGGCGCCTATGTCGGCATGCAGCTATTGATGCGCCGGCCGGAAATGGGCGGCTTCGTCTCCATCGCCGCCCCGGCCAGCCACTATGATTTCGGCTTCCTCGCGCCCTGCCCCTGCAATGGGCTAATCTTGCATGGGGAAGCCGATGAGCTGGTGCCCGAAGGCGCCGTCCGCAAGCTGGTGGACAAGCTGAACACCCAGCGCGGCATCACCATTGATTACCGCACCATGCCGGGCGCCGGCCATGTCTTCACCCCGACTGAGGTCGAGGAGGTGGTGAACCATGCCGAAGATCACGTCCTTTCGCGCATGAACCGCAGCCGGATGGCGCTGGCCGCCGACTGATACCCACGGCACGAGGCTTTGCCTCGTGCCGAGCGCCCGAACGGGCGCCGCGGCCAGTACCGCGCGGCCGTCGCGGCCAACGCCGCCAAAGGATTGCACCGTTGGGATGACCCCGCCGCCGGTCCCCGGGCGCGCGGGGCGCTTTGCGTTTGGCCGGCCGGCATGCTGAAAATCCAGCAAAACAGCGGCTGCTGAAGGCCCAAAATCTTCGCGCGCCAGAAAGCCGTTCAGATGCGGTCCATCTGAACGGCACCTGCGCGCCGCCGTCAGGGAGGAAACCATGCGTCGCCGCAGCCTGCTCGTTGCCCCCGTCAGCCTTGCCCTACCAGGCCTCGCCCGCGCCCAGGCTTTCCCGGAGCGGTCGATCAGCATGATCCTGGCCTTCCCCGCCGGGGGCGGCACCGATATCGCCGCGCGGCCGTTGGCGAAGGTGATGGAGAAATATCTGGGCCAGCCGGTCGTCATCAATAACCGGCCCGGCGCGGGGGGCGAGATCGGCTTCACCGAGCTCGCCCGCGCCAAGCCCGATGGCTACACGGTCGGCTTCATCAATACGCCGACCATCGTGACCATCCCGATCGAGCGGCCGGCGGCGCGCTTCCGGCTGGATGACATCGCCCCGATCGTGAACATCGTGGACGATCCCGGCGCCATCTGGGTGCTGCCGGACAGCCCGATCCGCAGTGTCGCCGACCTGGTGGCGGCGGCGAAGCAGCGGCCGGGGCAGATCAGCTACGGCACCTCCGGCATCGGCTCGGACGATCATCTGGCGATGCTGGCGCTGGAACGGGTGGCGGGGATCCAACTGCTGCACATCCCGTTTGCCGGCGGCGCGCCGGTGCGCACCGCGACGTTGGCCAAGCAGATCGAGCTGGCGGTGACCAATATGGGCGAGGCGATCGCCGATTACCGCCAGGGCCAGTTCCGCCCGATCGGCCAGATGGGCGTGACGCGTTGGCCGGTGATGCCGGATGTGCCGACCTTCCGCGAGCAGGGTTTCGATGTGGTCGAAGGCTCCATGCGCGGGCTGGCCGCCCCGGCCGGCCTGCCGAAGCCGATCTTCGATCGGCTGGTGGAGGCCGCCCGCAAGGCCACCGAGGACCCGGAATGGCAGCAGCTTGCGAAGAATAGCGAGCAGCCGATCCGCCTGGTGTGGACCGAGGACTACAAGGCCGAGCTGGTCGCCTTGCAGACCCGCTGCGCCGCGCTGTGGCGGCAGCACCCCTGGCGCGACTGATCCCAGCGGTCAGCAGACCTGACCTCTGGATGGCTGTTTTCTGGCCCTTCACCGCCGGGCGGAAACCTCCGGTGTCCTGGGTTGCGCGGCACTGGCCGCGACGGTTGCGCGGCACTGGCCGCGACGGCTGCGCGGCATTGGCCGCGACGCCCGCTGCGGGCGCTGGCGATCAATCCCCCTCTGGCGGGATGACGTTGGTCGACAGGCCGTCCACCAGCACGTCGCGCATCGTCTCGACCCCAAGGCGGCGGATATCGTCCCAGGCCTCGGGCGTGTGGAAGGCGATGTGCGGGGTGATGACCAGCCGCCCGGCCAGCCAGGGCTCGCGCGCCCGGTAGGCCCGCAGCAGCGCCGGCTCCGGCTGCTGCGGCGGCTCGTCAGGAATCACATCGAGCCCGGCGCCAGCCAGATGCCCGTCGCGCAGCACCCGCTCGACCGCGTCCAGATCGACGATGGGTCCGCGGGCGGTGTTCACCAGGACGGCGTTGCGCGGCAGTCGTCGCAAGGCTGCCTCGTTGATCAGCCCGCGCGTCGTGCGGGTGAGCGGGCAATGGATGGAGAGCACGTCCGACTGCTCCAGCAGGGCCTCCAGGCTGCGTACGCGCCCGATGCCCAGCGCCCGCTCCCAGCCATTCGGTTGGTACGGGTCGAAGAAGGCTACCTCGTAGCCGAACGCCTTGGCCCGCAGCGCTGCCGCGGTGCCGATCCGGCCCAGGCCGAGAATGCCAAACCGCTGCACCTGCTGGCGGCGATGCAGCGTAGAGGGTTGCACCGCCCAGGGGATCGGCGCCGCCTGCCGCATGCCATCGTGATAGAGCAACAGGCCGCGGCGCAGCGACAGCGCCAGCAGCACGGCGAATTCAGCGACTTCCATCGTGCCGTAATCCGGCACGTTGCAAACCTTGATACCGTGCGCCGCGCAGGCGACACGGTCCACGCGGTCGTAGCCGACCCCCATGCGCACCACGACCCGCAGCTTCGGCATGCGGGCGATCTGGTCCGCCGGCACCGCCATGCGCAGGGTCATCAGGCCCTCGACCTCGGCCAGCAGCGCATCCGGTAATTCGGCGAGCGAGGTCTTGGCATTGCCCTGCAGCAGCCGCACGCCTGGGCCAAGGATGCGGCGCTCGAGTTCGGTGTCCGGGTAGAGCCCTTCCGGCTCGAGCACGGTCAGCACCAGCATCCCTCCCCTTCTGTTGGCACCGAGGGTAGAGAGATGGCGGGCAGGTGCAAAGAGAGGCCAGACGGATGACCGAGCGGCGTTATCTCATAACGGGTGCGGCCAGCGGCATCGGTGCGGCGGCCGCACGTCTGCTCGCTGGTCCAGGAGTGGCGATCGCCCTGCATACCCGAAAGAACCAACCGGGCCTGGAACGCGTCGCGGCGGACGTCCGGGCGCAGGGCGGGACAGCGCATCTTATCCTCGGCGATCTCGCCGACCCGGCGCTGCCCGCGCGCGTGGTTGAGGGAGCGGCCACGGCGCTCGGCGGCCTCGATGTGGTGGTCGCCAATGCCGGGTTCGCCGACCGGACACCGATGATGACCCTGACCGATCCAGCCTATGCGGCCAGCCAGGATGCCATTGCTTTCGCCTTCCTGCGACTGGCTCGCGCCGCGCAGCCCTATCTCTCGGCCGGTCAGCAACCGCGGATGATCGCGGTCTCCTCCTTCGTCGCGCATGTCTTTCGGCTGGAGCATCCGATCTTCCCCGCCTCGGCCGCCGCCAAGGCAGCGCTGGAGGCGCTGGTCAAGTCACTGGCCCTGGAATGGGCGCCGGCGATCACGGTGAACGCCGTGGCGCCCGGCTTCACCCGCAAGGACCCCGGCGCGCATGCGGCCCTGACGCCCGGCGCCTTCGAGGAGCGCATCGCCCGCATCCCGATGCGCCGGCTCGGCTTGCCGGAGGAGGTGGCCAGCGCAATCCAATGGCTCGCCTCGCCGCTCGCCGGCTATGTCACCGGCCAGGTCATCCACGTCGATGGCGGCATTACCGCCTGAGCGGCCCGTGCCCTGAGCGGCCTGTCAGGCGAAGAACAGGCCATCGGCGAATTTATCGACCGTCTGCAATTTATGTTCGAGGCATTCGCTGAATTCGAGCAGGAGTGTCGTGCGATCCACGGCACCGGACTGCAACTGCTGGGTCCAGCCGGCCAGGCCGGGGGCGTCGGGATCCCGCCCCAGGGTGTTGCGATACAGCAGGGTCACGAACCCGGCATCATCGACCGCCGGATAGCGAAGCTGGAATTCGAGACACGCGGGAAATTGCGCGGCCAGGGTCAGCAGCGGCATCCCCGCTTCGCGCAGGGCAGTCCAGGCCTGCCAGCCGGCCAGTTCAGGGTCGCGCCCGAGCGCCGATTGGTAGAGCCGCGCCACTGCGGCGCCAGCCTCATTATAGTCGAATATGCCTGCCTGCCAGAGATCGGCAGTCTGCAGGTAATGTTCGGGGCATTCTGAGAAATTGGTCAGCATGGTGGCCCGGCTGAGCCCATGCGCCATCGCATCGGTCCAGGCCGCAAGCCCCGCCGCATCGGGCGCGCGGCCTAGCGTGTTGACATAGAGCAGGGTGACAAAGCCGGCGGCATCGACGGCGGGGTAGCGCATCTGGAATTCGACGCAGTCGACGAAGGACTGCGCCAATTCGCTGATCGAATGTCCGGCTTTCAGGTAGCCCGACCAATCATGCAGGCCGAGCGGTTCGGCAGCCCGGCCGAGCGCCGATTCGTACATCCGCTCCACCTGGCCGACCGGGTCGCCGGGGTCGAAGACCAGGCGGCCATCGGCAAAGTGCAGGGTCTGGACGCCGGAGAACAGGCTGTGGCCACCCGTGGGATCGGTTGCCGCACCAAAAAGCGAACGGGCGCTGTAGGTGGTGCCGGTGGTCGCATGCAGCCCCTGCAGCGGGTCACCATCAAGGAGCAGCAGATCATAGGCGCTGCGTGGGCCGGCGAGCACGATCCCGTTGGCCTGCCGCGCCGCCGTGGTCGGGGGGAGGGGAGGTGTCACAAGGATGTCGATGCTGAAGCTGGTGCTGTGAGTGCCGTCTGACACAGTGACCGGCAACGCGATGGGGCTGCCGATAGCCTGGTTGAGGCTGACATCGGAGCGCAGCTTCAAGAGGTCGCCCTGCACCTCAAAGCGCCAGGCGTTCTGACCGCCGAGGATGAAATGATAGGCGATGTTGGCGCCACCGCCGATGACCGCCAATTCGCCAACCGCCATGCCGGCGACCTGGGCCATCACCGCGCCGCCATGCGCGAATATCAGGCCGCTTGGTGGGGGCGGGTCGGCGGGTGGCGTGGGCGCCACGACAGGCGGGGGATCGCTGCTGACCGCGGCGACCGGCGGAGGGATTACGGGTGCGTTCGGCGTGGGTAGGTTCGGCACGGTGGGCGCGGGTGGCGTGGGGGTGGAGCTGGGAGGGGTCGGCGGTGTGCCTCCGGTCTGCCCTGCAGGGCTGTTGGGCAGCGCGCCGGCATCGGCTGCCGATGGGTCCGGTGTGCCCGGCCCTGGGCTTGGCGGCGCGGCCGTGGCTGGCTCCCCCTCGCTTGGCGCCGGCGCCGTGGCCGCCGCCTCGTCAGCGGGGAGCTGGACGGCGATATCCAGCACGAGTGCGATGGATCGTGTGCCGTCGGAGACCGTCACGATCAGCGGCAGGCCTGGAATCTCATCGAGCCCCAGAGCGATTCCCGGCTGCAGTTGCAGGGTGTTGCCCACGACCTCGAAGCGCCACTCGTTCTGCGGGTCGAAGCCGAAGGTATAGGGACCGCCAACGGACGGATCATCGACGGCGAGCACCCCGATCTGCGCCCCTGGCACACCGACCGGCACCGCGCCGCCGCTTGCGAAGTGCAGACCAGCGATCGGCTGACCGGCGGCGGGAATGACCTCTATCGGGTAGGCGTGGTCCGGCAGCACGTGACCGTCGGCGAAGCGGAAGGCCAGTTGCAGCGTCACCGCCGGCGATCGGCCCGCCGCGATCAAGCCTTGGTACGACACCGCCGCCGCTGGGGTGACGGTGACGGTGCCCGCCTGCGGATCAAGCGCGACAGCGAAGGCCAGGGCATCCGGCCCTATTGCTTCGACCGATTGCAGCCCCTGGCGATCCCCGACCAGGGCGAGCGTCGCGGCCCAGGCACCTGGGCCGGCATTCGCAGCCAATTTGCCCGGGATATCGCCCGCGGTGACCAGACCCATCCTGCCGCTCCGTCCTGGAGACCAGCCGGAGCCCCGTCGTCATGCCAAAACGCGGGATCACCGGCCCACTCACGCCCCCGGGCGAGAGGCCCGATCGCATGATGCATGCAGAAGATCGCATTGATGTCTTACCGGATGTTGAACAGCCGCTACGCCATGTGGGTCAGCAGCAGCGGATTGATGCGGGACAGCTTGGCCGGGGCTTCCGCCAAGGCGCCAAGCAGCCGGATGGCTATTTCCTCCGCCCCCGCCCCCGTCCCCGCCCCGCCCCCGGAGGTGCACGATCGACGCTGGCTGATTGTTCGGCGCTGTCGAAGGGACTATCTGCCAAAGCGGTTGCGGTTTAGGTGGCCTGGCTGCGGATGGGGCGCGATGAGATCACCGCTTGCGGTCACCATGGGCGAGCCGGCCGGGATCGGCGGCGAAATCACGCGGGGCGCCTGGCGCGCCCTGCATGCGACCGGTCCCGCCTTCCTGGTCGTGGATGACGCGGAGCGCTTGGGTGGTGATATCCCGATCGCCCGCATCACCTCGCCTGAGGACGCCGTGGCGGTGTTTTCGCGGGCACTGCCGGTCCTGCACCGGCCGCTCCCCGGCCCTGTCACGCCTGGCCGGCTGGATGCGCGCAACGCCCCGGCGGTGATTGCGGCGATCGACCTTGCGGTCGCCCTGGCGAAAGCCGGCAAGGTCGCTGGTATCATCACAAATCCGATCCAGAAATCGGTCCTGCACGCGGCGGGTTTTGCCCATCCCGGCCATACCGAATACCTCGCTGAACTCGCCGGCACCGGGGTGCCACCGGTGATGCTGCTGGTGTGTCCTGAATTGCGCGTCGTGCCGGTGACGATTCACGAGCCCTTGCGGCTGGCGATCGCCCGACTGACGCCGGCCCTGATCGCGGAAACCGCGCGCCTGACCGCGGCAGGGCTGCAGCGCGACTTTGGCATCGTGGCGCCGCGGCTGGCGATCGCCGGGCTCAACCCCCATGCCGGGGAAGACGGCATGTTGGGGACCGAGGAGCGCGACATCGTCGCGCCCGCCATCGCCGTGCTGCGCGCCGAAGGCATCGACGCGCGCGGCCCGATGTCGCCCGATGCCATGTTCACCGCCAGGGCGCGGCAGGGCTACGACGTGGCACTTGGCCTTTATCACGATCAGGCGCTGATTCCGATCAAGACACTCGATGTCGCGGGCGGTGTGAATGTCACCCTTGGCCTGTCCATCGTGCGGACCAGCCCCGACCACGGGACGGCGCTGGATATCGCCGGGCGCGGCCTCGCCGATCCGTCGAGCCTGATCGCGGCGATTCGACTGGCGGCTGAGATTGCCGAACATCGCGGGAGGACGCAGCGTTGACGGAACCGATGCGGCTATCAGTGAACATCGATCACGTGGCGACGCTGCGGAACGCGCGAGGCGGCAGCTTCCCCGATCCGGTCGAGGCCGCCCGCATCGCCATGGCCGCCGGGGCCGATGGGATCACCATGCATCTGCGTGAAGACCGCCGCCACGTGCGCGACCGTGACCTGGAGCGCGTCGCCACGGAGGTAGCCTGCCGGCTGAACTTCGAAATGGCCGCCACCGAGGAAATGGTCGGCATCGCCGAGCGGCTGCGCCCGCCCGCCTGCTGCATCGTGCCCGAAAAGCGGCAGGAGCTGACCACCGAGGGTGGCCTTGATGTGCTGGCCGCGGGCCCCTTCCTGGCCGAGGCCGTGCGACGCCTTGCAGCCAAGGGCACCGAAGTCTCGATCTTTATCGAAGCCGATCTGCGCCAGATCGAGGCCGCCGCCCGCCTCGGCGCGCAGGCGATCGAGTTGCATACCGGTGCCTATGCCGATGCGACGCCCAGCGAACGACCGGCGCATCTCAAGCGGCTGCGGGCCGGCGCGGAGGCGGCGGCGGTCCATGGGCTGCGCTGCCACGCCGGCCACGGGTTGAGCTATGAGACGGTCGGCCCCATTGCTGCCATGCCGCAGGTGGTCGAGGTGAGCATCGGCCATTTCCTGATCTCGCAGAGCGTCTTCGAGGGCTTGCCGGCGGTGGTGCGGCGCTTCAAGGCGCTGATTGCTGAGGCACGGCCGTGACCCTGATCTTGCGCGGCGGGGTTGGGCAGGATGGCCGCGGATTTCGGAGGTGGGCATGAACCAGCGACTGGAATTCGGCTGGTATCTGCCGAGCAACGGCGACACCACCTGCTACGGCGAGCCCGATTCCGTGGCGCCCGGCACGCCGATGTTCGACCGGGTGACCGCCGCCGCCGAGGCTGCCGGCTTCGAATACATGCTGGTGCCGGTCGCCGTGCCGTGTTGGGAGGCGTGGATCACCACGGCGTTCCTGGCCGGCCGCCATACCCGCATCCGCATGCTGGTCGCCGCCCGTCCCGGCTACATCAATCCGGTCATGCTGGCGCGGATGATCACCAGCTACGACCAGCTGACCGGCGGTCGCATCGCGGTTAATCTCATCGCCGGGCAAAGCGAGCGGGAAAACGAGGCCGATGGCATCGGCCACGCCAAGGAAGACCGCTATGCGCTGATGACCGAGGAAGTCGCCATCCTGAAGCGGCTTTGGACCGAGACGGAGCCGGTCGATCACGATGGGCGTTTCCACCGCCTGCGCGGCGCACGGGTGCTGCCGCGCCCCTTCCAGCAGCCGCATCCACGCTTCTACCTGGGTGGCGGATCGGCCGAGGCCTGGGAGCTTTCCGCGCAGCACGCGGATGTCCATCTTTTCTGGGGCGATACGCCGGAGAGCATCGCCCAGCAGATAACGGCGATCCGCGCTTTGGCCGCGCAGCATGGGCGGGGCGGCAAGTTGGGGTTCGGCATGCGCCTGCAGGTCATCTGCCGCGAGACCGAGGCCGAGGCCCGCGCCGCCGCCGCCGAATTGGTCCGTGGCGTCAGTGCGGAACGCTCCGCCCAAGTGCGTGCCAATGTTGCCAACAGCGTTGCCAATCAACGCGTCCAGGCGCTGGCGCGGGATCATGGTGAATGGGCCGCCCCGCATCTCTGGACCGGGTTGACGCGGGCCAGGCAGGGCGCCGGGATCGCTGTTGTTGGCGATCCCGGCCAGATCGCGGCCACGTTGCAGCGCTTCATCGATGTTGGCTGCCATAGTTTCTGCCTGTCCGGCTATCTGCATGATGAGGAGGCGACCCGCTTCGGTAACTGGGTTCGACCCATCCTCATCGAACGCAATCGGGACCGGATGCTGGCGGCTTGAGCCCCGCCATCGCGTCCGCCGCACCACCGCGCTCCGGCGCAGATCGAGGGGGCCGCATCATGTCAGGGTTTCGACCGCTTGCGGGCCGCCACGTGCGCGCTGCACTGCGCAGGTGGCTCCGCTTTGCTTTGCTGTTGCTGCTGCTGGCGCCGGTCCCGGCCGGGGCGCAGGAGCGCACCCGTCTGATGGTCTATACCGCCTTCGATCCCGCGTATCTTGAGCCATTGAAGCAGGCTGCCGAGGCGGCGCTGCCCAGTATCGAGATAGCCTGGGTGCAGGACAGCCCGGGGATGATCGCGGCGCGCATCATAGCCGAACGGCCCCGCCCCCAGGCGGATGTTATCTGGGGTCTTTCGGCGTTCTCCCTTGTCGCCCTGGATGCGCTCGGTCTGCTTGAGCCCTACAGCCCGACGAGCGCTTACGGGCTACGCCCGGCCTTCCGGAACAATCAACAGCCGGTCACCTGGCAGGGCATTACGGGCTATGCCGCGGTCATGTGCTTCAACCCGACGGTGGCGCGCAGCAAGGATCTCCCGAAGCCGACGACTTGGCGGGCGCTGGTCAATCCGGCCTATCTCGGCCAGATCATGATGCCCAATCCGGCCAGTTCGGCGGCCGGGTTTGTCGCGGTGGCCGGCTGGATCAGCGCGATGACCGAAGGGCGCGCCTGGGACTTCATGCAGCGGCTGCACAGCAATGTGCGGTCCTACAGCCAGCAAGGCACGGCGCCCTGCGACGCAGCGGCGCGTGGTGATATTGCGATCGGGATCTCCTTCGACCTGCATGCGGCGGCGCTGAAGCAGGGAGGTGCGCCGATCGAGATCATCGTACCGACCGATGGCGTCGGTTTCGATGCTGAAGGCGTCGCCATCCTCCGCAGCACGACCCGCCGCGCTTCGGCCATGGCGCTGTTCAATTTCGCCGCTTCCAAGGCCGCCATGGAAATTTATGGCCGCTGGTATGGGCTGTTGGCGATGCCCAATGTGCCAGTGCAGGTAGCAAACTACCCGATGGAGCTTCCTGATAATCTGGTCCAGCAGGAGATCCGGAGCGTCGCCCTGCGCCAGGAAACGCTGCTGCGCGACTGGAGCGACCGCTTCGGCACGAAGGCGGTCGTGCGATAGTCTCATACTAGAGCGCGATGCGTTGAGGCGGAATCGCCGAAGGCGCTGAATCGCGCGATCCAACACATGCTAGAGCGTTTTCACGCTGACTGGAAATATCCGGCGTGCCGAAGGTAATTGGCGCATTCCTTGGGCGAGATGGCAGCGGTGATCTCGCCGAGAGCGCTCCAAAGCGCGTCGACAGTGCGGATCGCCTTGGCCTTG
>Ga0114960_10001813_pt1 | contig 17009 bp, 12 predicted proteins | sample C_130625_MF_Meta_FD_92637 | JGI IMG/M metagenome (GOLD analysis project Ga0114960, IMG submission 92637) | Freshwater microbial communities from Lake Croche, Canada to study carbon cycling - C_130625_MF_MetaG | ecosystem: Environmental > Aquatic > Freshwater > Lake | place: Lake Croche, Canada... | reverse complement strand
TAGTAAGTTCTGCTCCAATGCCACAATTATTAAAAATCTTTATGGTAGATGGTGCAGCTCAAGGTGCTACAGATAATACTACAAAAGCTGTTCAACCTGCATTAAACACTTGGATGGCTAGTACTCCTAGTGCGTTTGCTAACTTATCAGTTTTTGCATAATCCTTTTTGAATATTTGATTCTTTAGTGTTCGATTGTTTGTTTAAAGGGGTAGGTTTATGTTTAGCCTACCCCTTTTTTAAAATATAAAAAATAAAAAATGGCTTTAGTCACAACCAATTTACAGTTAGGAATACACCTATGTCAGACAAACAATTGTAAGACATTAAAACTATCAGAAACTACTGGTGTATACAATATATCAACTAATCCTACTGGATGGGATTCTACAGGAGTTGCTAACCCTGCAGCAGCTAATGCTACAAGAGTTAGAATTACTATAGTTAATCCTTCTAGTACTTCTTATAGTTTTGACTCTGACCCTTTAAATGCTAATTATTATGCACCCTTAGTTCCATTGGGTACATATTTTCCTGATCCTACAGGAATAAAAGAATTTATGCTTACTGCCTCTAACTTAGGTGGTAGTGTAGGAGATGGGATATATTCTGTGACTTACTTAGTATATGGTGGCTTTGGTGCTAATACTTACCAAGAAACTGTTACACAGACCTTCCTATTAACTTGCAATATTAGATGTTGCATTGATAAATTATTTCAAATAGCTGCACAATCAGATTGTACAGACTGTAAGAATGAAAAATTAGATAAAGCTCTAGAAGCTGAGAGTTATTTAAAAGCTGCTGAGTATGCTGCAGCTTGTGGAAAAACTAATATGGCTAATAAACATTTAGCTAAAGCACAATGGATTTGTTCAACTAAAAATTGTACCAACTGCTAATGAGTAATTGTAATAGTTCAGATATAATAAATGTACCTCAAGCTTTTAATGGCTCAGATGGTATATCAGCATATGTATATATTGCATATGCAACTACTGTAACAGCAGGTAATCCTGATACAGTTACAGGATTTAGTAATAATGTGCCTACAGGTGCTTCAGAATGGGTTGGGATTATTACAACTAATACTCCTATAACTACTCCTGTAGCTACAGACTTTGATAATCATTGGTTTAATTTTAAAGGTGCTCCAGGTTTACCAGGAGTTAATCTTCAAAACTTTGGTACAGCAGTAGCAGGTGGTCCTTTTACTACTTTAAACTTTTTAGCTGCGGGTCTTACAGGAGTTACAGTTACTAACTCAGGTGGAGGAACAGCAGCTGTAAATATAGTAACTGCTGCATTAAATAAAATGTATAGAACTGACTTTTTAGTTGCTATGGCTAATAATGCTCTTATTCCAGGAGCTTCTTATTGGATTGTAGATGCAGGTGATGGAGAATATTTAAATGCTAATAATTATGAAATGCCTGCAGGTTATTATGGTTTGTCAGGAGCTGCTTTACAAAGTTTTAATCATAAAGCAGGTATTATTGTAAGAGCTGCTACAGCTAGTGTGATAGATATAAATGGTATTTACATAGCTAGAGTTATAAATAGAGGTACTGTACCTAGTATGTTTGTCCCAGGTACAACTTATATTGCTGGAGCTATAGTAGAAAATTATAATGGAGTATATGTTTTTGTAGGTACTACAGCACCTTATACTATAGATCCTGCAAATGACCCAGCAAATTGGGTATTTCAAACTAGAGATACTACTTTTTATAATACAGAAATTCATACTTGTTTATATGATGTAACTACTAATACTGTAGTATCACGTGCTGATAATAAAGGAAACTATTTAAAGAATATCTTTTTAAATACTTCTAATGAAATGATAAAGAAGTGTTTCAGATGGGGTACTTCAGATGTAATAGGAAATAGAATTCATTTTTATGATGATACTACACAAAATGTTAATACACGTATTCCTCTTTTTAATTTAGCTTTAGTTAATTACTCTACTATAAAAGAATTAAAATACAATGAAGTAGATACTAACCTTAGTATGAGTAATGTAACAGGTTCTTTACAATATGGTAGTAGAATTATAAATAATAATTTACAACAATCTATATTTAATAGTAATAAATTAGCTAATGCTATTATTTCTAATATAGATGATAGAGGTTTAACAGCTATGAGTTTTGTAGCTAATACTATTCATGACTCTGTTTTAAATAATGTAAACTTTGGTAATTTTTATAATAACACTATTACAGATAATACTGTATTAGGTGATTTATATTATTCAACTTCTAATATTACACCTCCTGATGTAAACACTACTACTTTTACTAAAGAGGCAATTTTAAATAATTTAGGAAGTAAAAGATGGTCAATTGCTACAACTGGTGCTACTAGTACAATTAATCCAACTGGTTCTCTTATAACATTAAATGGAACAGTTACTACAACTTATTTAGCTGGTAGTATTGGAGAAATTGTTTTTTTTAGTGCTTCAGGTACTGCAGAAACTAATAATAAATATCACATAGTAACTACTGCACCTACTAGTAATAGTTTTAATATTGCTACTACTTTAACTTTAAGTTATACAGGAGATTTAAATTTAGTATTTTACCACCCTTCTGTTAAAACTTCATTTACTGATATGAGTAATAACATTATAAAGTATAGTGTTATTAGAGGTTTAAACAAAGGAACTAGAGGAGGAACTTTTCAAAAAAATACTTTAACTAGTATATATTTTGAAAATTATCCTCAACATACTAATATTCCAAATAGTACTATTTTTGCTGATTATATTTCTATACCAGGTGCAGAAGTAGTTGCTTTTAATAATAATGAAATAAGAGATTCTAGATTTATAAATAATAATCTTTCAGGTGTTTTTAAAGATAATGATATAAAAGGAAGTTATATTTATAGTAATGGTAGTAATACAGCTACTTCTCCTAATTTAGGATTTAGAGGTTTATTTTTTAATAATAAATTAAATGGTACATTTAAAACTGCAACTAGTGGAGATACTGTTGATTTTGGATATAATGCAAATCCTGTATTTATAACTGGTACTGGATTTGAAATTATTAGTGGAATAGGTGCTGTATTTAGTAATAATACTATTGAAACAGGTAATCAAATAACTTCTTGTTTTTTTGCATCAGGTACTACTACTCAATATTGTATTTTAAAAGGTACTCCTAATGCTGGAAGAATTCCAGGTTGGAATAATGTAAGAGTTGGTGCTACAAATGATACTCCTGCTAAAGTATCAGTTTTAGGTCTTGTGACAGAAGGTAGAGCAGGAGGATTACAAAACTTTACTTTTAGAAATTCTAATCCTAGAGAAATATTTAGTGTTGAAGGAGCTTCTTATCAACCTAATATTCAAGGTCTTGTAATTAGAGATTTAGCTTTAACAGGTACAGGAGGATTTTCTCAACAAGGAGATAGTTATAATCCTACATTATTTTTTGAATATGATAATCATTTTAGAATTGTTTCAGCTACACAAAACGCTGCAACACCTGTTCAAATTCCTACAGTTGCTTGGGTTGCTCCTTATTTAAGTACTACATATCAAACTACTACATATACTTTAACTGTAACTACTCAAGCACCGCACTTATTAAATTTATCTCAAGGTACTAATATACGAATAAATTTATCAGATGCTGCTATAACTTTAAATTATGTATTGCCTACTAGTATACCATCTGTTGCTGGATTAGTTTTAGGAGATTATACTTCATTTACAAATAATGTAAATGAAACTTTTACAAATGGTAGTTGTTTAGCTACTGTAGATTCTATAACAAATGATTATACATTTGTTTGTACTACAGCTAATTCAAATAGTTATGGAGCTTACTTTTTACATTCTAGTAATGCTGTAACAGATCAAGTTATTTATTCAGGAGGAACTCCTTTACCTTATGCTCCTGGAGCTGGAAATGCTGCACCTGGAGCAGGTATAGTAGGTTCATTTACAGATTCAGGTTTTGCTTCTGTAGGTTTTCCTTATCCTTTTTATAGTGTAGCAAAGTTATATCAAGGAGGCTCTTATGCTACACCAAGATATGCAAGTAATGTAATAAGTTCTGATTATTCTGAATTAATTACTAGAGTAGCTTTACAAGTAAATCCTACACCTCCTGCTACTCCTACTGCTACTTCTAGAAATATTTATGTGTATGCAGATTATACAGTAGGGCCAAGTAATATTTTATATAATAATACTACTAAAGCATTAACTCTTCCTAGATATTTTGAAAAGATGGGTTGTACTGTAGTATTTGGTACACATGATTCTACAGGTTTATCTAATGCAGCTGGTACAATAACTGGTATGACTTGGACTAGAGTTGGTACTACAATTACTGTAACTACTGTTAGACCACATGGGTTTACAGCTGCTGTAACTAGTATTAATGTAACTAATTCTAGTGACCTTGCTACAATTCCTACAGCAAGTTATGTAGTTCAAACTACACCCACTTCTACTACTTTTACAATTATAGGAGTTAATACAGGTGCTGTTAGTGGTACATTTAGACAAATAAATGTAAAAATACCATTTCAAGTAGATACTATTACTAATTTAGCAGAAGGTATTCCATTTAAATTTGTAACTACACCAGGATGTGATGTTCAGTTTAACTTAGTAGCAGTAGGTTCTGCAACAACTAATACTATTATGAAAGATAGTTCAGCTATAAGTTATACTATTAAAGCATATTACACAGGTACTAACTTTATCTATGATGAAATAGTATTAATGAAACAAAACAATACAATTAAAATAATTAGCAAAGTAATACATCAATAATATGTGTTGTAACGATAGTCCTTTAATATTAAGTAGCACAGGTGGTACTGTAGGTCCTCAAGGACCACAAGGTCCAATAGGTGCTACTGGGCCACAAGGTCCAACTGGAGGAACAGGATCTCAAGGTCCTGCAGGTGCTAGTGGAGTAGCAGGAGATAAGTTTAGTACTACTTCTAGCACTTCTTTAACTATAAGTGTAGGGTCTAAAACTCTTACTATAGGTACAGGATTAGCATATGTTCCAGCACAACCTATTTTAATATCTTTTGATGGTTCTAACTATATGTCAGGAACTGTTACAAGTTATAACTCTATATCAGGTATAGCAGTAGTAAATATTACTAGTACTACAGGTTCAGGTACATATACAGCTTGGAGCATGTCTTTAGCTGGTACTCAAGGCCCTCCTGGAGCTACTGGTGCAACTGGTCCTACTGGAGCTACAGGAAGTACAGGAGCTACAGGTGCTATAGGAGCTACAGGCCCTGCAGGGGCTCAAGGTATTCAAGGAGTACCTGGAGTTGCAGGAGTATCTTCTTATACTTATGGTGGTTATTGGGACTCTACTCAAACTAACTTTAGTTATGACCCTACATTAGTTGTAGGTGGAGTAGCTTATATGAGATTATTAGTTAGCTCAGTTCAAATTACTCCTAGTACTTTAACTGCTTCTAACTTTACTGCTCCTGCAGGAACTACTACATATGTATCTAACTATATTTCTGTAGGTGGAAGTGGTGGGGCTGCTCCTAGCATTCCTACTCCTTCAGGTACATTCTTATCAGGTACTGTAAATCCTTTAGGAAGTGCAGCAACAGGAGATATTTATTTAAATAAAGCTACAGGTATTTTTTGGTATTATTCATCAGGAGGTGCTTGGATTTCTGCAGTAGGAAGTACATTTACAACTAATTGGCAATCCTTATCAGGATTTGGGTTATTAAATACAGGATGGGGAGCAAGTTTAAATATTTCTTATAAACAAGTAGGAACAGATGTAATTTTTCAAGGAAATTTCTTTGAACAACTTACTACTCCTATAATTACAAATACTACAATAACTACCTTACCTGTAGCTTATAGACCTATAAGAAGTCAAAATGTATTATTTTTTAATCTTACAACAGGAGAAACTATACTAGGTAATGTTGGTACAAGTGGTTTATTAAGAATATTTGGTTCTATTACTCCTATAAATATGACTTCTGTAAATGATGGAATAAATGCAGATAATACTAAATATAGTTTAATATAATGGCTAGAACACAAGAAGAGTTTTTAAATATTATACTACGAGCACAATGCTGCGTAGCAGACTTAGCTTATAAAGGTTTAAAAGAAGAAATGTTTCTTAAACCTGATAGAGGTAGTAACTATAAAAAGGTAAGATACATGCAAGCATTAATAGGTATTCTTAATAGATACTATGATGTAGTGTATAACTTACTAGATACTCCTTGTGTATCAACTGCTGAAATAGAATATATTATTCAAGAAACTTATGCTATTTGTGATGCATGTGGATGCTGTACAGATGCAAGTTCAATAACTCAAGATATAATAATCTCTTAACTATGGCATTTTATAATAATTTCTGGACCTTAAAAGGTTCAACTAGTTACACTACTCATATTGTAGGACAGTTTGATGCAAATTGTTCTTCAGGTGGTGGAGTGTTTAAATGGGTTACAGCTAATAATACATCTATTACAGATATAGCTGGATTTAGAATTAAACCTTCTGCTACTACTACAGGGTATTGGGAGAGAGTTTATGATGGACCTATTAATGTAGGTTGGTTTGGTACTCAGAATACTACAAGTGTTCCTAATACTTTTGCAGCTTTGGGCGTATCTCAAACTACATTAGATGATAGATATGGAGCAGGTTTTGCAAGTACTTCAGATAATTATGATACTACAGCTATTAGGTATGCTTTAAAAATGATGCAAGTTTTAAACTTTCAATCTTTAATCTTTGAACCTAAAAACTATTGGCTTACTAGAACTTGTGAACTTCCTATAAATAACACGACTATTTCAGGAATTACAGGTAGAGGTATGTTTATAATTGATGGTAATGGAGCTGTTATAAAGAATGCAAATGATTTAAACTTTGACTTTTTCTTTAGAGGCCCATCTACTCAAACTGAAGCAGATAGTTTATACATTAATAATGGCTTTACTATTAAAAACTTTAATGCTGTTACTAATGCAAGTACTGCATCAGGTTCAGGTAAAGCATTCTTAAATTTAGGTGCTACTTATGGTAGTATCATTGAGAATATCTTTATAAAAAAGTTTGACGTAGGAATTAAACTTGAGTTTTGTATGAATGCTCAAGTTACTAATATATTTGCAAATAGTTGTTATAGCTATTCAGTATTAGTAAAGAATGGCTCATGGCCAGGTGCTGATACTTCTCATGGTCAAAGTAACAGTACAGTAGTAAGTCATGTACGTATTTATGATACAGAAGATCAGATTGCAGGTATTGCTATTATAGATGCAGATACTTGTGTAGTTAAAAATTGTATTATTGAAGGTCAAGTAGGAGGTAACCCTGGAACACCTCAATATGGAATTTTATGGGATAGTATTGGAGCTACAGTTACTCCTAACTTTAGAGTTCAAGATTGTCATGTGGAAACACCATGCACTAAAGGAGCTATATGGTTAAGACCTAGAGCTGCAGGTCGTTATATTGTAGATAATATTTATATACAAAATGGCCAAACTTTAGTTGGTGTAGAAGAAGGATTACCATCTACTGGTGGTAATTATCCTGATATTTACATTGCTAATATTCCTTATAAACCTTCAGGAATGAAATTTTTTAATAATAGTACAGGAGGATTCCAACCTACTTGGGATTTTAATAACTGTAGATTAGGAGGTGGTATTAATTCAGTAGCTACTTTATTAGCTGCTACTAATTTATGGGATACCACTACTACAGGAGGTACTATACCTACTTCAGGATTTGTCAGAGTTGTGAGTAATATAATTACGTCTTAAAATAATTTAAAATGATGAGCCACCCGAATTTAGATATGACAAATATAGAAGGAACAAGTTTAACAATTTGTTTAGTGATATTAGGTAAGATACTAAGTTTCTTACCTGCAATGAGTGATGTAGTTTTATTTTTACAAGCATCTTCTTATATACTAGCAATTATTGTAGGATTAGATACAATGATTGGTAGCCCACTTAGAACTAAGATGACTACTTGGTATAAAAAGAAATTTACTAAAAATATAATTGTAAAGAAATGAAAATCAGTCAAACAGGTTTAGACTTGATTAAAAAGTTTGAAGGCTTTTCTGCAAAGCCTTATTTATGTCCTGCGGGTGTTCCTACTATTGGGTATGGAGCTACATACTATACAAATGGAACTAGAGTTACTATGAGTGATCCATCTATTTCAGAAGAATGGGCAGAGCAACTTTTAAGTAACATGGCCCATATTTATGAAAAGGGAGTGGAAAGTTTAGTTATTCCTAAAATAACTCAAAATCAATTTGATGCATTAGTAAGTTTTGCTTATAATGTAGGAGTAACAAACTTTAGAAAATCTACATTACTACGTCTAATAAACAAAGACCCTAATAATCCTGAAATAACTACTCAATTTATGAAGTGGGTTAGAGGTGGAGGAAAAGTTATTAATGGTTTAATTAAAAGACGCCAAATTGAATCTAAGTTATATTTTACACCATGAATAATTTCTTAGTAGGCTTACTACAATCCTTTAAAAGAAAGGGAAAAGTATCAGCAAGAAAGCTTACTGTATTTGTAGCCTTTACTCTTTTTAACATAGGTTTCTTTGTACATTTATTTACAGGAAACTCTATACAAAAAGAGTATGTTATAATCTATGCTATAATCGTATTATTAGGCTTAGGTTTCTTAACAGCAGAGAATATAGTAGAGTTGTTTAAAGGTAGTTTTGGAGTAAATGATTTTAATAACATCTATACTCCTAATTATATAGATACAAACAGAGTAGATAATCCAGACGAAGAGGTTATATAAAACCTTAACGCATGTCTGAAGACATAAATAGTAAGATAAGAGCTTACTTAGAAAAAAATCCTACTGCTACAAGTCAAGATATAATTGATACATTTAATGTAAAATATACTGTAGCAGTTGGAGTAAGACAAAGATTCTTACAAAAGAAAATATTAAATGAGTATAAAGCTCAGCAAGAAGTAAATACTCCTGAAGGCTACAAAGGTAGTTTAGTAAGAGGTAAAATGTGGCAAGTGTATGATGGCTCGTGGAGAGAATCATTACAATTTGATGTAAACTTTGAAGAACAATGGGGAGAATTTAAAAAGAAGTTTTTAGATGAATTATCCTTGTTAGGAAGTTTACAAACAATAAATAGAAAACCAATTGAGTCAGGTGATGTTTGTCTAGAAATAAGCTTACCTGATTTGCATTTTGGTAAAGGTGATATAGAAGAACTATCTAATAGATTCTTAGAATGTGTGTATAATCTTTTAGAAAAAGCTGAAAGATTTGGTGTAGAAAGAATACTACTTCCTGTTGGGAATGATGGTATGAATTCTGAAGGTAAAAGAAAGACTACTACAGGTGGTACTCCTCAAGAAGATACTGTAGATTGGCAAAGTTCATTTAGACATTATTGGACTACAATGACTGCCTTAGTTCAAGTTCTTTCTAGTACTTATAAAGTAGATGTTATTGTGGTTCCAGGTAATCATGATATGGAGAGAATGTTTTATGCAGGTGAAGTATTAGCTGCATATTTCAAAGGCAATAAGAATGTGTCTGTAAATAACTCAGGTGAGTACAGAAAATATTTTGAATATGGTGTAAATATGCTTATGTTTACACATGGAGATAAAGAGAAAACTGCTAATCTTCCATTAATTATGGCTACTGAACAACCAGAGATGTTTGCTCGTACTAAATACAGAGAGGCTCATTTAGGTCATTTTCATAAGGAAATGCTGAATGAGTTTTGTGGTATAAAAACTAGATTCCTTCCTAGTATTTGTATCACTGATGATTGGCATAAAATGATGGGTTACTCCCACATGAAAGCTGCTCAAGCATATCTTTGGAATAAAGAAAAAGGATTAGAAGGTTATTTTCAAGTTAATATATTTGACTAATATGAAAAAGGTAAAATCTAAATCTACGCATTGGGTTGAGGATATACCAGAATATGATGACTTAGAAATAGATACAACTCTACCTGAGTTACCTCAACTAAAGAAAAAAAGTAATACTAAAAAAGTAAATCATGGCAACCCAAAGGGAAATAATATTCACGGTAAAGTCAATAATAAGAGCAGGATTAATTTCTGATGATGATAAAATATCAGACAGACAAGTAGCTTTTCTTATTGATGGAGCACGTGCTACTTTATTAAGACAACAAATTAATAAAGGTCAGTCTTTATCTAACAATAATGTTCAGACTATTAAATGTTTAAATCTTGAATCTGTAGATACAGGCTTTGATCCTAACTTTCAAATGGATTGTAAAGTTTATAAAACTGTACAACAATTGCCTAAACCTATTGAAGGAAAAAATAAAGATTTAATTACAAGTATAAATCCTACAGCTTTTGGTGGTTTTGGCTATGAGTTTATTCCTTATTCTAGAGTACCTTATGTTACGTACACTAGATTTAAAAGACCATTTGTTACTTTGTTTAATAGTTACATATATTTAATTGATGCTCCATATACTGAAAATATTTCAGTAAGTGGTATATTTGAACAACCAAATGAAATAACTAATTATGATGATTGTGAAGGTAATGTATGTTATGATTGGGATAGTGTTTATCCTATGTCTTCACATCTTATAGACCCAGCTATTAAAATGGTTGTAGAAGAATTAAGTTTAACTCTTAAAGTTCCTATTGATAGAACTAATAGTGGTAACCAAGCTTTAGAGTCACAAACTAAAACTCAAGAAGGAGGAACAAATTAATGGCTAAACTTTCAAAAAGAGGTGTAGGTAAATATAAGGTTGATAAGAATTTAAAATCAGCCTACACTTCTTATTTAAAAAAGTTTGACTTTGAATCACATGGTAGTAAATTTAGTACATCTAGTCCTAAAGATTTATCTTTAAGTTGGGAACAGTATAAAAATGTTACTACTAAATGTTTACAAGAAATAATGCATCAAGTTTTACATGATTCTAAAACCTTTGCTGTACCTTACAATTTAGGTGAAATTAGAATTCAAAAGAAACAAATGGATATAGGTCTTTTAAATGAATGTAAAAATTTAAAAACTGACTGGGGTCATTTTCAAAAAACTGGTAAAATCATAAAGCATCTAAATGAAGATAGAGATAATTGCAGATATAGATTTTATTGGTTATGTAAAAAAGGTCCTAGTGGTAAATCATATTACAAGTTTGAAGCTCTTCGTGAGAGGAAAAGAGAACTTGCTAAACTTATTCAAACAACTAACATAGATTATTTCTTATAATGTTAATAGCTAATTACACATCTTCTAAGGAAGTTATAAATAATTTTTTTAGAAATACTGCATACAATGATTTATTCAACTTAGCAGATGGTGCTTATTGGATATATGAATGTATGGAACTTATTGGATTTCCTTTACAATATATTCCAAAGATTATTGGAATTAATGGAGATGCTTCTTATCAACTAACTGATTATAGAATTGAACTTCCTGCAGACTTTCATAAGTTAATTGCCATATCAGTAGATGGAGTAATAGCTGTACCTTCTCAAAATACATTTCATCATTTATTAGATGGTTCATGTTGTGCTATAGACTCTACGGCTAGTCCTATGGAAAATTTCTATGATAACTTTGGTAACATATTTTCTCCTCAAGCTTTACCATTAAATACAAGATTAACTGCTAATCCTCCTAACTTTACTATTAATAATAATTACATTACTTTTAACATTAAAGAAGGTAAAGTATGTATGGCTTATTATGCTTTTCCATTAGATGAAGAAGGATTTCCATTAATACCTGATGATGTAAAATATAAAAGAGCATGTGCATCTTATCTTCAAATGAAGATGGATTATATTCTTTGGAGACAAGAAATGTTATCTGATAAAGTTTATATGAAGTCAGAAGAAGAATGGAAATGGAATGTTGCGTCTGCAAGTTCACACCTTAAAATGCCTGATGTTAATCAAGCAGAAAGTCTACGTAGACAACTTACTAAAATGGTTGTACGTACAGAAGACTTTGCAAGTGGATTTAGTAATATTAATTTAAGAGGATTTAGAGGTAGATATTAAAATTATGGCTCAAGATAACCAAGGACCATCTGGAGTAAAAGACTTAGGTGGGTTAGTAAATAAAGACATTGCTTTTAGTAAAGTCCCTGAGAATGTAGTTTATGAATCTAAAAACTTTAGAGTAACTACAGATGATGGAGGTACATTAGCTGTTAGGTCTAATATAAAAGGTAATACATCAGTAATAAGTATTCCTAATGTACCATGTACTAAAGCATTAGTATTTGACTTAAATAAAGTAGGTAATCGTCTTACTGTAAGTCAACAATACACTTTAGAATTTTTTATTAATAGTGCAGGGCCTATAAATTTTGTATTTACTTATTCATCTATAAATACTTTTTTAAATGATGTTATAACATTTATAAATACAAATTCTACTTTTGTTTCTAGTTCTATTACAGCTGCACCTACATATAATACACAAGGAGTATTTAGTACAAACTCTAGTACAACATATACAGGTACAATTGTATTAAATTTAGTTAATTGTGAAACAATAAGTACAGGTAATTTTTATTCAGGTACTGTTGCTTCTACTTTTACTAACTTAGGTTATAGTCCAGCAGATCAAAATTGTGTAAATTTATATTCTACTGAAGACCTTACTTTACCTGACTATAATACAAATTTAAATTTATTACCTATTGGTAATAGTAGTTATATAGGAGTTGCAGGTCCTGACCAATGGCAGTTAGATAATCAATGGTTTGGAGGTAATACATCTACACCTAATTATACTATTAACTTAGGTACTAATATAATTAATGCAGCAGGTGTTCCTTTATCCCACGCTTCTAATGTAACAAGAATTAGATACCAAGATTCTGATACTACAGCTTCATTTAAAAATCCTTCTTTTGCTTTAACAGCATATTATCCTTTAGGAGCAAATGCTTATAATTTACAAGATTATCCTACAGGTCCTTATAATTTTGATTTAAGTTATTATGTAGGAGCTTTAAATACTACTGATGTAAGCTTTAAGTTAAAAGTTTACATGCACATGGGTAATGCTTGGACTGATTCAAGTCTTACTTATGAATATCCTACTATACTTAATAGTAGTCAATTTGATGGTACATATAAATGTGCTAAGGTTTATGAGCAAGCTTTAACTTCTACTAATATAAATCATTTAGCATTAAATGGAAATAATATAACTATTCCTGTAACTTTATCTGATACACCATATAATAATGGAGCTACACAAATTCCTGTTTATATTGTATTTGTTGAAGCTGTGTCTACAGGTGTTACTCCTTTTACATATAATATAGATTTTAATTTAGATTATTTAAAAGTAGCAGGGCCAGTTATTAATCCTAATTTAGTTGTAGTAAATGATTTATCAGCAGGTGCTGCTAATCCATCAATTATAGGTTGGGTTAGTTTAAGAGATTCATATGATGATAATTTATATTTACTTACTACTACAGGTAAAGTAGACCCTGATGACCCTACAACATGGGGAGGTCCTAATCTTCCTGTTACAGATGGACAGATATGGAAATTACATTATAATAAAGCAGGAGATTATACTGATAGTACAAATTATACTCTTGCTTTAATCTATGCTAATTCTGCATTAAACTTTACTGTATATCGTCCTATTGCTAATCCAGGAATGATAGAAGGTAGATATGAAAATGAATTTATTCAAAAGATTTATTGGACAGATAATTATAATGTACCTAGACAAATAAATGTAGCTGATCCTAATGTAGCTAGTTTAACATTAGAACAATTAAGATTACTTCCTTCTTTATCTATGGACTTACCTCAAGTAACAGAAGTTATAGTTGGTGGTGGTTTATACATGGGAGTATATCAAGTAGCCTACAGATTAAAAAATACAAATGGTTCAGAAACAAGGTTTAGCAGAACTTCTCAGTTAATTCCTATTATAGATGCACCAGAAAGTATTACTGTAACTAATACATATTATCCTACAAAACCTTTATTAGATAATACAAATACTAATGACCCTAAACCTACAGTAGCAGGTAAATCAATTAGAGTAGAAGTTCAAAATGTAGATACAAATTTTGATACAATAGAATTTGCTACTTTGTATTATAGAGATAATACAAGTACTCCAGAAATTAATGTAGTAAAGGAAGTAATTATTCCTTCTAATGGAATAATAGATACTTACATATCAGGTAATGAAGATAAAGTACCTATTACATTAGATGAGTTTACTGCATTTACTTCTGCAATTAATAGAGCTAAAACATTGGCTGCTAAGAAACAAACTTTGTTTTTAGGTAATGTAGCATTAGGAACTCAAATAGTAAATTGGGATGCTAGAGCATATAGGTTTCCTAGAAATAGTTCTACTACTATAATTACAGATGTTTCAAATACAAATAAAACTTATACATTAGATCAATCTTTAAATTATCAAATTACTCAAGAGAATGGAGTTTCTGTAACTCCTTATTTAATTCCTGAAGAACATGATTGTATTCAAGATTATAATTCTCAATCTCCTACTGTTGATACTAAATATTTATATCAACCTAATAGTAATGTATTAGGAGGAGCAGGTCCTAATGTATCTTATGAATTTGTTACAGAGACTTTATTATTAGATAATAAAAAAGATAATGCTAATAATACTTTTGCTCCTCATTTAACTCCTGCTACTAATACAGGAACTACATTTTGGTCTGAAGATAGATATTATGCAAGTAAAGGTAATTCTTTATCTAACAATAACTCTCCTTATAAATATGATATATTCGTAGGTTATAGAAGAGATGAAATGGAAAGATTTGGTATTGTTTTTTTTGATGAACTAGATAATCCTACTTATGTAAATTGGATTGGAGATATTAGAATGCCTCATATGTTTATGCCTGACACTACAGATGGTGCAGTATATGCAGGAAGTGGTAATGGACGTAGTACAATTGATTCTTCTAATTTACATACTAATGTAGTTAAACTTGATACTACTAATGATTTTTTATATGGTAAACCTTTAGGAATTAGATTTACTATTGACTTTAGTAATTTACCACCTCAATATAAAAAAGCTTCTATTGTACGTGTTCCTAAAAAAGAAGAAGATAAACATATATTAGGACAAGGATTATTTATAACTAGTGTTAAAACAAAAGATGTAAGTCCTTTTCCGCAACAAGTATTTTTATGTAATCCTTCTCCTTATAATGCATATGATTATTATGATAGTATAAACAATGAAGTTTGGTTTGATTGTTGGTCATTTCATAGCCCTGATTTTTTATTTGATAAATTTTCAGGATATAGTGGAACAGATGCAATAGATGTATTAGGACTTTATAAAAGTATTAGTAATACTTATTTATCAGATCAATATTCTCCTTCACAAGTTGTTGCAGTAGATGGTACATACCTTCTTGATAGTAAAGGAAGTCATAATATAGAAGGCTATGGAGCTAGACATAAAGTATATAGTTTAAATGAAAGTACTACTTTTCCTGCATCTATAAAAAATGTAAATACTTTTAATCCTTATCCTATTCAAAAAGCTACTTCTGTAAATGCAGGAGGAGATACTAGAAGTTATGATACAGGAATAACTGCTGATTATTCAGGAGGTACAATAAGAACTGTTCATAATTGTGCCCCTAAAGATTTATCTAGTTCACATGGTGGAGGATTAGGAACTAGTGCTGTAGGATATTCTTATGGAAGTAATTCTGTATTTATAGAATTAACTGAAGGACCTGCAAGTAATTGGAATAAAACTGCATTTGGAGGAAATCAATTTTTAGGTGAACAATATTCACTTAGTGTTAGTTTTCCTACATCTCATTATTTAGCTAATTATACAAGAGTTATTCAAGGAGGTCCTTTTGGAGGCCATGGTTATTTTGCTAGGTCTACTAGTGAATATATTCCTTGTAATAATTTAATTGATATATCTTCTCATGGAGTTGTATCTACAAGAGTATTTGGAGGAGATACTGCAGTAGCAGTTATGGATCATACTATTCAATTTTATGATAGAGCAGAAGGAAGTGCTTTTTTATCTAATTCTGATTCAGCTAAACTATTAACACATTGGGTATACTTTCCTTGTGAAACTTATGTAGCAATAGATTATAGAAGAAATTATAAAGATACTACAACTTTAACTTATACAGGTGTTCCTAACAGAAGTAGGATTACAGAAAGTCCTGGTAATTTAAATGACTGGGGTACTGCTCCATATAGAATAGGAGCAGCTGAATACTTTAATGTAGATAATGTTTATAATCATACAGATAAATCTGCATATACATACTTTGCTAAACCTGCGTTAGGAGATATATCTCTTAGGTTTGATTGTAGAGTATGGAAGTCTGAACCTAAACAAGATGGTGAGTTAGTAGAGTCTTGGAGTAACTTTAAACCTGGTGCATACTTAGATGTAGAATCAGCTTATGGTCCTTTAAATAACTTAATAGTATTTAAAGATAAATTATACTATTTCCAAGATAGAGCATTTGGTCAATTACAAGTTAATGAACAAAAATTAATTCAACCTGCTGATGAAACTGCAGCTAACTTAGTATTAGGTAGTTCAGGTATTTTAGAAAGGTATGATTATATTTCTACTAAGACAGGAACTAAACATCAGTTTGGTATGTCTGTATCTGACAATAGTATGATATGGTTTGATACTCTTGCTAGAAAGATGTATAGATATACAACTCCTACAACTTCAGGCGGAGGCCTAGAACCTTTATCTGATATTAAAGGATTAAATGCTTTCTTGTATAATAGATTATCAGGTACTATTCAAACTAAAGATAATCCATATATCTATGAAGGAATTCATTGTACTTATGATTTTAGGCACAATGAATTTTATATGACTTTCTTAAATAAAGAAACTGAGTTTTATCTTACATTAGTTTATAATGATTTACTAGATGGGTAT
>Ga0114960_10001812_pt1 | contig 17020 bp, 14 predicted proteins | sample C_130625_MF_Meta_FD_92637 | JGI IMG/M metagenome (GOLD analysis project Ga0114960, IMG submission 92637) | Freshwater microbial communities from Lake Croche, Canada to study carbon cycling - C_130625_MF_MetaG | ecosystem: Environmental > Aquatic > Freshwater > Lake | place: Lake Croche, Canada... | reverse complement strand
CCCGCCGCCCAGCCCGCCACCGCCCAGCCCGCCGCCACCCTTCCCACCGGAGTATTCCAATTTCACGTGCGGCGCGCACTCGCAGCAGGGCGAAGGTGGCCCGCCCATCGTGGCGGATGGGCTCGTCAACGGAACGCTGCTTGTTGACCCCCTGAACCCCATGCCGGCACCGTACCTGTACTTTATGTGTCAGTGTCTGGACGGCTGGTCAGGCGCCGACTGCCGCCAGCCGCCCACGGTGTCGCCTCCGCCACCGCCGTCTGCGCCCCTGTGCGGCTCATTTACGCTGCTTCCTACCGAAAAAGAGTACACCTGCGGCGTCGTCGTGCCGCCGTTTTCTGTGCTCTCCGTGTCCACGTGCAGAGATGCCATCAACGGCGCCGCGTGCACGGGCAACGTGTCGCTGACCGCGGTGGCGGAGACTGGGGCGTCGCAGGAAAACCTGCCGCCGTCATGCGGGGGGTGCCCCTCGCTGCCAGACTTGCAGAACCCGCAAGCCGTCCCCGCGCTCTTTGTGGTGCGCGCCTCGTGCGGCGGCAGGGCGTGCGGTGGCAGCATCGCAACGCACTCGCGCCCGCTCGTCACCAACTGCACCTACAGCGGCGGCAAGTTTTCCGAGTGCCTCATCACCGTGCCCACGAAGTTTCTGCTCACCGCGCGACCCGTGTGCGACCTGGGCAACATGACGCAGGTGCTCATGGATGTCGCCGGAGAGGTGCTTGTGGAGACGCGGTGCACTCAACTCTTTTACCCCGCGTGGACTGGGAAAGCGCTGGTGTTGCGACACTACTGCCATTCGAGCGCATGCCACGGCAGCGCTGACTACACACTCACGCCGCTGCCGCCCACGTGCCCCCCGTTCGCGCTCATCCCAGGCAAAAAACAAGTCACGTGCGCCATCCAGGTGCCCGGGCGCAGCAGCGTGACGCTGCAGAATGCGTGCTGGTCGCCATCTGAGTGCGCGGGCAACACCACCGTGACGTACACGGACGTGGACGGCGCCACGGGTGCTGCCAATACCTCGTGCGCAGACACGTGCGCGTACGGCGCGTACACAAACTATCGCAACGAGACCGCCGCGCTTGCCGTGCGCCAGACGTGCTCGCCCGCCTATGAATCGTCGTGCGCAGGACGCACCGCCTACGAATTTGAGCGCGTGTAATAAAACTAGGCACAATATAAAACCTCACTCGCCGTCTTCGCAAGACGATGAATGAGATGGTGGGCTTTGGTCCTTTGTGTCCAGCTCGTCCGCGCGGCGCCGTCCGTGCGCACGTGCCCGCCCTTTCCGGGCAACTCGTCGTGCGTCATCGCCATTCCTCCCGCAAGCACCCTCTCCGTTGGCAACTGCATCCTGCCGGGCGCCCACTGTCTTGGGGACACGGTCATCACGCTGTACGACAAGATTGGGACGCTGCTCATCTACAACGATGACGGCTTTGACAGCTCGCGGTGCGCCTACTGCTCGTACCTTGAGTACACAAACTACGACGCGTATAACGACGTCATCACGACGCTGCACCAGGCGTGCTACGTCAACACCACGTGCTCGGCGAGCACCGTCTACTCCGTGGCGGCGGCGACTGTGCACGCGGCGCCGGGGCCCGCGGCGGGGGCGGGGGGGAACGGGGGCGGCGGGGGCGGCACGCAGGTGTCGCAGTCGGTGGTGGTGAACAACGGGCAGTCCTCCACGTCGCTGTGGATGTTTGTGGCGTTTTCAATCGCGCTCCTGGGCTTTATGGTTTTTTTGCACAAGCAGCAGGAGCCTCGCCGCAAGAGCGACTCTGCGCGCAGCACGCGAAAACACACGCACGTGCATAGGCACGCCCTAGAAAAACCGCTTGACCTGTAGAAAGTCGCGTGTTCGCTTCCGTTTCGAACGCTCTGTGCGAAACTCTCAGTGCCACATGTTGGCCGCATCGCTCGTCCGGAACGTGTTCCGCAAGAGAGAGCTCGAGGATGTCCTCCAAGAGCTGGGCGTGAAAAAGGGAGGCTCCAAGGCGGAGCTCCAGGTTCGGCTCCTATCGATGCTCGGATCAAGGCCGCCCTTCCACCCGCAGGTGGAGGGCGCCGTGCTGCGCGCTGGCGCGCGGATGGGGAGCGCGTCCGGCGGCGCAGGTGGTGCTGCCCAAGGCACTCACGGTGGAGCGCCGCCCCCGCTGGCTGCCGGGGGCGCGGCAGCCTCCGCGGCTGGTGCAGGCGCAGCGGCAGGTCCCGCGGCTGCTGCGGCAGGCCCAGCGGCTCCCGTCAAGACGGTGCGGGCCAAGAGCAGGCACCTGCAGGCTGGCACTGACTCCACCGCCTCGCCCCGCTCTCCTCCCGGCACACAGCCTTCCCACCAGCAGACTCCTCTGGCCCAGGCTGTGCGCGAGTGCGTCGCCCTGGCGGACCCCTGTGCGGTGCCGGTGAGTCCCCTTCCCGTGAGCAGTCAGCACTCCGCGCCAACGCCCCCGCCCACAGGCCGGGCACCCGTTCTGCCTGGTTCCCACGCAGCTCATCGTCATCCACAACGTGATACCACCGGGGCCGGGCTGGGTTGGCCCAGCCATCACCCTCACGCAGGTACTTTCCGTGCCCCGTCCCCTCGCGCGCGCTCACGCCTCTCTGCAGATTGAGCGCCAGTTCCGAGTGTCCGCGGCGGAGTGCGCGCTGCTTTCTCAGCCCAACCATGAGCTGCAGATCTGCAGCGTCTTGCTCGGGGACGGGGTGCCCGGGCGCTTCCACTGGCCCTGCCACGCCAATCTGACGATCAACAACCTCCCTCTGCCCGTGCCATGCCGCACCGCCGCCGCCACGCTGCCCCGCGGCGGCCGCGACCCCGCTGCGGTGCTCTCCCACGCCTCGGTCGCGGCTGGCCCCGCGCCCCCGCCAGGCGTGCCTGGCCTGCCGGGCGTGCTGCGCGCACTGCAGGCTGCTGGCGCCGCCGGGCAGGGAATGACGCTGCGCGTGTGCCTGGCTGGCTACGACGCGCGCCCCTTTGCGCTGTGCGTCTTTGTGGCGCGGCGGCTGGCGCTTCCCGAGATGCGGGCGCTGGTGCCGCCCGCCCCGCCGTTCGCCGCGGCGCTGCGCCGCGCGCGCGCCACCGCGGCAGCCGCTGACGCGGTGGGGGATGACATTGAGGTGGAGGCGGGCGTGCTCCTCTCGCTCCGCTGCCCCCTGTCCGCCACCCGCATCGCCACTCCCGTGCGCTACCTGACCTGTGCGGGCATGGCTGTTTTCGACCTGGACTCGCACATCCGCTCTGCCACGCGCTCCCGGTGCTGGCGCTGCCCGCTCTGCCCCGCGGAGGGCCTTTTGGACAAGGTGGGTCGCGACCCTTTCATGGGGGGCGTGCTGGCTGCGCTCTCCCTCTCCACCTTTCCAGCTGACGCGCGCGTGGACACGGTGCGCCTCCTGCGCTGCGGCGGCTGGCAGGCGCAGCTGCCGGGGGGCAGGGCGTGGGGGCGCATCGTGCCGCCCGAGGAGACGGAGGCTGCCCTCGCCGCCGTCTCCTCTGGCATCCCGTTTGCGGTGGCTGCTGGGGGTGCCGCGGCGGCTGGCGGGCTCAAGCGCAGCGCCGCCGACGAGTGGCCGGCGGGCGCGGCTGCGGCGGCGGAGGCTGATGACGTCGTCGTTGTTTGCGATTCGGAGGACGATGAGGCGCCGGGTCGGGCCTCAGACGACGAGGCGCCGCCGCGGGTCAAGGCGGAGGATGCGCCCTGGGAAGAGGCGACCGGGGCAGCGGGGCCAGAGGCGGGGCCGGCAACGGTGACTGCGCTGCGCGCGCAACTGCTGGCGAGCGAGACGCGCGAGAAAGAGAAAGACGGGCGCATCGCGGAGCTGGAGGCGGTGCTCAAGTCACGCGAGTGATGGACTTGAATTGTAAACTACTGTACACTGACCGAACGCGCGCACGCACGCACGCGCGCACGCATGCGAAGCGTTCGAGCGTCTCGTTCCACGCCCTCATGTACCGCGTCGTCGCCGCCTCGCCCGCAGGGGACGTGACGCTCTGGCGCACGAACGCTCCCGCCGTGGAGGGCGCCCCGTCACCGTGCGGCGCGTTGGTGACGCCGCTCACGCTTGAGCCTGCGCCCGCGCTGGAGGCGCCGCCGCCGCTGCGCCTTCCCGTGGACAGCGCCTCGCCGACGGAGACGGTGGAGGCGTTCTGCGAGGCGCGAGGCTTGGCGCTCAAAGGCCGCCGAAAGATTTTGAACGGCGAGATCCTCTTCGTGCACCTGCGCCGCGTGGAGGAAGGCACGCAGCCAGAGTACCTGGTGGTGAAGCGCCAAAAGCTCGTGCCCTCGCTCGCCGGCGTCGCAGCAGCCCCCGGGCCCGCCGTGTGCGAGCTGTGCGCGCTGGTGGCGCTCAACCATCTCATGGCGGCGAGCCGGCTGCTTCCCGTGTTTTGCGAGCTGCGCGAGCGCGTGGTGCGCAGCGACAGCATCAGCGTGGTGATGTGCGCCTACATCGCCGACCTGGCGGAGTGGATTCGCGGCGACGGCCGCGACCCAAGCCGCACGTGCAAAATGAGGCCGCAGATTGCCATGGCGGCCAACGCAGCCGAGCCGTGGGTGCTGACGCGGTGCGCCGGCCACCAGCTCGCCACCTCTGAGTTTGCGTTGGACCGCGCGCTCTTCAACGAGACGCTGCGCGCGGCGCTGCTCCAGGTGTTTCTTGGGCTGGCGCAGGCGCAGCGACACTGCTTGTTTACGCACAACGACCTGCACTGCGGCAACGTCATGTTTGAGCACTGCCCGCGCAGCCTGTCGCGGTTGGTGGTGTGCGGCGCGGGCGCCTTTCTGTTGCCGAGGCGCTCGGCGCGGGTGCGCATCATCGACTTTCAGCACGCCGACTTTGACCACCGCAACGGCGACGACGCCCTGGCGCGCGTCAGCGGCGGCCGAGACGACGTGCACAACGGCTTTTCGCTCGTGTATGACGTGTGGCGTCTGTGCAGCAATTTGCTGTTTGAGCTGCTGCGCCAGTACGCAACCGCGGTGGAGGAGGATGTGCTTGAGCTGTTGCACGTGGGCGCCGGCGTGCGCGTGGGCGCCGAGCTGCCGCGGCTGGACGCTGAGCTGCACTGGAAGCCCTACATGCTCACGGGTCCGCTGCCGGAGGATATGCTGGCGCACCAAGCCTTTGACCGCTACCGCTGCGCGCCGGACGCGGCCGCGGACGAGGTGTACTATGAGCGCTCCCCCAGCGACGACGCCCAAGAAAGGTTTGTGCGCACGCGGGTGCTGCGCCACTGGGGGGCGCTGCCGGTGCCGCGCGAGCAGGCGTACGCCGCCTTTGCGATGCCCGTGCGCGCCGTGAACGAGGCGGCGCGCCGGCGGCTGCGGGTGTTTGCGCAAAACTACGAGGGCACGGCGCTGGGCCGGGCGCTGCTGTACCACAAGCACACGCCTGCAGCGCGCGCGCGATATCTCTTTATGGAGCTGTGCCTGCTGGAGGCGGCGCTGGACCACCTGTGGGGCCCCGCGTGCGCCGAGGAGGTGGCCAGGCGCGCCGACAGCGACCTGGACATGTGCGCGCTGGCGGATGCGATATGCACCGTCAAGCACGCGGACTGGCTCTACATTGCGCGCCCGGCGACGATGCAGGGCTACAACGACGCCGTGCTAGCGGCTGCGCAGCTGCCGTGCGTGCTGGCGGTGGGGTCGCAGGCGCCGGCGCCGCGGCGGATGGGGGTGCGCGAGGAGGAGGCGCTGCTGGCAACGGCGCGGGACGCGGACCTGGAGCGATTTCGGGGGATATTTGTGGGGCTGGTTGTGCAGTGATGGTATGAGAAAAACGTGCATGTTCGCGCCACTCTTCTGCGTAGGTGCTGAACGTGTCGCTATCGTTTTGGGTGGGCCGCACAGGGGAACAAACGTCAGCGCGGCTGAGCTCAGGCGCGCAGTCGTAGAACCGCTCTCGCAAAACGGAATGGATGTGCACATCTGGGCCGCGGGTTTTGTTGGCCGCCAGGACGGGGTTGAGGATCACAAAGCAGCGTGGGGCAGCTGGCTTGAGGAGGCTGTGAGAAATACGAACGCGATGGCGCACTTTGTTGTGCTGCCCAGCGATGAGGAGCTGCTAGAGACATACCCGCTGCAAGCGGGGTACTTGAGCACATGCGCGGACTCGCAATACCACAAAAAGTTTTTGCACACGTCACTTGCGTGGGATGCTGCGCGGCTGAACGGCGCGTGGAACTACCTTATAAAGACGCGCGACGATCTCGCCTTTGGGTATGGCCAGGTTGTCAAACCGTGCTGGCTGCGCGAAGTGCAGGAAAACGTCGTGCTGGCGGCAAATAAGGAGCACCATCAAGGTGGATACTGGTACGAGGCGGGGGGCTGGCTCTACGCGTCCGTGGTCCCGTCAGAGCAGCCAGGCTCTGTGTTTAAGAGTTGGCAGAACCCGGGCATGATCATGGACCAGTTCTGGCTTGGTAAAGCTGATACCGTAGGGCGGTTGGTGAACTTTGTAAAAGAACCACCGAACGCACTGCCGTGTTACGCAGGGAGCCCGCTGTGGAGCATGTTTGGGAAAGACTACCCTGCTGGTCCAGAGGCTGTTATCGCGGACTATCTGTGGCGCACCGGCATCTCCTTTTATCCTGTGTCGCTCTCTTTGTTCAAACTAGTGAGCAACGAGACGTGGGCACGCACGCAGGATGGCTGCCGAACGCCGCCAGTATTTCGCGGAAACCCGTGCCAGTTGTGCTTTGACTGCTTTGCTAGCTAGCGCGGTCGTATTAGTAGAACACATCTTTGACTCGCATGGACGAAGCCCGAGCCCTCCTCCCCGCGCCGGACCCCGTCGCCGCCGGCTGCGTGGGCGCCTGCCTCTCCTGCTCCGAGGCGGACGAGTGGCGCGCCACGGATCCGGGGCGCTACTGCGGCTGGGTCGCCGCGGTGGACGCGGGCGCCCAGACGGCGCCCGTCGCGGGCGCCTGGAAGCTCTGGGGCCCCGCCTCCAAGAATGTGCTCTGGTCCACGGGCCTGGACTTTGAGCGCATCATGGCGCTCGTGCGCACCGCCTCGCTCACCATGCGCGGCAACGGGCTCACAGCGGATGAGGCGCTTGCGGCGCGCGACATGTACGAGCGCGCCCGCACGCTGGCCGCCGCCTGGGACACGGACCCGGAGGTGTGGTACCACGCGCCCGAGATTTCGCCCGTGGGGCTGGCCAAGCTGGCACGGGTCGCCTGGGCGACGGCGCACGCGCTCGCCATCCGCACGCTCAACGACCCCGCCGTGCGCGCCGGCTTGTGGCGCACGCTCGCCCGGACGCTGACGACGGCGGAGACGGAGGCGGGCATTCACACGGGCATCGCCGAGCAGGCGCTCGAGGCGGCGACGCTGTACGCCGAGGTGGAGGCGATGCGCGAGAGCGGCACCAGCCACTTTGACGCCTGCCGCGCCGGCGCCGCGCGCGCCTGCGCCGCCAGAGCGCTTGAGCGCGCCCGCGCCGCGCACACGGCATCCCAGGCGCTGGTGTGCGCCGCGCGCGTCCAACAGCTGCAAGACGAGTTTGACAGGGTGCACGCCGTGGCGGAGCGGGTGGAGGGGGGCACCGGCCGCGTCTTTGACGCCAGCCTGCTGTGCGCCTGCGTGCCCCTGCCACACGTCTAGTGGGTTGGGCCCAAGGCAACGAGGACGCCTAGGCTCACGCCCAGCGTGACGGTGAGCGTGACGCACAGCCAGCGTGGTCCGGGCATCTGCGGCTCCGGCGCGGTGAGCTCGGCGAGCGTGACGCCCTCCTCCTCGTCGCCGAGCATAAGAGGGAGCGCAGTATTTCGTGACACGGAGCGCGCGTGAATATATGAGCCTCGTCACGTTTGGCTTCGCCGCCCCCGAGCCGAACGAAACGTTGACGGTGACGCGTCTCGCCGTCGCGTCGCCCGTCTATGCGGACGGCTGCATTGACGTGTACACCACCGCGCCCAAGCCGCCGTACGTGCGCCGGCTCGAGTTTCGGAACGGCGTGCTGGTGTCGCCGGCGTTGGTGGACGTCTGCACGGAGGTGCCATACGACTGCCTCCTCCTGAGCGCCTATGTCTACTACACGTCCAGCATGGGGCGGCGCATCCTCAACCACTGCGGCACGGCCCGGGTGGTGCGCCACCAGACGAGCGCCGAGTTTACGTGGGACGACGGGACACCCGCGCTGGGCGCGCTTGAGTTTCTGCTCGCGGACGGCCCCACGCGGCTGCAGCCGTACCCGAACGAGCCCGGCCCCGTCAACCTGGCTGCAGACCTGGTGGCGCGGTCAGAGCACTGGTACGACGTCTCCAAGCCGCTGCACCCGGACCTGGAGAATGTGCACGTGCCGCAGCTGCCCTGCATCTTCCCCAAGCTGCCCGGCTTTGAGTTTGCCAGCCTGGTCCCCATAGGCGACGAGAGCCCGGTTCTGTTTGAGCGCGCGCTCAGAGCCGCCGCCCGGCGCCGGGGCGTCTCGCTGCGCGACGGCTGGGACACGGCGGACTGGGCGGCGGATGTGGTGGCGGAGAGCCTGGCCGCCATCCCCAACTGCTTCGTGTACAATGAGGACGCCAAGGTGGCGCCAGACACGGGCGCGCCCGTGGGCGACGAGGCGTTTTATGCGGATGCGCGCTCCATTGGCAACGGCGACTGCGAGGACATGGCGCACGAAATTGTCAACCTGGCCTACTCGCTTCGCACGGGGCGGTGGATGCCCGGGTCGCTGGTGCAGAGGGCGCAAGCGGTGCTGGCTGACTACCTGGTGGTGGAGATGTTTGCGGGCGTGTTGATGGATGGAAACCCGGCCAACGAGCGCTACCTGGTGCGCAAAGGCAGCCGCATGTTTGCTCACGCCTTTACCATGTTTTTGCCCAGGGCGTGGGTGCGCGACGCGCTGGCCCGCGGCGGCGGCGAGGCGGTGCTGGTGGAGGCGCCGGCGCATGCGCAGTGGGGTGCGGGAAGGGCAGGCGCTCGGGCGGTGCGCACGTTTGCACAGGACGGCATCGCGCTCTTCTATCCCCGTCCGCTGGACGAGGCGGACGAGGCGCGCACCGGGCTGCTGCCGGGCGGCGACGCGCGCGTCCAAAAGTACGAGCGCATCGGCGACGACTACTACAAGCTGCTGAGCAGCTGCATGGTGAGCGACGGCTCGGTGGTGAGCGCCGCCAACGGCACGCCCGTGTACGAGCTGGCGTTTTACACGGGCGCCTCGTACGGCGCCGAGTTTGTGGATGTGGTGAACCAGCGCGACACGGTGTCGATGCGGCCAACGTGCCTGCTGGCGAACAAGGCGGAGCAGCGCTTTGTGACGCAGTGCGCCACCTATTTCCACCCCATCGTGCCCTTTGACGTGCGCGCGCCGCCGCCGGACCTGGGGCGGCTTGGGGCGCTGGACGCGGAGCGGGTGGAGACGCCGCCGCCCGCGAGCCGGGGGACGTTTTTTATTCAGTCTACGGATGCGCTGGACGCGGACTATCTTCGGCGGCTCAAGCAGCGGGTCCCGCCGGACGCGCGTCTCGTCTACATGATTGACTACTTTGCGCGCGGGTGTTTCACGGCGCAGGTGTTTGTGATGTAAGCTCCTTGTGCTGCGACTTGAACGGGTTTAGGATCTTGCTACAGTTGCTGTGCACTGCGGGCAGACAGTTCTGAGTTGCTCTGTTGTCGTCTCTTCTAGAGCAGGCGGATCTTTCTCATAGCTCCAGTACGTGGGGAGAGGCATATCAGACGACGACGACTCTCTCAAAATTCTCGCCGCGGAACAGCCGTAGGCGGCAAAGGCGATGATGACAACTCGGAGCATGCGCATGTTTGACCATTGTCAAGGGAGGGCATATTTGTGAACGCGCGAACGGACGCTAGCATGCGCCTCTTTCTCCTCCTCGCCTTGGTCTTCGCAACAGCCGCGCGCCCGCTGCGCGTTGGGTCCGAGTATGGCCCAGACGACCCCTGGCCGCCCGTGCTTGACGCCGTGTCGGACCTGGCAGATAGGTATGAGCTTGACGTGTCAGACCTTGAGGACGCCGTCGCAATTGTCAGCACGTTCCGGCGGTTCCGGGCAGAAGCGGACGCGACGCCGGCGGTACCAAGCGCGCTTCCGTACGTATCTGACGATGATCCGTACGATCCGTACGAATCTGACGATTACTTTTACTTTTACTTTTAATTACTGCCCAACTCTTGAAAGTTGATGTTGAGCATCGAAAACTCCACGCAGCTCCCGTCAGACCACTGGATGTTGGGCTCCTTGCTAAAGGTTCTGAAGCCGGCGTCAAACAGCCCCTGTGCTATGCGCACCACAGGCTCCCGCGTGTTGTAGTGCACCTCCACCAAGAGTTGGCGGACGTTCGCCTTCATCCACTCCAGCAGGTGCTTGTCTGAAAAGACGTCCAGCTCACAACCTTCGCAGTCAATCTTCAAGACGTCAATTTTCGTCACCCCTGCCTCGTCCGCGGCGCCCTGCACGGTGCGAAAGACGCCGCCGTCCGCCAGCCCGATGCCGTACTTGTAAAAGGTGACGTAGGGCGGCGGGTTGGGCGAGGCCACGGTGTGATCAAAGGTGTAGATGCTGCACCCGTACGGGTGCATCGCCTCCTCAAATGAAAAGTCGTTGTTGGAGCCGACGGAAAAGACGACGCAGCCCGGTTTGAGCTCGCACGCGGGATTGCACACCCACTTGCCTCCGTCACCGTGCACTCCCAGGCGGCGGTCGTCTATGCACCTGATGTCCGGCTCCCAATTCTCCTGGAAAAACTTTCTGCCTGCATCATGCGGGTTCCCGTAGGAAAAGTCTGGCTCCGCCCGTCTGCCGCGCAGGTGTGTCACGGTATCAATGTATTTCATGTGGGCATGGCAATTGTTGGCTGCGGCAGTCGCCAGGGCGAGCGACAGGAAGGCGAGGCGTGACGCCATCTGAACCAGTCATAAGGTTTTTGATATATACGCACTGCCCTCTGCTCTCAAACGCCTCGTTGGCTATGCGGACCACCTTGACTATATAATAGTGGCGGCGGGACTAAGCTTACATGGCCTGGTGCCGGAGTGCAGCCGCGCCGTTGGCACTTGCCTTGTGGCTTTCCCTGGGGCCTGCAAGCGCCCTTCACGGTGGTTTCGTCCAGCCATGGAACGGGCTCGTTGCAATCGAAGGTCTCCCAGGCGATGCGTGCATCTGGAAAAACATAACAGCAACGGCAGCGAGCGTCGCGTATCCCATGTGCTTGCGCGACCGTGACACGGTGTCAGACGTAATTCGGTCACAGGGGTCGTGGAAGGAGTGCGACGAGCTGCTCACTGAGTGGCGCAAAGTTGCAACGCATCCAGAGGGCAGTTTTTTTGTGGATGCGGGTGCCAACATAGGCTCGTGCACGCTGCTCATGGCCAATCAAGGCATCCCAAGTCGCTCTTTTGAGCCCTCCGCCTCCAACCTGTACTATTTTACGCACAGTTTGCTACGCTCAGAAGTTGCTCTCTCAAACACCAAGGTGTACCCGGTTGGACTAGGCGAAAGTCACGCGGTCCACGTTCTGTACTCACAACCTGGAAACCAGGGCAATTCTGTGGTTGGGCGCGCCGTAGGCGACGCAGATTCTCTGAACGACGAAATGAAAAAGCACGCGCAGACCGTCTATATTGATTCTCTTGACGACGTGCTATGGCCGCTTGCCCACCAACCACCGCCCATGGTACCTGTCATGAAAATAGACGTGCAAGGCTTCGAAGTTCAGCTGTTGAAGGGAGCCTCTCGACTCCTTGCGGTGCGTTGTGTTGGCCTGTTTGCTGGATAGGGCTGACTCTTGCTCGCAGGCAAAGGCGATTAAAACAATTAAGACGGAGCTCGCTGGCCGATGGTTGCAAGCACAGGGTTTCTCAGCACGGCAGCTGTGCGCTTTGCTTGAGTTTCACGGTTTTGCGCTTGACGGGCCCCAGGGCCCTCTCACGCTGGACGGGTGCAGCGCCGCAGATTCCATGGGAGGCGCATACATTGATATTTGGGCGAGGTTGCGTTGATCGTTTAGCACGAGCCGTGATGATGCGCGCGTTGTTGCTACTTTTCTTGTCTGAATATGCCAGAGCTCGCACCGCGCTATGCATCACTGGCGCGGCGCGCACCTTTGCGTTTCCTGCGTTGCATGAGGCGGTGCGTTCTACGCTGGTGACAAACGACACTGACGTCTTTGCTTTCGTATTCGAAAACACGCCAGCAATTACGGCAGGGAACGGGGTGTTGTGCACTGGCCCAACACCTCTGGAGATGCTGCTTGCAAAATTTCTGCCCGTGGAGGCGCACGTCATTCCAGTGCCTATTTGCCCACCAGGTCGCCCCGACTGCGAAACGTGTATCCTATCAAAAAACGTCATCCTGCAAGTGGGATGGATTGACTACTGTTTTGCGCGCGCCAACGTTCACGCCAAAGCTCACGGGTTTGAGTACGACGTCTTTATCAGAACCCGACCGGATGCTTTTGTTGGGGCTCCTTTCCCAGACCTGACGCGCACAGATACCGTGTATACAGGACGAAAAACGGACGCACCCGGGAGTGACCGTGTGTTTGCTTTCCGAAAAGAAATGTACCATTCATGGTGGAAACGCCTGTGCTTGGCATGCGGCTGCTACGGTGCTTGCTGCCCTGAGTATTCTATTTTTAACGGGCAAAACGTAGTGCAGGTTGGCGAAGTGAACGAAATGCTGGGACCCGCCCCCGGCGTGCGGGAACGCAACGCAGCAGGCGGAACTCTTGCTTGCTCTTGCGAAAGACAAGAGCACATCGTGTCGCACTTTATCCTGACGTGCGCGGTTGGGCGCAAGCGATGGACACGTCCACAAAGTGAACAGAGCGTGTTTAAGGTGGCAGGTTCCGCTGGTTCGGTGAATAGAGTGAGCCTTACTTCAAACCGTCCAAGTCCGCCCGCCACAGCGCCTGCGCCGTCGTCGCGCGCGCCGCATCCGCCGCGCGCTGCGCCTCGTCCGCCTCGCGTCCCAGGCGCTCCACCCGGTCGCGCGTCAGGGCGCGGGTCTGGATGCTCAGCAGGTAGTCGTAGCCGCCGCCCACCGGGTCAAAGCCCTTGGACGCCAGCAGCGCGTTCAGCTCCGCCTCGTCGTGGTCCTGCGGCACCAGCTTTTTCGCAACCACAGCAGCCACGAAGCGCCGCTTGTTGCGCAGCAGCGCCGCCTGCGACTCTGCCGCGGCGATGAGGTGCTGGCGGCGGTCCTCGTAGCGCGCCAGGCGCCATGGAACCCACTCTGCCAGCACATCCAGCGCCGTGTCGTACTTTCGCACCACGCCAGAGGTGTCAAACGCGTACATGTTGCGCTCCGACACGGACGCCGAGTCCACGAGCTTGAGCGCGCTGACCGGGTCCGCCGGCGCCTCCTGTTTGAACCGCACCTTGAAGTACGCCACGGACTCGTTGCACCGATTCTCAAGCATCGTCGCCGGGCTCTTGTCGCTCTGCAGCCACTCTGCGTAGCTGTTGAAGGCGACGCCGGGCGGCAGCTCCGTGATGGTAAAGTCACCCGCCTCCTGTGCCACCAGTCCCGCCACGCGCCACGTGCCGTCGTCAGCAGGCGTCACCGTGCCCCGAAAGCCGCGGAACCACGGCGTCATGGGCTGCGGCGCCTCGCCGTCCAGCATGCGCAGCACGTTGGCGCGCACATCCGCGGGGCTGTACGCAGGCACGGTGGTGCTAAAGCCGGTGGCGATGGCGATGCAGCCGTTGATGAGTAGCAGGGGCAGCACGGGGATGTAATTGTTGGGCTCCACCTCGGCGCCCTCCTCGCGCTTGAGCACCAACAGGGCGTCATCCTCCGGCCGAAACAGCGAGCGTGTCGCCGCGTTGGCGTAGGTGTAAATGTAGCGCGGGCTGGCGCTGTCCTTGCCTTTGCCCAGCCGCGACCCAAAGGCGCCGTTTGGAACCAGCAGGTTCAGGTTGTTGCTGCCGCAGAAGTCCTGCGCCATGTTCACGATGGCGCCGCACAAGCTCGCCTCGCCGTGCAGGTACGACGTCAGGTGCGACACGTCGCCAGCCAGCTGCGCCACCTACACAAAGCGTCAGCGACGGCACGGGGGTCAAAGGGGGCTTTGCCCCCTTGGGGGCTTTGCCCCCTTCCCTTACCTTGATCTCCTTGGCCAGCGACGTGTAGCCGCGCTTCAGCACCGTGTACAGAATTTTGCGCTGGCTCGTCTTCAGGCCGTCCAGCACGCTGGGCAGCGCTCGCTCCACGCTGTAGATGCTAAAGTTGACCAGGTCAGTGTGGACAAAGGCGTGGATGCTCATGTCCTTGGTGTAGTCAGGCACCGGCGGCGACGCCACGTTGGCCAGGATCCACTCCTTGCGCGCGTTGGCCAGCTTGGCATCAAAGGCGAGCTGTCCCCGGTGTCAGTCGTAGTCAAAAAGGGGGCGCGTGCTGGCGCGCTGACGACGAGCGGCCACGCAAGCCGGTGGGACACGTGCTGACACTGAGGGCTGTGCTTTCGCACCTTCATCGCCTCTTCGGTGCCCTCGCCGTCCACAAAGGCGACGGGCTTGGTGGAGGCGAGCAGTTTCTTGGCATCCGAGTTGTTCCACGTGCCCAACCCCTTGTAGTACTTCAGCCGCCAGGTCTTGGCCTCGTCCGTCGCCGCCCACGCGTTCAGCTCCGCGAGGCTCACAAAGTCGCGCACCGCAGCGCCCTTGGTGGCGCGCACCACGGGGGTCTGCAGCACCTTGACAAATCCGCTGGTGGCGAGCGCCGGCCACTTGGCGTGCAGCAGGTTGAGCACCAGGCCGCGGATGTGCGAGCCGTCTGTCCGTGCGTGTCAGAACGATGCGGGTCCGCGCCCGCAGACGCACCGGAATCCGCATCCGTCAGCACGAGCACGCTGCCGTAGCGCAGGCCGGAACCCTTGGCGTGCGCCTCGCCGGCACGCAGGCCCAAGATGGTTTTGAGGTGCGTCATCTCGTCGTTGTCCGCCAGCTGCTTGGCGCTGCACTCGCGCGCGTTGATGGGCTTGCCCTTGAGCGGCCACACGCCGTAGCGCTCGCGGCCCAGCGCATCCAGGCCGGCGATGGCGAAGGAGCGCGCCGAGTCTCCCTCCGTGAGGATGAGCGAGCACTGGCCGCTGCGCGCCGTGCCCGCCCAGGTGGCATCCACCAGCTTGGGCACGCGCACGGTGCTCGTCATGCGACCATCCGTCTTGCTGGCCGCTCTCTTGTCCTGCTTGGCGCGCTCCGTCTCCAGCAGCGCAGCCAGCGCGTCGCTGCCCGCCACCTTTTTGACAAAGGCGTCCGAGGGGGCGTAGGCGGCGGTGCCGCGGGCATCAAAGGAGACGCAGCGCTCCTTGACCTGCGAGTCAAACATGGGCTTGTCCACCGAAGCCACCACGAAAAGGCTCAAGGCGCCGCGAAAGGCGGCGGGCTTGAGGTCCACCCCCTTGGCATCCCGGCGGCCCTTGATCGCCTCCGCCAGCGCCGCGTACAGCCGTCGCTCCACGTGCTCCACGTGCGACCCGGTGGCGCTGACGCCGTTGACGATGCCCACGGTGACGCGGGGCTCGCCGGCGGCAATGGCCACGCGCCAGTTGGGCTGCTCGTCCAGCGCCAGAAAGGCGTCGCCGCCCACGTACAGCTGCGCGTAGCGCTTCAGCGTCATCTCCGGCAGCTTGACGCCGTTGATGCTGACGCGCACGCCCGGACGCGCGGCGAGCGCCACGTCCAGCGCGCGGCGGGCGAGCAGCGCCTGCACGCCGGCGGACACGTCGCCTGACGGCTGCAGCATGAGCGGCTGCGGGTCAAAGGAGACGTCCACGAAGCCCGATATCGCCTTGTTCCGCAGCGTGAGCTTGGGCGTCGCCATCTTGGTCATGCCCTCTGCCCAGGCGCACACCCAGGTGCTGCCCGTCTGCGCGTCGCGCACCGAGACGCGAAAGGCGCTGGAAAAGATGTTGCAGAGCTTGACGCCCAGTCCGTTCTGGCCAGCCACGAGGCGCGCCTCGTCAGCGTCGTCGTCAAAGTTTTCGCCCGCGTGCAACTCGCTGAAGATGAGCTGCGGCACGTACAGGCCCGTCGCCTCATGCACCTCCACGGGGATGCCGCGACCGTCGTTGCGCACGCCCAGCGTGCGGGGGCCCAGCGTCACGGCGATGTGCTTCACCGTCGCATCCTTGACGCTCGCGTCCAGCGCGTTGGCCACCACCTCGTCAAAGAGCTTGAAGAGCGCGGGCACGTACTCCACGGTGGCGAGGCGCAGCGTCACGCCCGCCTCAGTCACGTCCGCCAGCCAGAGCGGCGGCGACTCGGCGGGCACGACGCTCCCAACGTACATCCCGGGGCGCGTGGTGACGTGCTCCAGAGGCGTGAGCTTACGGTACTTGGCGGCGCGGCCGGACATGGTGTTGCGAGCGTGGGTAATTGCGCGAAACGGCTGCAAGACGTTTTAATTTTAAGTGCGCTGTGTCTTATACTCATCGCACAGCGCGTCCTACCGGAACATGCGCCTCACATTCTCCTCAAGCTGTCGGTCCATCTCGGCGCTGAGCTCCTCCACAAGGTCCCACGCGGCGCGACACGTCTGCACGCTCTGCGACGCACCGCACTCCTCGCGCGCGGCGTGCACCGCGCGCTGGATGTCAGCGACAGTGACTGGCGTTCGACGGGTCAGGAGTGGCTTTGCGGATGGGGGGATGGGGAACGCAGAGACCCGGTACATGCACCCGGGCGCCACTGGTATGTAAGTACGCCGAAAATAATATTGACGCAACAACTGAAAGGCAGTAGCGAACTCGCTATGATGGGCCGCAGTTTGGTTGCAGCCTTGTGCGACTCTCCGCGGCGCGAGGGGTGGCGAGGGGCGTACAGGCGCGCGTATGAATACAGTATTCATACAGCCTCGGGCGCGCGCGACAAAAGTTGCCGCGAGCGAGAGTCGCCGCGGGCAACCACTGAACGGCGGTGGCGCACTCGCTATGGCTGGCCGCGGTTTGGTTGCGGCCGTGTGCGACTCTCCGCGACGCGAGGGGTGGCGGGGGCCGTCCGGGCGCGTGTATGAATACAGTATTCATACAGCCTCGGGCGCGCGCGACAAAAGT
>Ga0114960_10001811_pt1 | contig 17025 bp, 20 predicted proteins | sample C_130625_MF_Meta_FD_92637 | JGI IMG/M metagenome (GOLD analysis project Ga0114960, IMG submission 92637) | Freshwater microbial communities from Lake Croche, Canada to study carbon cycling - C_130625_MF_MetaG | ecosystem: Environmental > Aquatic > Freshwater > Lake | place: Lake Croche, Canada... | reverse complement strand
AATAGTTATCATTTTTTGCGGCGGGTGGCGTTACCATAAAATGGAAATAAATAATATTACGAATTATTCTGTTACCAATATGCTATCAAGATTATGCGCATTGTGTATCGTCTTACGTCAGGCGAGTTTCGTCTAACAATTATATATATACGGCGGCTAAAAATACTCCATATTAGCTGTCAAAATTAATTAACAGTCTTTTTTTATTATATTATACATTCTCGCATAATATCATAAGGGAGGACCCTACAAACTTTTTCACAAAAAATAAAAAAAAACATCATATAGAAATTAACACAGCTGGAAAAAAAATATAATACGAAAAGGACTTAAAGAAATAAATTTATATATACTGTACAAAAAATCAATTTTTTGAAAAAAAATAAAAACTTTAGAAAAAATAAATATAATCTAATGTTATAATAAAATGTCCGCAGAACAGATTTTAGAAAACCTACGCTTTCAAAATTCAGCTCGTCAAAAAAATTTCTACGAATCACATAAAGAAACCATTAATGCTAAGAGAAGAGCATTGTATGCAAAAAAACACAATTTACCGATAAAAGAACCGTGTAATTGTCCTGAAGCTGAAGTTGAAAATGAACCTGAACCTGAACCTATTGAAAAGAAACTAAAATCTAAATCTATATTGACATACGATAAAGCTGTAGAAGAATTGAAAGCATTGGATTTAAAAGAGTCTACTTTTAAGAAATACTGTGACGACCTTAAAAGATTGGTCAAAATGGCAGAATGTCAAAATATCGTTACCTGTCTTAAAAGTCATAAGCGTATTATACAAAGCGTTAACACTAGCGAAAAAAACAATGGCGAGCCGTATTCAATTAATACCAAAAAGGGGATATATCAATCAATTTTATTCATAATTGATAACTTACATTTAACTATAAAAAAGAAACCATACACAGACCAATTTGAACTCTTTAAGATGGAAAGCGTAGAGCATAACGCTAAAATGGTTGAGGAAAAACCTGTGTATCCTTTCTCTGTATATTTGGAAAAAGTTGCTACCAAATTTGGTAAGGAAAGCAAAATGTATTTACTTGGGTTAATCTATGATGAGTTAACGGTTCGTGATAATTTTATTTTGAAAATAGTTAAAAGCAAAGCAGAGATGTCTGATGATAAGATTAATTACCTTTTAATAAACAAAACAAATATGAAAATAATTATTAACAGCTATAAAACCGATGCAAAATACGGAACAATAACTCATTCGTGCAGTAAGTCATTATATACTCAACTTAAGAAATATATTGCTGATAATAATATTTCAGATTACTTGTTTGGAGAGAAACCTTTGAGTGCTTATGTTAGCACAAACAATTTAAAGATTAATGTTGTTGGTGGCATTAATGTGTATCGACATATGAAAATTACAGATGAACTAGCTGGTATGAAAATTTCAGTTGAAAAGCGAAAGGAATTAGCTGATAAGATGAACCATTCTCCAGATGTGCAGCTCAATTATTTGAGAACACATAAATTAATATTAAATTGAAATCAATTTAAATAATATTTAGGTAGAGTATATAGAATGCCGACTTACGCTCAAAACAAAATACATATTTATAAATACAGGGTAACACATCCTGATAAAATAAAAGAAATAAGGATACTTTCTAATCATAGGGGTTATATTTGGAGAAAAATAAAAATGGAATTTTTAGCAATATTAATTATTTAGAATTTATATTATAAATAATTATAAATAAAATTGAAACAACTTAAAGAATTTATAATATTATAAGTATATAGAATGAAGTTCCTAAAAAACTGGACAATTGATTTGGAGAAAATACCATCTTATACTGCTTTTAAAACCGAATTTTCTTTAGATGTTGATTATCAGATATTAGATTTAATTGCTAATAGTGATATTGAAGAATATACACTTGATAGAAAAAAATTGTTAATTCCCCTCCTTAACGCAATAGATAAAACAACAAACACTTTAAAAATAAAACATAATAACCGTTTTGATATGGGAAGGTTTTATCCAAATAATAGTATATCTCCTATCTGTGTTAGCAGACATATAAAGCATACTTTGTTTCATTATATGAATTGGGTTGATTTGGATATGGTTAAAGGTCACCCTTCTATTTTATATCATATAGCAAAAAATAACGGAATTATTTTACCTACTTTTGCTAGATACTTACGAGAGCCTGATGTCGTTTTAAATGAAATGGTTGAGTTTTATAGTTGTAACGATGAAATGGAAATGCCATTGACAAAAGACGATGTTAAAGGAATATTCAATATTAAAATATATGGCGGAACTCATAAGACTTGGGTAGAGCAAATGGGTAAGGAAGGAAAAGAAATTGGAACTAATAATATATCACCTTTTGAAATAGAATTTGAAAAGGAATGTAGAATATTGATTGATATTGTATATTTAAATAATCCAAAAATAGCTGAAAAAGTAAAGGGGGACTTGAATAATGAATACAAACTTAAAAATAAAGTTATGTCTTATTTTTGTGGCACAATTGAAAATGATATTTTATTTATATGTTATAAATTTCTACTTAAAAAGGGTTTAATTTTGGAAAAGAAATGTGCATTGGAATATGATGGCTTATGTTTTAAAAACCCAATTTCTCCTACTCTTGAAGACGATATTACTGAATTAAATTATAAAATTAAAACTGACACCAAACTTGATGTGAAAATGACTTTAAAAAAGTATAACCAATATTATATCCACTCTGATATTATTGAAAAGCGTGAATATCTAGCTTTACCTGTTGCTATAGCTATTCCTTTTGAAGGTGTAATCTCGACAGATACCGCAGAACTAAAAACTGGCTGGGATTTCTATGATAGTTGGAAAGAAACTTTTGAGTTGACACATTTTAAAGTAATCAATAAATCGTTTTTCATTAAATATATCAAAGATGAGTTTGGTTTCATAGAGGAATTTAAAGTTTTTACTAAATCAGATATTATTATCAGTTACGAGCATATTACATTTGAAACTTGTAATGATAGTGGGATTAAAGTTATAAATAGTTGTATCAAAGAATGGCTTGGAGATAAAAATATGCGAACGTATGAAGATATGAAAATTCTTCCTCCTCCTCTAGCTTGCCCTGAAAATATATTTAATCTTTGGACACCTTTTTATGCCGATACTTTAAATGAAAAATATATTTGGGATTTTAAAGATACAACTTCAGGTGTTAAAGATGATTTGATTTCAAAATGTGAAACCGTTATAAACCATTTAAAAATATTATGCGACCATAACGAAACCGATTTTATTTATTTACAGCGTTGGATAGGTCAGATGTTAAAATTTCCTGCTTTAAAAACCACTTGTATTACTTTTATCAGTGAAGAAGGAGCTGGAAAAGGGACACTATTATATTTATTATCACGGATTATGGGCGAAGTAAAAGTATTTGAAACCACAGAACCAGATAAATATGTATGGGGTTCTTTTAATGGTCTTATGAAAGATTGTTTTCTTGTAAATTGCAATGAATTGGAACTCAAAGCGCAACAAGAAGCTGAAGGTAAAATCAAAGGTTTAATTACTGATGGACCTTTTACTATCAATGAAAAAAATATTAAAGCGTTTCGTTTAAAAAGTTTTCACCGATTTATGATGACAACAAATAAAGAAGTTCCTATAAAAACACACAATAAAGACAGAAGAAACAAAATTATTAGATGCAGTGATGAAAAATGTAATGATAAAATGTATTTTGATACCTTGCGTTCGTATATCAATGATGATAGAGTTTTATTAATGGTTTATATGTATTTTATGAATTTGCCAAACCTAGCAACATTTCATCTTGAAACTATAGAACAAAATTCTTATCAAAAAACTATCGCTACATCGTTTAATAAATCTATTCCCGAATTATTTATGGAAGATTTTGTCTGTCAAAATCACGATTTACCTTTTGTTGAGCTATTGGCTTCTGAAATGTTAGAATTATTTAAAAAATTTAAGACCAAAAATGATTTTATATATGAATGTGATAGTAGAAAATTAATGCGTAATATTCAGTTGTTGAAATTACCTGAAAATAGTATATTACATCGTCACACAATGAAGGGTAACAAAAGTGAATATAATATTGGGTTATTAAAGACTTGCTTTAAGTTGGATAATCTTGAGGATTAAAGGGATAGTCTGTAAAGATGTCACTACTATTAATATCCTCCCGTCATCACTATTCATCTCTATTCATTCATACTTTTTTTTTATTTATTTTTATTTTATACTGTAATAAGCTCTTATTTATTCTATATATATTATTATTATTATCTTTAAATGAATAGTGAATAGAGATGAATAGAGAATACATACTTTTTCTATATAAAATTATAAAATATTTTTTTTCCAAAAAAAAAAAGTTTCCAGCCCAATATAAAATTTATTGATTTTTTTATCGTCATATCATCATATTTGTCATAATTTTAAATATGAATATTTTGTTAATATTTTGTTACTGTATAAGCTGTGGTTTTTACATTTTATTAATATTAAATATTAGTAATAAAATGAACAAAGATGAATAGAGATGAACAGAAATGAAGAGTGAATGCGATGTCTGTAAAATATTCTATATGTTTAATTTCAATAAAGTAATTGATATTAAATTCTCTAGTTATATAAATGTTACCAAAGCAGTTACAATACCATACCTCAATGATATTACCAGCTTTAACAACTGAAGAAAAGCTAGCTATAATAGGGTTTAACAAAAGTCCAACTTTAATGTTTCAAATAGCTAAAAAAACGTGTATCTCACAGGAGGAGGAACAGAAAGCTTTAAGGGATTTTTCGCTACTGTATCAGGCAAAGGCGTAGCTTTATTCTTTGGTTTTTCCACAGGTTCATCGTCTTCAATTTCAAGTATTTTCTGTTCTTTTATTTGTCGTTTTTTAATTGCTATCGCTTTCTTAACTAATTTTTCTTCCAAAATTGCCTTATCTATTAGGGCTTGTTTTTCATTAGCAATTTTACGTTTTACATTATTAGCGTCACGAATTGCCATCGCATTTTTGAATTGCTGTATTTGTTTTTCACTTTTTGGTTTCTTTGGTGCTTGAACTTTTTCCGCTTCATCTATGGTGTCAATTGGTTCATTTACCTCTTCATTTGTGTCATTTATGCTTTCGTCCTCAACCACCTCTTCTTTTTCTTCTAAAAGTAGGAGTTCTTGGGCAAGCTGTTTTTTCGTCTGTTTAGCCATATAATATATGATAATATTATAATATGTTATATAAATGAACTCGGTAACATCATACATAAAGTCAATGAATGGGTTAACTAATGTCACAAGTGATAGCGTGAATACAAATGATATAGTATGTGATACAATAACTGCAACAACAACAATTCAAGGTTCAACCTCTTCTTTTTTTACCAGCATAACCAGTAACATACAAACACAGTTTAATAATATTTCAACATCGTTGGGTAATTATGTGACAACAAATACAGACCAAACCATAACTGCTAACAAAACATTCAGTAATCCAACATTAGATGCTAATGTAATAAATATTCCCGATACAGTTGGTAATATTGGATTTACATATTTTAAGAATAGTGGTGTGTTTGGATTTTGGAATACCAGTGCTAATAATAGTAATTGGACTATAAATAAAACAGGGCAATTTGTAGGGACGCTTTTTACAGGTAGTGGCTCGGGATTAACTGCATTAAATGGGTCAAATATATCATCAGGTACAATAACAGATGCGAGATTATCAACCAATGTAGATTTATTAAATACTGCTCAAACCATAACTGCTAATAAAACATTTAGTAATCCCGTTACGACCAATGCTGTTATAAACGTGCCCGATACTGCAACAAATACGGGATATTACAAATTTACAAATGATGGTAATTTTACGTTTTTTAATACAACATCATTAACAAATACATTTTCTATTAATAAATTAGGGCAATTTATCGTCAATACTATTACGGGCAATGGTTCGGGTTTGACTACATTAAATGCTACGAACATTTCATCAGGAACTGTAGCAGATGCGAGATTATCAACCAATGTAGATTTATTAAATACAGCCCAAACCATAACTGCTAATAAAACATTTAGTAACCCCGTAACGACGAATGCTGTTATAAATGTTCCCGATACCGCAACAAGCACAGGATATTTTACTTTTAACAATGCGGGAGTATTTGCTTTTTACAATACAACATCATTAGCAAATACTTTTTCTATTAATAATTTGGGGCAAATTGTAGCAACCTTATTTACAGGTAGCGGTTTAGGATTAAAATTTCTAACAACATACGACCAAGGTGTGACTACATCAGGTTCAAAGTCAATGAAAATCGGTCTTGGTTCAAATTACGGAAATACTACATTATCAACAGGATACCAAAACCTTATTTTAGCAAACACATCGTGCTTAACATCATCAACATCATCTCTAAACCGTTCAATCGTAATGGGTTCTAACATTATGTCAAGCGGTGCTACATCGGGTTCTCAAAATGTAATTATGGGTGCGTATTGCTTACAAAATGCTACATATAGCGATTGCAATGTAGCCATTGGTTGTTATTTATTTCCAAGTGCTACAAATCTTGTGACTTTTTGCGTAGCCATCGGCAATGCGTGTGGTGCTTCAATTAGTTCAGGCAGAGGAAATATTGCCCTTGGTAGTCAAGCAATGTCAGGAGGAGCTCCCCCAAGTGTAAATCAATGTATCGCAATTGGAACTTTTGCGTTAGCTAATTTAAATACAGGTGATATAGTTAATAATGTGGCTGTTGGCAGTTTTGCTTTAAACGGTTCGGGTTCAAACACGGCAGGATACAATGCAAATAATTGTCTTCGTGGTTCAAATAATACAGCTCTTGGTTACAGTGCTGGATATTTTCTAACAGAATACTCAAACAATAATACATTTCTTGGTTGTTTGAGTAATGTTGAAATCGCACCTCAAACCCCAGTAAATACTAGCACAAATTATTCAAATTCAACCGCAATAGGTTACAACGCAATAATAAAAAATTCAAATGAAATGGTGTTAGGTGGTATGGTTGGAGGTGTTTATCCGTCAATCAGGTTACCATCAAAATCAAAAATATATGAAGTTCAATATGTGGATTTTACAATAACTAATATTTTATTTGAAACGCCCGAAACAGTTATATTAAGTTATAATGTTACCACAGTTAATTTGCCTTTACCAAGTAATCCAAGTTTAGTTCTTGGGGAAAATTATAATATTGGAACACGTTTTTACTTTATTCGTGATAGTGGTGCTAATCAAACAATAACTTTTAATCCACCAAATTTACAATACATTTTATTCAATAATCAAATAGTAACCACTTTCACATTATACGGTTACCAGCAATATGTTACTTTCACTTGTATTTTGAATAATCCAGCTACTTCGGGTGTATGTTGGGCAGTTACTAATTTTGACACAGGAATAACGGATAAGACACACATAGTGGAAACAAATTTAAATAATACATTTTTAGCAACTACAACCCAAACATTCGGGACGATAGCGTGTAACAACATTTCAGGCAATGGGTCAGCTTTAACAAATTTAACACTTTCAGGTAATGGGTCAGGACTAACGAATCTGAATGGAGCAAATATCACGCCAAACACGATTGACCCAACTTCAATTACTACTGTTGGTTCATTGTTTAATTATGCTTTGACGTCATACGCTTATGAAGTCACGACAACCCCATTTCCAGTTGGACAAGTAGTTTTAAGTTCCCCTTCAAATACAGCGTTAGGAACAATACTAGTGCCAATTTACAGTATGAATATCCCGCCATTTTGGAGTAATGGAACTAATCGTGGTGTTACTTTTGTTACCCCAATACAAACTTATATGGACTTAACATCCTTATATACTACAGGAACACATCAATTTACGATAACTGCAAGTTACACCTATGTGATAGTGAATAAGAATGGAGTTTTTTGGAAAAATATATTTCCAGTAAATTTAACAGGTGGAACATTTCAAAGCACAAAAACAATGTTAATTACGAATACCTCATCTTCTATCACAATTAGTTATTTTTCATATACACTTGGAACAACATTTTATCCTGATGTGGCGACATCAACGACTGACGTGTATAGTTTTACATTGAATACTAATTATCAATTTTCTACAAACTCTAGTATAAATTTAATACCAACGAGATATATTGTTTATTCAAATCTATTAAATTCAGGTGCTAGTGCTAACGTAAATTGTTCTTTTGTATCCCCATCGGTTATTACATCAGGTTATCAAACACCAGCATATAAATTAAAATTAGCTTTTGTGCCTACACCCAATACTTATTTAAGTTGTTCAAATGTATGTGGTATAACAGGAAATTTCAATGCGGTTGACGATACAGCCACCATTATTGAATTTTACAATTTATCAAAAGTGTTAAGAGGTTCAATCAGTGGGACAGTGAGTTCTGTTTTATATAATACAGCGAGTGACCAACGATTAAAAACCAATATTTGTAAAATGTCTTCTCAACTAGAAAATATAAAATCATTATCAGCAAGATATTTTAACTGGAAAGATGGAGGTATGGATTATGGGTTTATAGCACAAGAAATATATTCGGTTTATCCCCATCTTAACCCCGTGTTAAATAATGACGAATATATTGATAAAATTTACCCAAAAGAAAAGGACGGGAGTGATTTTATATTTACGGTTGATTACGGAAAAATGACCCCCTATTTATGGTCTGCAGTACAAGAATTAACTTTAATAGTAGAAAAACAACAGAAACAAATTGAAATACTTTTATCTAAAGTTATATAAATGGATACATTCCAAATCACGCAACCAATCACGCAAACATTTCAAAGAGTTTATACAAAATTCACAATAACAACCCAAACGCTTATTCCATTTGAAAGTTATTTATTCGTTTGCTTACTACAAACAGACGATGGATTCCAATATCCAATTCAAATGTTGTTAAAGGGTGATGAATATACAGCTTGGAATGGTGATGAATATTTAATAAATTGGATTAATAATAGGTTAATTTCTGTAGGTATTATAGAATAATATGGAAATGAGTGAAGTTTTTTGGTCATTCCTTGTAACATCGGTCATCGCCTGTGGTTTAGGAACTTTACGTATGGCTTATAAAAGCAAATGTAAAAAATTCACTTTTTGCGGTCTTGTCGTTGAACGTGACACAGACGGAGAAGAAGTTTTAGATGCTGTTCAATTACAGAGAATTAATAGTAATGAGGTCGTCTAATGTAAGATTTATTTTCTTTAGCTATATAAATGGAGATTAAGAGAGAACTAGATAAAAATATTTGTTTTGTTTGTGGTGGCGAATTTAAACACTATATCCGTTACACAACGCCTCAATTACAGGCAGGAGATTTTCCAAATATGAGAGAGTGTAATTTTATTATGTCACACGTTGGTTGCAGGATTTTAGAAAGAAAATTGAAAGAGGCAAAAGCACATCTGTTAGATTTGGAATTTGAGATGTTCTGTAGGCAATTGAATAAGCAAAAGGATTAAATTTATATTTAAAAAAATTAAATATAAGCTTATATAGAAATGGGAACATACGTTGATACAAGAATTATTTCTTTAAATAGCCAAAGCGCTACACAATATAACAACGGCACATACTTATCATCAATGAATTTTAACATAACTAGTTTATTGAAAAATGACCCCGACATCATACATCGTCAAATTACACTGCAGTCAGCACAGTTGCCAGTAAGTTTTTACATAATAAATTCAACTAATAATGTATTAATTTTAAGGTTGAGTAGTCAAGATTGGACTGTTACAATTCCAGTAGGTAATTATAACGCAACCACTTTAATAACCGCACTAATAGCAGGAATCTTTGGGGCAACAGGATATACATTTACCATAACAATATCAAAGATTAATGGAAAATTAACTTTTCAAAACGTAACTGCTTATAGTTTCAGAACATCTTTAGCAACATTTACGATTGGAACTATTTTAGGACTTATTAGCAAAACCGATATAGCTTCATCTACATTTATAAATACAGTTACTCCATTGTATCCTCTTAATCTTTTAGGACAAAAATCATTACAAGTTAGTTCATCACGCATTTCAACAACTAATTTTAGCACAGTTGGTGGGGGACAGACAACTCTTTTAGGAACAATTCCAGTAACGGCTGGGGCATTTGGTTTAATTTTATACACGGATACAGGGGCTTCTCAAGTAAGTTTTAACAATCACGAATTAAGCGGAATTGATATTAATATAACTGATGCTGAAACCAATGAGTTTATCAATTTTAATAACTGCCATTGGACAATGACGATTTTATTACACACCACAAGGAAATATTTAGATATCCCAATTAGTTTAGCAAAAGATAAACAAGAGGTATCAATTGAAAATAAGTTAAAGCCAACGACTATGGACGAACAGCAATTACAATTTTTACAACAATCACAATTTAAGACAATTGAATAGATTTTTTAATATAATCCTATAATATAAATGGCTGAAATATCCTTACCCTCTTCTGTAGATTTTTCCAAGCGTCTTCCTTACTTGCCTGACAATGTTAACACCAATCTTTTAACTGTTCAAGCTTCCAACGGTCAATCGTTCATCGCTGGCTCCGTGGTTTCCTTTGATTTACCAGCTCGTGCTGGTCTTTACATTGACCCTAAATCTATGTTCTTTAGATACAAGGTAGCTGTGACTTGTGGTAACAGTGCTGTCGTTGGTGTCCGTTGCACTCCAGCATACAGTTTTTTACAAAAGCTAGATGAATTTCTAGGAAGCCAGCCAATTTCGTCCGTATATAATTACAATCAGGTTGCGAACTTGTGGGTTAATAGTAATTTAAATGTTGCTGATAAATTTGGACAGCAAACGGCTCTCGGGTTTGGTTCTACTGGATTAAGCACTCAAGACGGCGGTGTTGTGGCTCTTAACGGTGCGACAACCAATTTCAGTTTTAGTGCCCCTTTAATTTGTAGTGCTTTATCCAGTGCTGACCATATGCTTCCAACTGGTTTGATGCCCCCAATTCGTGTCCAAATTACTTTAGCAAATCTTAACGATATTCAAACTTTAAATGGTGCTACCGCGATAACAGCATATACCATTACCAACTTTGAGTTGTGTATGGCTGGAACTGATTTTGGTTCTTCTGTTGATGCTATGGTAGCATCAATGGGTAGTCCCAAATTATACATCAAGACCACTGGTTGGGCTAATCAAGGTGCTCAACAGTTACCTATTGGTGCAGTGGGCTCAAATTCTCTGGTATTTAATCATCGTTACCAATCAATCCAAAATGCTTACACTTTATTTTGTGGTGCGGATATTACTGTTGATTTGAATGGATGGGGTGATAGTCGTGATATAACTTCAGGTGGGTCATTCCAGCTACAAATAGGCTCAAATTGTTATCCTTTGTTAAGTATGGATACCGCAAATAACAAATCAACATTAATTCAATATTTGAGAGAATGCACTGGTTCAATTGCCGATTTTAAGAATTCTATGTCTATTAGTGCTGTAGAATTTGCTTATGTAGCGTCAAGTGCTACGGCAACAACAATAACTGAGCCTGCCAAGGTATATTTTGCTGTTCCATTAAGTAAAATTCAACAGGCAAATCCCTACGCATCAGGTTCTCTAATGTCAGGTGTCAATGCTAGTAGCTCTCCCATTTTGGCACAGGTTCGCATTGGAAATGCTACCACTACCCAGGCATACAACCCTTTTATGATTGTTTCTTACGATAACATTTTGGAAATTGACCCCCTTACTAGACAAGTTAACATCATTTGTTAAACCAAAGGTCTAAATCCACTTAAATTTTAGCAAAAATTAAATTTTATAGCATTATATATAAATGAGTATTGAAATTATACATAATAAAGAGCCAGTGTTACGCCGTCCAACATTTTTGGTAGATGGTGAATTAGATGAAAGATTAAATGAATTTGAAATAACCAAACTGTTAAACCGTAGCAATTTTACCTTATTTTTAGGAAAAGCAGGTTCAGGCAAAACGTCAATGATAGTTTCTCTTTTAAATTCTCCAAATTTATTTAAAAAAGTATTTCATACAATATATTTGTTTATGGGTAAGAATTCACGGGATAGCATAAAGGGTTCATTTTTTGATAAACAAATACCGAAAGACCAAATCTACGATGAATTAAATATGTTGAGCTGGTCAAATATGATGGAACGAGTAAAGCAAGATGCAGAGGACGGTTATAAATCTTTAGTTATTTTAGACGATGTCCAACGAGATTTAAAAGGTGAAGTTCAGAAGGATTTATTACACGCTGTTAGCAATCGTCGTCATTTAAAGTTATCTGTGTGGTGTGCTAACCAAAATTATATAAATTTACCTCGCAGTGTGAGAATGGGTTTAACTGATATTTTTGTTTGGAAAGTGAATAAGAGAGAAATGGAAAATATATTTACGGAACAGATAGAACAGCATAAGGCAAAGTTTGATGATGTTTTAAAATTATTGTTTGCTAATCCTCACGATTTTATGTATATCAACACAAATTCTCAACGGCTATTTAATAATTGGGACGAAATTGTTATCAAAGAATAATCTTTGTATATAATAGAATGATAAGGAAACTACCTCGCTTCGTTGGCGAACATCCAAATGAAATTAAAGAAACTCCAAAGGAAAAGCCATTTGTTAGTGCTATTGAAAAACTCAAGAGAACAATAAAAATACAACCAGTAATCACTTTTCATAAATAGTTTAGCAATTCATTTATTATATACAGTATAATATATGAGTAAATCAGTTAATATAACTTTAAATTCCAACAACGCAATTTCAGGTTCAACCACGACCCAGTCGTCTTATTTTATTAATTTACCTTTACATTTAGACAAAACAAAGAAACATATGTTGCATTGGTCTTATATGGGTGGAAAAAATAACTACACTGGAACAGGATTCAATAATCAAATAGCAACTGTTTATTTAGATTTTATTACCAATTCGTATGCTAGTAATGCAACGACAGTTTTAACTTCCAATATGATAGGATTTTTAAAACCTATTGTGCTGGTAGGTTCAACCGCAACCTGCTATTTTCAAAGCGAGGACAATACCAATTTACCAATTTATTTAGAAACTTGCCCCCAAAATACAATCTTAAATGTATCCATATTAAATAATGGTCCAACTCCATTACCGTTTATTGATGACGGTACGGGTGGTCAAGCTTGTGCAGGGACTACATCAACTATGAGCACTACTGGTCTTTTTACTTTTGGTGTCGTAACGTCAGGCCAAGTTTTTCTAGGGTCAGTAGTAACAATTGGAACAGCAGTTGGTACGATAACAGCTTTTGGAACAGGCACAGGATTAGCAGGAACTTATCAAACATCTTATACGGGAACTGCCGTAGGTTTATCAACTTTCACTGCTACCTATGGTGTTAAACCCGCTCCGTATATTTTAAGATTGAGATTTACGGAATTACCATAAATTATTAAAAAACGAATTTCCTTTGCCCAATTTCTTTAATGGTGTTAAGCTGTGTTCTTTTAATACAGACGAGAATAAAGGACTGCTAATATTTATTTTAGTGCCTCCAGTTTGAAATATGCTGGGACTGCTAACAATATCTTTTTTAGTTCTGATATCAGTTTGTTTTTTTGAAATCGGTTTTACAATATCATTAAATGATGTGGCTTTGTTATAGGTATAAATATTACCACTTGCTCCTGAATGTTCGCTAACAAACCCTCCTTGTGAATGTCCATAAGCATTAACTGGTTTGCCGTATTTCTGTTCTATTTTCTTGACTGTTTCTCTTGCCTCTTTTTCTTTTTGTGTTGGAATACCAACAGCAATTTTAGCGTTAGTTATCCAATCCTCTGCACGGTGAGTTCCCCTAAAGACAACATTTGGATTACCGTATTCATCAACAAATACTTTAGTATCAGGACTGCTTAATTCAGTGTCATACTTGTAACCTTTTTTAGATAAAGTGTTTTCGGCTTGTTCTTGATTCTGATAAGATGCTTTCAAAATAGAATTTATATTCTCCATTATATATAAGATGGCTAAAAAAATTAAAAAACCTGTAGCAAAACCCAAAACGAAAGCTAAACCAAAACCTAAGGTGATAAATCAAAAGCAAAAACAAAACCAATCAGTTCATATTCATTTAGGAAAAGCAGCACCAAAATCAAATGCGAAACCTCGTAATTTAACAACTGGTAAAGCGTCATCAAATCATACCGTGATTATTCAACCAAATTCTCAAGCTATGTATGATTTCAGTAGACTAGAAAACTCAATTGCCAATTTAGCAAATTCTTACCAAGCCGAACCAATAGAAGCGCATACTAAAGTCCCAAAAAAGAAAATGATAAGTCAGGATAGTCAAACAGCAAACGATGATAAAAAAGAAGTTAGTAAACCCAAGTTTTTTATAGGTGAAGGCAATACAGCCCCGATTTTAGAAGAACCAAATTTTATTAATCCATTTTATAATAATATTGAGGCGATTCCAGTAAAACCTAGAAAACAACGAAGCGATAAAGGGTTAAAGCGAACTAAGCCAATTGATGAAAATTTCGGAGTCTCAAATCAAAAACCTCAGTTGTCTAAAAGTTTTCATTCTGATAATGAACTAAATCCTAATAGTTTGCCTCTATTATTTAATAATTTTGTTAGATTAGTACCAACAGCTCCAATAACTAATGAAATGACCATTGATGAACTAGGTTATCAAACTGATAAGCAACCAAAAGTTATGACAAGAAAAAAGAGTAATAAAACTATAGCAACTGATAAAACTAAAAACCTTATATCAGCTAGTAGAAAAACAAATATGGGGAAATCGTCAAGAGTTCCTATTAATAAAGATAGTGGTTATGATACATATGATAAATATGCAGAAGAAGAAGCGAGTTATGCAGATTTAAGTTGGGATAGAATAAACTATCCAGATATAAGTTGGGATAGAATAAATCAACAACCCTAAATAAAAAGTTTATACTTTAGCAAGAAATTATTATCTTTTTCTATAGTATAAAATGATACTAGGCTCAATAATTGGTGGCTCTCTTGGCTCTGCCGTAGGCAAACACTTTGGTGGTGACGCTGGTGAAAAGATTGGAAATGTTTTAGGAACTGTAGCTGGTGAAGCTCTCCCTTGGTTTAAAAAAGGTGGTGCTGTTAAACATACTGGTCTTGCTAAAGTACATAAGGGAGAATATGTGTTACCAAAAGGTGTATCGCCTACTAAAGCTCAACGTGCTAAAGTAGCAAAGTTACACAGAAAATAATTTAGGTATATTTTGATATAAACAAAACGACTGAATAATATATAATGGATTTCCAATTTATATTATCTAAACAAAGCGAATGGTGCGAATTATATAAACAACAAAGGGCTGCATATAAGCTACAAAAAAATAGAGCCGAAAAACAAAGAGAAAGTGAGTTAAAAGAAGCTAAAAAAAATAAGGATATCCAATTAATAATAAACTAAAGAATATTTGTTACCAACTAAATCATTTGTATTCCAATGTAATATTTTAGCTCCATCAAAGGTTATAGGTCTATATTTTGTATCATAAGTTACATTATCTAATATTAAATTACAGCCTGTATAAGTTCCAAATGAAACAATCATACTCTGTTTAGTATTTTTATTGTCATAATGAGGCGGACAAATTACATTATGATTTAAATGAATAGCAGTATAATTAAAATTACAATACTTATCACCAATCCTTGTTATTTCATCAAATATATCCTGATAAATTACACTGCTTCTTGAAAGTCCATTGATTCCATCAAATCTACCTTTAACTATTCCAAATACAAGCCTTCTATGTTTAGGAAAATTGCGCCTGTTATTTCTGCTAGATGTAACAGGAACTGTAATTTTATTCAGCATATCATAAAGAGAATCAAATTCAGAAGAATCAATCATATATTATATTGCAATATAATATATGTATCAAATAGTAATTCCGAGCTATAAACGTTCCTCAATCTGTAACAACCAAACTTTAGCAACTTTAAACAGATTAGGAATTTCAAAAGAATTAATAAATGTATTTGTAATCCAAGACGAGTATGATTTATATAAATCAGATTTAAATTCAGAATTTTATAATGAAATAATTATAGGTGTAACAGGACTTGTTGCTCAAAGGAAATTTATAGAAGAATATTATCCAGAAAACACTTGCATACTATCAATAGACGACGATATTACCGATATAGATTTATCAATGACTGCTTATTTAGACTTAAATGATTTTATTATAAAAGCTTTTGAGGACTGTAACAAATATAATTCGTTTATATGGGGTTTGTATCCAGTATTCAATCCATTTTTTAGTAAAACAAAGAAAGAATTATCAACCAATTAAAATTATATTGTTGGAGCATCATATGGTTATATAAACAGAAAAAATATAATAAATTTAGTTTTAGATGGTAACAAAGAAGATGTAGAGAGAACAATCAAATATTATATCAACGATGGAGTTGTATTGAGATATAACAAGATAGGATTTAAAACGAAATATTATGGTAGCATTGGTGGTCTGGGAACGCTAGCAGAACGAGTAGATGAAATGAAAAGATGTGCAATATATTTAAATGAAACATACCCTAATTTGACACGCATTAAGGTAAGACCGAATGGTTTATATGAAATAGTATTAAAAAGAACTTCCATAAAAAAATGAAAAAGTTTGTAGGGTCCTCCCTTATGATATTATGCGAGAATGTATAATATAATAAAAAAAGACTGTTAATTTATTTTGACAGCTAATATGGAGTGTTTTTAGCCGCCGTATATATATAATTGTTAGACGAAACTTGCCTGACGTAAGACGATACACAATGCGCATAATCTTGATAGCATATTGGTAACAGAATAATTCGTAATATTATTTATTTCCATTTTATGGTAACGCCACCCGCCGCAAAAAATGATAACTATT
>Ga0114960_10001809_pt1 | contig 17037 bp, 9 predicted proteins | sample C_130625_MF_Meta_FD_92637 | JGI IMG/M metagenome (GOLD analysis project Ga0114960, IMG submission 92637) | Freshwater microbial communities from Lake Croche, Canada to study carbon cycling - C_130625_MF_MetaG | ecosystem: Environmental > Aquatic > Freshwater > Lake | place: Lake Croche, Canada... | reverse complement strand
AATTATTTGTTAATAATGATTTATCTGTAAATGGTAGATTATTTTTTGCACCAGCATCATTACCTGACTCTGCATTAAGTACCAATATTGTTACTTTAGCTGGTACTCAATCATTAGCCAATAAAACATTAACTACACCAACTATTTCTTCGATTGTTAACTCGGGAACTCTTACGTTACCTACTTCAAGTGATACTTTAATCGGTCGCAATACTACTGATACGTTAACAAATAAAACGATTACTACTCCTGTTATTTCTTCCATTGTTAACTCTGGTACTCTTACGTTACCTACTTCAAGTGATACTTTAATCGGTCGCACTACCACTGATACGTTAACGAATAAAACATTAACAACTCCTGTTATTTCTTCGATTGTTAACTCAGGAACTCTTACTTTACCTACTGCAACTGGTACATTATCTACCTTGGCTGGTACTGAAACTTTAACCAATAAAACTATTACTACGCCTACCATTTCTTCCATTGTTAACTCAGGTACTCTTACATTACCTACTGGTTCTGATACTTTAATTGGTCGTACTACTACTGATACATTAGCCAATAAAACATTAACAACACCAACTATATCTTCCATTGTCAATACTGGTACTCTTACCTTACCTAGTGTATCTGATACTTTAATTGGTCGTACTACTACTGATACATTAACAAATAAAACATTAACGACTCCGGTAATTTCTTCGATTGTTAATTCGGGTACTATTACGTTACCTACTGCAAGTGGTACATTATCTACCTTGGCTGGTACTGAAACATTAACCAATAAAACTATTACTACTCCTGTTATTTCTTCGATTGTTAACTCGGGTACTCTTACTTTACCTACTTCATCTGATACTTTAATCGGTCGTACTACCACTGATATATTAACAAATAAAACATTAACTACTCCTACCATTTCTTCAATTGTTAACTCGGGTACTCTTACCTTACCTACCGCAACTGATACCTTAATCGGTCGTACTACCACCGATACATTAACAAATAAAACAATTACTGCTCCTGTTATTTCTTCGATTATTAACTCAGGTACTCTTACTTTACCAACCGCAACTGGTACATTATCTACCTTGGCTGGTAGTGAAACATTAACAAATAAAACATTAACTACACCTACCATTTCTTCGATTGTTAATTCGGGAACTCTTACGTTACCTACCACAAGCGACACTTTAATTGGCCGCACTACTACTGATACGTTAACCAATAAAACTATTACTGCTCCCGTTATTTCTTCGATTGTTAACTCGGGCACTCTTACTTTACCTACCGCAACTGGAACATTAGCCACTTTAGCCGGCACTGAAACATTCACCAATAAAACTATTACTACTAGTGGTCTTTTAACCGCTGGAGCTGGTTTATCTGTTACTGGAACTGTTACTTTACCAAACACATCGATTGCAGATGCAGCATTAAGTACCAATATTGTTACTTTAGCTGGTACTCAATCATTAACCAATAAAACATTAACTACTCCTCTGATTTCGTCGATTGTTAACTCGGGTACTCTTACTTTACCTACTGCGTCTGATACTTTAATTGGTCGTGCTACTACCGATACATTAACCAATAAAACATTAACTACTCCTGTGATTTCGTCGATTGTTAACACGGGTACTCTTACTTTACCGACTGTTACTGGTACATTAGCTACCTTGGCTGGTAGTGAAACATTGACCAATAAAACTATTACTACTAGTGGTCTTTTAACCGCTGGAGCTGGTTTATCGGTAACTGGAACAGTTACTTTACCAAACACATCGATTGCAGATGCAGCATTAAGTACCAATATTGTTACTTTAGCTGGTACTCAATCATTGACCAACAAAACTATTACTACTAGTGGTCTTTTAACTGCTGGAGCTGGTTTATCGGTAACTGGAACAGTTACTTTACCAAACACATCGATTGCAGATGCAGCATTAAGTACCAATATTGTTACTTTAGCCGGTACTCAATCATTGACCAATAAAACCATTACTACTAGTGGTCTTTTAACTGCCGGTGCGGGCTTATCGGTAACCGGTGATACCACTACCAGTAATAGATTATTTGTTACAAACGATTCCTCATTAAATGGTAATGTATATATTGCAAAAGACTTAACTGTCAATGGTAATTTCAACGTAAAACAATATTCTACCAACTTGACTGTCTACACAGTTAGTTATGAATTTATTGTAGCTGAAGATATGTCATTAAATGGTCGTTTATATTTATATGGTGACTTATCTGCAAATAAACGTCTTTTCGTTGGTGCCGATGCATCTTTCGGTGGTAAAGTATTTATTAATAATGATTTATCTGTAAATGGTAACTTATATGCAAACTATCCTGTAAACAGTATTCCGTCTTCTGCAATCATCGGTGGGGTTTCTACTGGAATATTTACAAATGATATTTCTGCAAATAACCGTATGTTTTTAACAGGTGATGCATCTTTCAATAGTAAATTATTTGTTAATAATGATTTATCTGTAAATGGTAGATTATTTTTTGCACCAGCATCATTACCTGACTCTGCATTAAGTACCAATATCGTTACTTTAGCTGGTACTCAATCATTGACCAATAAAACATTAACAACACCTACTATTTCTTCGATTGTTAACTCGGGAACTCTTACATTGCCTACTGTAACTGGTACATTATCTACCTTAGCTGGTACTGAAATATTGACCAATAAAACTATTACTACCAGTGGTCTTTTAACTGCCGGTGCAGGCTTATCTGTTACTGGTGCTGTTACTTTACAAGCCGCGTCTATTGCAGATTCCGCTTTAAGTACCAATATTGTTACTATAGCAGGCACTCAATCATTGACTAATAAAACTATTACTACCAGTGGTCTTTTAACTGCCGGGGCAGGTTTATCTGTTACTGGTACTGTTACTTTACCAGCTACATCGATTGCAGATACAGCATTAAGTACTAATATTGTTACTTTAGCTGGTAGTCAATCATTGACCAATAAAACATTAACAACGCCTACTATTTCTTCCATATTTAACTCCGGTACTATTACATTACCTACTGCAACTGGTACATTAGCTACTTTAGCTGGTACTGAAACATTGACTAATAAAACTATTACTACCAGTGGTCTTTTAACTGCCGGCGCAGGCTTATCTGTTACTGGTACTGTTACGTTACCAGCTACCTCTATTGCAGATTCCGCTTTAAGTGCAAATGTTGTTAGTTTAGCAGGTACTCAATCATTAACCAATAAAACCATTACTACCAGTGGTCTTTTAACTGCCGGTGCAGGCTTATCTGTTACTGGTACGGTTACTTTACCAGGTGCATCGATTGCGGACGCAGCATTAAGTACTAATATTGTTACTTTAGCTGGTACTCAATCATTGACTAATAAAACTATTACTACTAGTGGTCTTTTAACTGCTGGAGCTGGTTTATCAGTAACCGGTGATACTACAACAAGTAATAGATTATTTGTTACAAATGATTCATCATTAAATGGTAATTTATATGTTGCAAAAGATTTACTCGTAAACGGTAATTTGAATGTAAAACAATATTCTACCAATTTAACTGTATATACAGTTAGTTATGAATTCATTGTTGCACAAGATATGTCTTTGAATGGTCGTTTATATTTATATGATGATTTGTCTGCAAATAAACGTCTTTTCGTTGGTGGCGACGCATCTTTCGGTGGTAAAGTATTTGTTAATAACGATTTGTCTGTAAATGGTAGAATATTTTTTGCACCAGCATCATTACCTGATTCTGCTCATTCTGCTAATATCGTTACTTTAGCTGGTACTCAATCATTGACCAATAAAACATTAACAACACCAACCATTTCTTCGATTGTTAACTCGGGCACTATCACTTTACCAACCGGTAATAATACTCTTGCAACTCTAGCAGGTACTGAAACATTGACCAATAAAACTATTACTACCAGTGGTCTTTTAACTGCCGGTGCTGGTTTATCGGTTACTGGTGCTGTTACTTTACCAGTTGCATCGATTGCAGATGCAGCATTAAGTGCTAATATTGTTACTTTAGCTGGTACTCAATCATTAACCAATAAAACATTGACCACACCAACCATTTCTTCGATTGTTAACTCGGGAACTATTACTTTACCTACTGCAACCGGTACATTAGCTACTTTAGCTGGTACTGAAACAATGACTAATAAAACTATTACTACCAGTGGTCTTTTAACTGCTGGGGCAGGCTTATCTGTTACTGGTACTGTTACTTTACCAGCTACATCGATTGCAGATGCAGCATTAAGTAGCAATATTGTTACTTTAGCTGGTACTCAATCGTTAACCAATAAAACTATTAGTACCAGTGGTCTTTTAACTGCCGGGGCAGGTTTATCTGTTACCGGTGCTGTTACTTTACCAGCCGCGTCTATTGCAGATGCAGCATTAAGTAGCAATATTGTTACTTTAGCAGGCACTCAATCACTAACCAATAAAACATTGACCACACCAACCATTTCTTCGATTTTTAATAGTGGGCAAACTCTTACATTACCTACCACAACTGGTACATTAGCTACTTTAGCTGGTACTGAAACATTGACCAATAAAACCATTACTACAAGTGGTCTTTTAACTGCCGGGGCTGGTTTATCGGTTACTGGTACTGTTACTTTACCATCTACATCGATTGCAGATGCAGCATTAAGTACCAATATTGTTACTTTAACTGGTACTCAATCATTGACCAACAAAACTATTACTACCAGTGGTCTTTTAACTGCCGGTGCTGGTTTATCGGTTACTGGTGCGGTTACTTTACCATCTGTATCTATATCTGATTCTGCTTTAAGTTCTAATATTGTTACTCTAAATGGTACTCAAACCTTGACTAATAAATCTTTTACTTCTCTCAGTATTTCTTCTATTTCTAATTCGGGCACTATCACTTTACCAACCGGTAATAATACTCTTGCAACTCTAGCCGGTACTGAAACATTGACCAATAAAACCATTACTACAAGTGGTCTTTTAACTGCCGGAGCTAGTTTACTTGTAACTGGTGATAGCTCATTTAATAATAGACTTTTTGTAGGTAGTGATGTTTCCGTAAATGGTAACCTCTTTGCAAATAATTATAATATAAATAACTTAGTAATGGCTAATATCGCTATGGCTGGTGTTGTTGCACAATTCGGCACTACTTCTATTCCATCAAATTTCTTAACAAGTGGTAATGCAGCTGCTATTTTAAATGTATCACAATATGTAACTAAGGGCGATTTACAAGGTTATACAAATAGTGATGTTAGTATTACAACAAGATTAATTGTAAGTAATGCTGACCCATCAACTACTACTACTACGGGTGCATTAAGAGTATCAGGTGGAGTTGGTATTGTAGGTAATTGTATAGCTGGTTCTCTTTCTACATCTTCTGATTATAGAATCAAAGAAAATATCACTCCATTAAATGGGGAATTTATAGTCGATAACTTAAAACCAGTGCATTATTATAACAGAATAACTGAATCACACGATATTGGTTTTATCGCTCACGAAGTTCAAGAACAATATCCATACTTGGTAAAGGGTGAAAAAGATGCTGATGAATTCCAATCTTTGAACTATAATGGTATCATCGGTATACTCGTTAATGAAATAAAAGAGTTAAAACAAAGGGTACAAAATTTGGAATCAAAACAATAAATATTAATAACCTATAGTGTAGGAATAAATAATCAAAATATATTATAATATATTCATTCAATAATGTTATAATATCATAATCAAGCTGTTTCATTTTAATATGTATAAATTTTCATTTTAAGTAGTGCGTTCAAAATTCTATTTAGGAAAATATAAAATTATTTTTTTGATAAATTATATAATATATTTACAGTATATAATCATGTCTACATGGTATGACCAACCTACAGGCGCTAACAAGCTTCGCCAAAGTTACCTTAAAGGTTTCCTTGATGTCAGTGGAGGTGGCATCTTAGTTCGTGCTGATAACTCGTTGAACTTCTATACTGCTGGAGGTTATGGTGGTAATGTTGCCGTACCATCCTTTGCTATGGATGCTACCAACATTAAAGTCGTTGATGCATCTACTGGTTCATTAGTCTCTTTTGCTACAAATAAATTGAGTTTTATCCAAGATTTAAGTGAAAACGTTAAACTTGCATTCCAAGAATTCAGAGATAAATTAGCTGGTAACAACAAATCATCAAACACTGATACCGAAAAACTTAACGTCGATAAAGATGCTAAAATCGGTGGTAACTTGAACGTCGGTGGTAATGCTTACTTCGACCAACAAGTCAGTATTGCAGGTAACTTAAACATTGCACAAAACTTAATCACAAAAGGTAACGGCTATTTCGGTGGTAACCTTGAAGTTGCTGGTAACCAAATTATCAACATGAACTTATACGTTAAAGGTGATACTTTCTTGAACGGCCGTGTATTCGTTACACAAGATGCTTCTTTCCACTCCAACATTGCTTGTTATGGTGAATTACAAGTATTAGGACATATGGTCACACAACAAGATATCTCTGCTAACGGTAAATTACAAGTTACAGGTGCTGCTGCATTAAAAAGTACATTGACTGTATCTAGTACTGTCCAAGCTAATGCTGGATTAAATGTCACCGGTGCAATCCAAGGTAACTCCACATTAACTGTATCTAGTACTGTCCAAGCTAACGCTGGATTAAATGTCACTGGTGCTATCCAAGGTAACTCCACATTAACAAACGATGGTGCTATTTGGGGTAAATCCACATTACAAATCGATAGCACATCAACATTCGGTGCTAAAGCAACCATCTCTGCCGGTGGTCTTGAAGTAACTGGTGATACCAAATTGAACAATGCACTTACCGCAATCGGCGCTGTCGATATGTCTAACTCATTAACTGTTGCTGGACAATCCACATTCAATAATGATATTACATTGAACAGCGCTAAAAAATTCACCTGTGGTGATTTATACATCGAAAACGATAAAATTGCAGCCACCGCCAATGACCTTGTCATTGATGTTGCAACTGGTAAAAAAGTACATATCACTGGTGATTTAACCGTCGATGGTTCATTCAACTTCTTGGGTGCTATTACACAAACCAACGTCAATATCCAAGTCACTGATGAATTATTCATCCAATCCAATGGTGCTGATGCTACATTGGTTGCCTTACAACAAGATATTACAAAAGACATTGCAAGATTCCACTCCGATCTTTCATCAAACACACCTGTTTTCATTGTTGGTAAAAACAATGCAGTATGTGTTAATAAAACTACTGCCTCATCAGGAATCGCAATGGATGTTTCAGGTAAATCACAATTCTCTGATAAAATGTCATTATTAAATGATTTGTCATTGAACGGTGCAGCAGTTATCAATGGAACAACCGCAATGAAATCCCTTGTCACAGCAAGTGCAGGATTAACTGTTTCAAGTGGTGCTACATCCACACAAGCTATCACAATGAATGGAGCAGCTGAAGCCAAAGATGGATTAACTGTTTCAACAGGTAAATTAATAGTCTCTGTAGGTGATACTGAAATCCGAGCATTGAAAGTTGCTTTAACATCTGATTTCACTGGTGTATCTACATTCACAGCTAAACCAGTATTCAATGATGGTATTCAACTAGCTGCTGGTACATACATTGACCAATGGTAAACTCATTATATCATAATCTTTTCATAATATATTTATTCCATAATAAATATACTATACACGGAATTTAGACAAAACTGTAACCAAGCTATTTCATTTTATATTCATTTTATATTTATATATCTATGAAAAATAAATCAAAATAAATTTAATACTGTATATTTTTATATATCTAATTATATTATAAATGAGTGGAGGAACATTCGGTACTAATTGGTTAGATTTATCAAGTACATCCAATCGATATACAAGAACATATGTACAAGGATTTATGGATATAAGTGGTGGTAATCTCATTGTAAGAAACAATAATTTATTTCTAACTCAAGGTGATGCTAGCATAAATGGTAATATTTATCTCGCAAATCGTATGGGTCTCGGTGTCTCTGGTTCGTTTGGTGTATACGATGTTTGTAATAATACACAAATGGTTTTAGACGTCAGTGGAGGAGTCAATCTTCGTGGTCCTGTTATGGGTGGTTTAACATTGCCTGATAACTCGGTAATGATGACTGCTACCCCTCCATTAGATTTATCGAATAACTTTGGAACTGTTTGGAATCAAACTACTTCTGATGCTACTAGACAATGGATTTCTATCAGTCAATCTGCAAATGGTCAATACCAAACAGCTGTCGTATATGGTGGTTATCTTTATACATCTAATAATTATGGTGCTACTTGGAGTCAAAATGCTTCTATCTCAACTACTCAAACTTGGAAATCAGTAAGTGTATCAGCCAATGGACAATATCAAACTGCTGTTAATTATGGTGCGACTGGTACTGTTAATAACATTTACAGGTCCAAAGATTATGGTGTTACTTGGAGTTCAAGTATAATTAGTTATAATACAACATCAGTAAGTATATCCGCAACTGGTCAATATCAAACCTTTTGTTCTCTAGGTTTACGCATATATACATCAAATGATTATGGTGCTACTTGGACTCTAAGTAGCGGTGTCACGAATTTTTGGAGTTCGGTAAGTATATCAGCAACTGGTCAATACCAAACTGCTGTCGCTAATAATGCTAGTACTGGTTATATTTATACATCCAATAATTATGGTCTTACTTGGACTCAAGATACCAGTGTTGGTTCTGCTAAATTATGGAGTTCAGTAAGTATATCTGCAACTGGCCAATATCAAACTGCTGTCATTAGTAGTGGTCTTATTTATACATCCAATAACTATGGTGTTACTTGGAATTCAACGGCTACTTCTCAATCTTGGACTTCAGTAAACATATCTAAAAATGGTCAGTATCAACTTGCTTGTGTCAATAATGGTTATATTTATACATCCAATGATTATGGTATTACTTGGACTCCATATACACTTACTGGTAATAAACCTTGGGGTGCAGTAAGTATATCGGCAAATGGTCAATATATTTCTGCTGTTGTTAATAATGGTTATATTTATAAATCTATTACGCCATATAACGATTTGGTCGTACAAAATAGTTTAATATCTTATTGTGATGCTTCATTGAATAACCGTCTTTATGTCGGGGGTGATGCTTCTTTTAATGGTAATGTTTATATGGATGATGATTTAACTATTCGAGGTAATTTAAATGTTAAACAATATCGCACAAATTTGATGGTTTATACTGTAAGTTATGAATTCATTGTTGCTGAAGATATGTCATTGAATGGTCGTTTATACTTATACGATGATTTATCCGCGAATAAACGTTTGTTTTTAGGTGGTGATGCATCTTTCGGTGGTAAAGTATTTGTTTCTGGAGATGTATCTATGAATGGATATTTATATGCTAATTATCCAACATCATCTATACCTTCAAATGCAATAAAAGGAGGTGTAACTACCGATTTATATAATATTGATATATCGACAAATAGTAGATTATATGTAAATGGAGATGTATCTATGAATAAACGTCTTTTTGTTGGTGGTCAAGTATCCGCCGCTTCATTTAGTGCAACTTCTGATTATCGTATTAAAACTGATGTAAAAACATTGAATAATTCTTATAATGTTAATTTATTAAAACCTGTTATATATAATAATGAAAAATTAAATAAACAAGATATCGGTTTCATCGCTCACGAAGTTCAAGAACAATACCCTTTTCTAGTCGATGGTGAAAAAGATGGCGATAAATTACAAACTTTAAATTATATCGGACTTATCGGTATTTTAACCAAAGAAATACAAGAATTAAAAAAGGAAAATATAGAGATAAAATCAAGACTCGATAATATCGAATCAAAACTATAAAATACTAACTAGGTTATCACAACATTTCCTTTCATATAACCAATTTTTATGTAATAAATAAAATAACATAAAAATTCAATAACTACCATTATAACTATATAATGAATAATTTAAGTGATGAACAACAATATATTTTAAATCAAGTCAAAGAAGGTAAAAATGTCATTGTAGATGCTGTTGCTGGTTCAGGTAAATCAACGACCGTTTTATCTATCGCCAGAGAACTTCCCAATAAAAAAATACTACAACTCACCTATAACTCCTCTTTGAGAACCGAAATCAAAGAAAAAGTCAAACACTTCGAACTCACCAATCTCACTATTCATACCTACCATAGTCTCGCTGTTCGTCACTATTTAACCACCTCCTATACCGATACCGGGATTCGATATATTTTATGTAATAACATACCCGCCAGAGAACCCATCCCATATTATGATATTATCGTTATCGATGAAGCTCAAGATATGAGTCTCGTTTATTTTCAACTCGTTCGAAAATTTATAAAAGATATGTGTTTACACAGAGGTCTAAGAGAACCAGAAACAAATCATACAACTTTGCCCATTTTAAATGAGCAAAGTAACGCTTCTATTCCACTCATATCCACCAGCAATGCTGGTGATTTGAATGTGCAATTGTGTAAAATACAATTTGTTATTCTTGGTGATGTTATGCAAGGACTATACGAATTCAAGGGGTCGGATATACGCTTTTTATCATTGGCTGATAAAATATGGGCATCCAATCCCTTCTTATTAACCACCGAAATGGTTAAATGTAATATGCGTATGTCTTATCGTATCACTAACCAAATAAAACAATTTGTGAATAATACTATGCTTGGTGAAGAACGTATGGATTCTTGTCGTGATGGAGAACCTGTCAAATATATTCGTAATTCTCGCTCCAATCTAGAAAAAACAGTCATTTATGAAATTAATTGCCTATTAGAACAAGGAGTAAAACCTTCCGAAATATTCGTATTAGGTGCCTCAGTCAAAGGCGCGAATAGTAATGTTCGTAAAATGGAAAATGCCTTAGTAAATCAAGGTATCCCATGCTTTGTTCCTATGCTTGAAATGGCTGATAAAATAGATGACCGTGTCATCGATGGTAAAGTCGTTTTTTCTACCTTTCATTGTGTCAAAGGCAGACAACGTGCCTACGTATTTATTGTGGGGTTCGATAACGGATATCTAGATTATTATGCACGTAATTTACCCAAAGACCGCTGTCCAAATACTTTATATGTAGGTGCTACACGTGCTACAAAAGGACTATATTTATTAGAAAATGACCAATATGCTACTGACCGTCCTTTAGAATTCTTAAAACAAAGCCATCACGAAATGAAAAACACACCTTATATCCGTTTCAAAGGTATTCCTCGTAGTATTTTTTATATGAAAGAAGAAGTTCTCGATAAAAATAATATATTACAAGAAAAACATTATACGACTCCTACCGATATGATTAAATTTATACCCGACCATGTCATCGACCAAATATTCTCTTTATTAGATAAAATATTTATTCGAGAACCTACTGAAACCTTTGAAGTCGATATACCTACCATTATTCAAACTCAACAAGGTTATTATGAAGAAGTAAGTGATATTAATGGTATTGCTATTCCTTCTATGTATTATGATTTCATTATTGGAGAACAAAGTAATGTTTTATATGATATGATTTCGGAAAATATGAAAGAAACTAAAGAGAACCAACACGGATTTTTAAAGACTTTATTTAATGAATTACCGAGAACCTCTACAAATATCAGTGATTATTTATATTTATCGAACTTATATCTTTCTTGTCAAGAAAAACTATATTTCAAATTAAAACAAATACATAGAAATGAATATAATTGGATTTCTGAAGAAACTATGGATAAATGTCGAGAACTTTTGAAAAATACAATTGGTAAAGAAAGTGAGAAAACCAAACCTACCATGGAATCCACCATCATTCAAAGTTCCGACGATAAAGCCCACCAAAAAATAGATGAATTCCTCTCTCAACATTTCCCTATTTGGGAAAAATTCCGCTTCACTGCTCGTGTCGATTTAATCACCGAAATTACTGTTTGGGAACTAAAATGTACTACCAAAATTTCAATTGACCATCTTTTACAAGTCGTCATTTATGCATGGCTTTGGAATATGACCAATCCCGATGTAAAAAAGTATTTCAAAATTTTGAATATAAAAACGGGTGAAATCCAGGTACTCGATGCTACCTTGGAAGAACTGAATTTTATTATTGTGGCTATATTAAAAGGTAAATTTTCAAAACTGAATCCATTAACCGATGATGAATTTATCGCCAGTACTTTCGAATAAAAAATAAAATCTACTTTATTTTTTATTTTTACTTAGTAATATTTCATTCGGTATATGGAGAGGAACAAGAAAACCAAACATATTAGATTTTCTACACCATATACTATAACCCAACTCCATATGGGTACCTGTTTATTAAATTTATATACTACATCACCTTGAAAATAACAAGTATTACCTCCAGAATTTACGAACGACCATAAACGATGAAATATAAAAGCTAGACACGTCGAAACTACCGTTATATTATTTCTCCATATCAAATATATACCTAGACAACAACAAATATGAATAAATATATCGATTGTTATATACATCGGGTATGAAAATCCTTGTAGTTTCCACGATTTTTCATAAAATTGTTCTGTTAATGTGGGGGTTTGAATCGAATTAAAACAATTCATAAATACATAATAACCTATACCAACGCATAATCCACTGACTGCACAACAACCACGAATACAATTAAACCATATCTTTTCTCCAAATATTTCTGAACCATATGTATATACAAAAACTAAAAAAGTGAGTAATAACCACCACTTGGTCATCGCCATTCCTTCACTTTTTTCTTCATCTATTTTTTCATCTTCTTTCTTTATTCAATTTGTTGGTCTTGGTTGGATGAATTTTTGAATACATTCCCAAATCTTTGCTGATTCTTGTAAATTAAATGCATTTCTACTATGAGCCAAATTTACAAACGATACTAGTAAATTCAATGCTACATTCTCATTTTCAACTTCTACTCCAATTAAATCGCCACTTGTTATTTGTTGTGCTAAGGGGGTTTGTTGTTGTGCTAAGGGGGTTTGTTGTTGTGCTAAGGGGGTTTGTTCTTGTGCTTCTTCTTCTTCTGCTGATGCTTGTGTTTCTACATCAAATTGATGCTCAACTACTGGTTGTTCTTGTGGGGCACTGGTTTCTTCGGTAAGAGTAATGTTATCCATTATATATTTTTTATTTTTATTTTATTTTATTTTATTTTACGAATTTTTCTAAAGTTTTGTCGAAGACCTTGTATTATACTTATGTGATTTACTATTTTGGGGGTTTACTGTCTTTTTATATTCATAACAACCATTTTGTAACTTCACTTTATTAGCAAGCCAAGCACGACTTGAATTATCAAAATCGAATACAAATTCATTGGTCTTCTTTTGTTGTAATGTTTGACTACGTGTTTGCATCATCCTATATTCCTAATATATATCGTCTCATATCCTTATATCCTTTTCCAATATATTTTATTTCATCATAAAATTGACTTCATAAGTAAAGTAAAGTATCTAAATATAACTATTCATAATGAAACCTAAACCAAATACCTCATCCTATGGAAGTATTTTAGTTCGTAATTTCAGTCAAGACGAAGACGATGTTATTAATGAAGAACAAGAAGTGATAAATCAATATTTACTAAGACAAAAAAAATATATATGTATTTATACTACATTATTATGTTTGATTGTATCTATCATAACCATTTTCTATGTATCTATATCCTCTCATAATAGCTCACATTATGTTTCTACACTTATACAATCGTTTACATATAAATCAACCACCACACGTACCAAACCGAATTTTATTATAATATTAGCCGATGATTTATCTTGGAATTCTATCGGTTATACATCTAGTGATGTCGCTTTTGCTACACCTCATCTATCTTCACTCGCTAAACAAGGTATCATTATGAATAATTTCTATGCTCAAGAAGTTTGTACTCCCAGCCGTGCTTCTTTACTTACTGGTAGATACCCTTTATCCATCGGTATGCAATATGGTATGGTATCTGCTATCGCTGAATGGGGTATGCCTCTCGAAGAAACCACTTTACCAGAAGTTCTCAAAGATAATTCATATGTTACTCATATGTTAGGTAAATGGCATCTCGGCTATTTCTCACCATTATTTCTACCCACTGCACGTGGTTTTGATAGCTGGACTGGTTATTCCAATGGTGAAAATTATTATTGGTCGAAAAAATCACCTGATTATGCAGAACATTCTGATTTTATTGAATCCAATACCACTTGTTATGCTCCTTATACGGGCTCTGATAAACATAATTATTCGACCATCTTTTATACCAATAAAGCTATAAATATAATTGAAAATCACGATACGAGTGACCCATTGTTTTTATATATGGCTTATCAAGCTGTTCACGACCCTTTTATAGACCACGGTAAATTTGATACTGGAATACCCGATTCCTATTTTGATGAAGAACCCACGATTCTAGAAACAATACATAAAACTATTATTGGTGATATTCGACAAGAATATGTAAAATCTCTTTATTTATTAGATAAAGGTGTTGGACAAATATATGATGCTCTCACCAATAAAGGTATAATAGATAACACATACATCATATTTATGTCTGATAACGGTGGTTGTTGGTATGGTGGTGGTAGAAATGGACCTCTACGTGGTTCTAAAGGTGCTTTATTCGAAGGTGGTATTAAAGTCGATTCTTTCATTTATAGCCCCCTTTTATCCAATTCCGGTACCAATTTTACAGGTTTAATGCATATTTCCGATTGGTTTCCCACCATATTAGCTCTGGCTAATATTGTTTATACACCATCAGACGAGTATAAATTAGATGGTATTAATCAAATCGACGGTTGGAAAGGAACATCTACTCCGAGAACTACATTACTTTATAATGTGTATGCTGATATTACAGATTATAATTTCAATATTTGGCGTAATGGGTCTTTTGCTATTCGTGATAGTAAGTATAAATTAATGCATACTTATAATGATGCGGAATATGGTGGTTGGTTTCATACCGATACTGAGCTAGATGATGATAGTATTGATTCTGATAAACGTTGTGCTCAACAATTTGTCACTGGTGTTTTTACATATTGGTTATTCGACTTAATCGATGACCCATATGAAACAACCAACCTGTATAATTCTGATAATGGATTACATAAACTTGCAAAACAAAATTTATATTCATATATTCCTATTTATATGGAAAGGTCCAATAAAAAAATAAAAATCACGTTCTCAGAAAAAGCCGAAACCGTATGGAAAGAAAATGGAAATAATATGATTCCTTGGGCGAATACTGATTCATTAGAAAATAATGATTATTCTTATCCTAATTTATGTACTTAGGCCTTTACACAACGATTCGACTTATTTTTTTTATATCCTGGTTCGCATTTTCTTCTACAACGCTTTGTTTTTCTACTTCTACGAGAACCTTTTTTACATCTCTTTTTTTTCTTTTGTGTTACGGACTTGCTTTTCGATGATTTTCTTCTTCTTGTTTTTGGTTTTTCTACCAATAATACTGGTTCTGATACAGGTTCATTTTCACGAATTACTGGTACGACTGGTGGTAGCGGCTTTTCATCTACTGTTTCATTTGGTTCTTCATCTAATGTAATATTTTCAGGCATATCTTCTTTTACTAAATCCATAGGTTCTTGAGTTGGTTCTTGGATAGCAATTTGTGGTTCTTCTTCGACCAGTGATGAATTTACTTCTTCCTTTACATTATCATATTTACCATATTTTGGGTGTCGTTCTTGTTTAAGTGCAATAGAATCCATTATATATTATCCTTAGAAATTATATCAGGTTCTCGATTTCGATATTTTTTAAGTATTTTATAAAACAAATCATATGATAAATTTTGATTAGTTTCATCGGGATTCATTGTAACTGAACAACCGCCACTGTTTATACAAGAAACATCAAATTTATGTATGTTATTATCAAATGAAAACATTAGTATTTTCTCAATGTTCTCGATATTTTTTTCAGATACATGTAAATGAATTGAGAACATTGACTCTGGAATACCTAAAATCATACACTTTTTTAATATATATATGAAATTTTCATATTCTAATTGTCCACAAGTATCCGAAATACATAATTCATCAAACTCAAAGTTCTCGAAATAATACAAAATCTCTCTTACTATTACATCGTTCTCGATTTTTCCTATGATTGGACATTTATTGATACACGAAATATATAATTTTTTATTATGAAAATGATAAGGTTCTCGATTTATTCTTTGGAAAATAGAAATAAATTCTTTTTTCGTTTGTATCAACGATTTATTTGTGTTTTTTATTTGGAACGAGTCAGAAACGGAAGTAATAAAAGACAGATTTTTTATCTTATTTTCGATGGCGTATTCTAATTTATTTATCGATGGAACGAGAACATAGATATTATTTCGGGTATTTTGCTGTGCATAATGAAACAATTCTATCGAATCACGCATAATGGGTAATATTTTTGGATTTACGAGAGAACCTATTTCTATATTTGGTGGATTATAGGTTCTCAATATATGATGAAATATTTCCTTTTTCTTTTCTGTTGGATAATGGTCTATAGATTCGGTTTGTAATCCATCTCTTAAAGTAACATCGAATAAAATTGGTTCAAATGTTCTCGACATTTTTGATATTATTTACAAATACTTATACTATATGGAGAACTTTATGTAGATTTATCTACGATTATTTCTTTGAGAACATTTCGTTTTATTTTTTCAAAGAATTTTTCATCTTCTTCATTGGATGCACCGCCTAATGCTGATTTATAATATTTTCTATATTCTATGTTCTCATTAGAATCCAAAGTAACACAATCCGGATGTTCTTGTTTCCAATTAGATAGTTGCTGTAAGTTCTTATTCGCCACTTGGTTTACCACTTTACGAAACTTGCTCTTATTATCATCTTCTTTATTCCATACATT
>Ga0114960_10001807_pt1 | contig 17041 bp, 17 predicted proteins | sample C_130625_MF_Meta_FD_92637 | JGI IMG/M metagenome (GOLD analysis project Ga0114960, IMG submission 92637) | Freshwater microbial communities from Lake Croche, Canada to study carbon cycling - C_130625_MF_MetaG | ecosystem: Environmental > Aquatic > Freshwater > Lake | place: Lake Croche, Canada... | reverse complement strand
TGTAATAAGCGTGGAGGATTGGCAGAACCTTGGCCAACTCCTGAAATGCCGCCGTAACCACCATCACGCAATTGCTTCTCATTTAAAATTGTAACTTTCAAGTGTGCTGCCGAACCGCCAAGTGTTTTTACGGCAGCGGCAAATCGTTTCGTGAATGAATCTGGCGTCAAGTGACTTGGGGGAGTATTGATTAAGTCACGAATCAATTTTGTGTATTCACCTATGATTACAGCGCGTTTAACTGCCGCTTTAGCCTCAGCGGAATTAGCCATTTTGGTGTGAACAGTGGCACCAGTTAATGGAGCTTTGCGTTCTGCTTTAGAGGATCCGCGGAATTCGTCAAATGCGTATGCACCCAAGGTCATGCCTTCGGCAACAGCTGCAACTTGCTCAATTGAATTCGTTGGTAGCGCGACGGCTGCGTTTTTCTCACCGGCTAATGCTCGGGAGGCGGCGCCAGCCGCACGACGAAGATCTTCGTGAGCATAATCCTTCTTGGCCTCACCTAAACCAGTAAATATCAACAATCGAGTAGTTGAGCCGGGCAACTTAGTAATTTCATTCGCTGCGCCAGTTGCCCCTAGATCTTTTAGAGCTGAAAGCAGTGATTTCTCGTCGAGTGAGACTGAGCCAGATTCAATTTTTAGGGAATCCGCTTTGGCGCCTTTAGCTAAACCAACAATCAAAATATCATCGGAAACTAAAGCATCGGATAGACGGATTGATTTCATGGATCTCCTAATTCGATCGTTCTATTGTCCCGTTTGAAGCGTTCGCGTGAACTCGGCTGAGTCTAAAGCAGGAAACCCAGAATATGTAGCGATAGCCAGAATAGGGAACGATATATTGTGCGCCATGAAGCAATCTCCATTACATGAGCGCCATCTAGCCCGTAACGCCAAGATGGCTGATTTCGGGGGATGGCTAATGCCCATCGAATATCCAGGAGCTGGCGTTTTGGCTGAGCATGCGGCAGTCCGTGAGCGGCTTGGAATCTTTGACGTTTCGCATCTAGGAAAAGCTTCGGTAATTGGTGAAGGTGCTCTAGATTTTTTGAATTCAATGTTGACGAATGACTTGACCAAGATTTCTGATGGCGCAGCCCAATATTCAATGTTGTGCAACAGTGCTGGTGGCGTGATTGACGATTTAATTGTTTACCGAAACTCTGAAACAGATTTCTTTATTGTTCCAAATGCGTCAAATACAACTGCAGTTGTTTCAAAATTGCAGGAACATGCACCAAGTAGAGTTGCAGTTACGAATCTGCATAACGACTATGGTGTTATCGCTTTACAGGGCCCACGTGCAGCCAAGGTATTAGCTCACTTTGGATTAAAGATCGAAATTGATTACATGGCATTTACTTACGTAACTATTGCTGGTTGTGATGTGATCGTCTGTCGAACTGGATACACCGGGGAATATGGATACGAAGTTTTACCAAAGTGGAACCAAGCGCTTACTGTTTGGGATGCGTTAGTTGCCCAGGTCGAAGCAAATAAAGGTGTCGTTTGCGGACTCGGATCGCGTGACACGTTGCGAACTGAGATGGGATACCCACTTCATGGTCACGAACTCTCACTTGAAATCTCGCCAGTTATGGCAAGTGCTAGCTGGGCGGTTGGCTGGAGCAAGGAACAATTCCAAGGCAGCGAAGTTCTGAGAGTTCAAAAGGAAAGCGGTGTCACTCGGCGACTAGTTGCGCTTAAATCCCTAGACCGGGGTATCCCCCGCGCAGAAATGCAGGTTATGCACGATGGCATCCAAGTCGGCATCGTAACTAGTGGAACATTTTCGCCGAGTCTAAAAGTCGGAATAGCACTAGCTTTAGTAGATTCCGAATTCAAGGTAGGCCAGCAACTTAGCCTTGATGTGCGGGGACGTACTTCAAGTGTGCAGATTGTTAAGTTACCGTTTATGCCATCGCACGTGCGTTAACAGATTTTATTCACACGATACAACCGGGGAGATCAAAATGGAATATCGTCGTTTAGGAAATACTGGAATGTATGTTTCTGAAATTTCGTATGGAAACTGGATCACCCACGGAAATCAGGTCGAGGCAACTGCAGCTAATTCTTGCGTCAAAGCCGCATTTGATGCAGGCATCACGACGTTCGACACAGCCGATGTGTATGCCGGCACCAAAGCTGAAACAATTTTAGGAAAGGCGCTTAAAGGCGTTAAACGAGAGTCTTACGAATTGCTTACTAAAGTCTATTTTCCAACAGGTTCAGGTAAAAATGATCGCGGCTTGTCACGCAAACACATTATGGAATCTTGCAATGCCTCGCTGAAGCGTTTACAAACGGATCACATAGATCTTTATCAGGCCCATCGGTTTGATTATGAAACCCCACTTGAAGAAACACTTAGCGCTTTTGATGACTTGATTCGTCAAGGAAAAGTTCATTACATTGGTGTTTCAAATTGGAAACATACTGAGATCCAAGATGCTCTTAAAATTCAGGATGACAAGGGATACAACCGAATCGTTTCTAACCAACCTTCTTACTCAGCTATCTATCGAGTGATCGAGGCCAAGATTGTTCCGCTATGCGAACGAGAAGGCATCAGCCAGTTGGTTTACTCTCCACTTGCTCAAGGTGTTTTGACCGGAAAATATTTGCCGGGTAAAAAAATTCCGACTGATTCACGAGGCGCTAATAAGAATAACAATGGCGAGTGGATGCAAGGCATGATGAACGATGAGTTCCTTGGCCACGTCGCTAAATTGCAACGGATCGCTGAAGCGCATGGAATAACTATGTCCCAGCTCGCGCTAGCTTGGATCTTAAGCAACCCAAATGTGGCAAGTGCGATTATGGGAGCCACCAAGCCGAAACAAGTTACCGAAAATGCTAAGGGCAGCGGTATTAAACTTGAGCCAGCTGTGATTAAAGAAATTAATGCTGCGCTAAAGCCGATTACGCAAACTGACCCAAACTTAATGGGCAGTCCGAAACCTCGCGCTTAATTACTTTTTCTTTTGGTAAGCCGCTGCTGGCTTAGGAGCACGTAAACGTCGCATCTGAGTTGAACGCAACCAACCGTACATTCCCAGTCCCTTGGTATTTGCATCTGGGAATTTCTGAAGAATTTGCTTCTTGAGTTTGCGACTCAAAAAGAAACCATCGACAACGGCGAATAGAAGCACGGTGTACATCAGGAGAATGGCTAACACGTTAACGGTCGTATTAGGTACGACCGAAAAGAGCAAAACCACAAAAATAATCGGCATGAAGAACTCGCCAATAGATCTGCGGGCATCAACTTCATCACGAACAAATCTGCGAACCGGGCCACGATCACGAAGTGGAAGTGCGTTTTCGTCACCACGCATATAAGCCTCACGAGCTGCGATCCGACGTTCTTTCGCCAAATCTTTTTCGCGCTTCTTAGCGTCCTTGCCAACTACCGGCGCCAGGCTAGAAACCTTGCGCTTTGATTCGGCATCTTTTCGAGAAGGTGTAGGTCGACCCTTTTTCGCGGCTTCTTCAGTCATGGCGAAACTATAGAGCCAGCATGCGTTCGAGTGCGAGTTTGGAGTATTTGCGAACGTCGTCAGGCACGGTTATTTGATTTACAACCTGTCCTTGAACCAATGATTCCATAGCCCAAACTAAATGCGGTAAATCGATGCGGTTCATGGTTGAGCAATAGCAAACTGTCTTATCTAGGAACACGATCTCCTTATCGGGCATTGTTCGCGACAAGCGTTGAACCAGATTTAGTTCAGTACCGATAGCCCACTTAGAACCGGAAGGCGAATTAGCGACAGTCCGAATAATTTTTTCAGTAGAGCCAACTACATCAGCAATCGAAACAACTTCGTGTTGGCATTCTGGGTGAACCAATACTTTGACACCTGGAACTCGTTCTCGAACATCAGCGACATTCTGCGCGTTGAAACGACCATGAACTGAGCAGTGACCGCGCCACAAGATAACTTTAGCGGCTTGTAGCTCAACTTCAGTTAGACCACCCATTGGTTTCCAAGGATTCCAAACCACGCAATCAGAGAGTGACAAACCCATCGCAAGAACCGCAGTATTTCTGCCTAAGTGCTGGTCTGGCAAGAAAAGAATTTTATCGCCTTGAGTAAAGGCCCACTCCATTGCGCTTTTCGCATTTGATGAAGTACAAATGGTGCCACCATTTTTCCCAGTAAAACTTTTGATAGCAGCAGATGAATTCATGTACGTGACTGGAATAGTTTTTGTAGCCAGACCAAGTGAAGCTAATTGATTCCAACAGTCATCGACTTGATTGGCTGCTGCCATATCTGCCATAGAACAACCGGCTGCTAAGTCAGGAAGAATTACTTTTTGATCAGCGGTTGTTAATACATCTGCGCTTTCAGCCATAAAGTGCACACCACAGAAAATTACATACTCAGCATCTGGATTTTCGGCAGCAGCTTGCGCCAATTTAAAAGAATCACCAGTAATGTCAGCAAATTCAATAACTTCGTCGCGCTGGTAATGGTGTCCAAGAATCATCACTTTTGAACCTAAGGCTGCTCGCGCTACTCGAGCGCGTTCAACCAAATCTGGATCACTGGCTGCAGGTAGTTCACCGGCGCACGAGACCCCGCGTTCGCTGGTTAGATCGCGTTCGCGCCCCATCAATAGAAGATCAGTCAATGCCATAGCGACATTCTCTCGAATTTTTGCCTTCCTGTCGCTTTTGAAGTGCATGATTGGCGCTCTAATGGCTACTATTAAGCCCTGTTCGTAGAACTTTTAGGGGAGAAGCAATGACAACCGAAGCTGTAGAAATCAAAACCACCAGTATCACCTTGTCCGATGTAGCGGCCAGCAAAGTCGCTGCTCTATTGGCTCAAGAAGGTCGCGATGATCTATGTCTACGTGTTGCTGTTCAACCTGGTGGCTGTTCTGGCCTGAAGTATCAGCTCTATTTCGATGATCGCAATCAAGATGGCGATATCGTGCGTGAGTTCGGCACAGTTAAAGTTGTGATCGACAAGATGAGTGACCCGTACTTAATGGGCGCGACTATTGATTTCGTAGACACAATTGAGAAGCAAGGTTTCACAATTGATAATCCGAATGCGCAGGGCTCTTGCGCTTGCGGCGATTCTTTTAACTAAACGCAAACAAACTTAACTCAATGAAAATTGGTGTTGCAGGCTCTGTTGGCCTGGACCATTTAATGACTTTTCCGGGAAAATTTACGGATTCATTAGTTGCTGGTTCGCTTGAAAAAGTTTCCTTATCTTTTTTAGTTGATGGCCTTGAAGTGCGCAGAGGTGGATGTGCTGCAAACATTGTTTATGGCATGGGGGTTCTGGGATTAAATCCTGTTCTTATCGCAGCAGTTGGCAAAGACTGGGCAGATTACGATGCTTGGTTGTCTCGTCACGGAGTTGATACTTCACATGTTTTGATTTCAACTACACAGTTCACGGCACATTTTATGGTCACTACCGACACTGAGCTAAACCAGATTGCTTCCTTCTTCCCAGGAGCCATGTCTGAAGCGCGCAACATTGAGCTAAGTCCGATCATGGATAAAACTGGTCGCTTCGACATCGTGGTTATTTCACCAGATGATCCTGAAGCGATGCTGCGACATTCTGAAGTGTGCCGCTCGCAAGGAATAGCTTTTGCAGCTGACCCTTCGCAACAAATGGCCCGTATGAGTGGCGAAGAAATTCGGCTCTTAATAGCCGGGGCAAAATATCTGTTTTTAAATGAATATGAGTTGGCATTAGCGATGCAGAAAACTGGTTGGAGTGATGCCGAGATTCTTGATCTGGTTGAGTTCCGGGTAGTAACTCTTGGTTCAAAAGGTGCGAAAGTTGAATCTAAAAACGGTGAATTTGTGCAAGTTGGAGTTCCCAAAGAGAATGCCAAGATTGATCCGACTGGCGTTGGTGATTCATTCCGATCTGGGTTTATTGCAGGTTTAGCATGGGGTTTAAGTCACGAACGTTGTGCGCAACTAGGTTCGATGATTGCGACTTACGTTATTGAAACAACGGGAACTCAAGAATATCGCTTTACTGCTGCTGAATTCGTAACACGTTTTGCGGAAGCTTATGGCGACGAAGCTGCTAACGAGATTGCCGCACGACTGAAGTAACAGCGGAAATAAGAGCTCGAACTTCAGCCTCTGTTACACCGTGATGCAAGGTAATCCGTAAGTTTCCTTCACTCTTTAAACCAAGAGCTGCTAGAACATGGCTTGGTTGCATTTGTGCAGCTGTACAAGCGGAGCCCGAATCGAGAACTTGATTCAATTCATTTAACTGTCGAACTAAATCCTCGCCAATGCAACCTTCGGCAACCATGGCAATTGTTTGGCTCACGCTTTGGGTAATTGACCCAGCAAAAGTGATGCCGATATTTTCCGATGTGAGTGATTCTCTGATTAGTTGATTCAACTCTCTAATGCGCTGCGCTTCGGTATCTTCTTCCTTCAACCATTCCTCTAATGCAACAGCACTTGCCAGCAAGAGCGGCAGCGATGAAGATTCTGGAGTTCTGCGAATGCCTAAATTCGGAAGAGGATTTTTCCAAGCGATCGAATTACGTATCGCCAATATTCCAAGACCAGCTGGACCTTGCCAACTAGTGGCATCAAAAATCGCGCTGTCCCATCGCGAAGGTAGGGCGAGATTTGGGGCTGCGGAATAATCGAGAGCTACAAATGTCGGATCAATTTCTGCAACAACTAAGTCAACAGCTTGGGTTATTCCAGTTTCAATGTTTGCACCTTGTAGAGCTAGAACACTTTCGCTCGACAGTTGATCAAGATCGCAGATTTGCCCGTTTTGACCTACGTTTAAAATGCGGGTAGAGCCGCCAGAGTTTTCATGTGCTACTCCAACAGCAAAAACACTTCTGCGATCAACCGATGAATGCAGCAAAGTGTGTCCTGGTTTTAACAATCCGGAAATAGCTAGATGCTGACCAAGTCTTGGCTCACCGATTATTTCTATTTCGGTGGGTAGCAGGCCTAAGTTTTGGGCGATTGACTCGATGGCTTCATTTCGCAGGATTGCAGTTCTTGCCGAGTCATCACCAATTTTTGCGGGATCCGCCCAGCCTTGTCGAAAAGCATCAGTAAGGAGGGCGCTAGCGGCAGGGTGAAGTGGCGATTGACTGGTGAAATTTCCTGTGACCCGAACCACGCAGCGAAGGCTACTACTCACTGAAGCAGACGTCTAAGGCTACGACTATCCTTACGCTATGAAATTGAATACCACTCGTCGCGGCCTTGTATTACTGGCGCCCGCCTTCTTTGCTCTAACCGGATGTGCCAGAGATGCAGATTCAGGTTTTAGTGGTGACGTTTCAAGTGTGAATCAGATTTCGCATTCACTTTGGACGAATGCTTGGTTGGCAGCTGCAGTGGTCGGAGTTTTCACGGCCATCCTGATTGTTTGGCCAGCGATTTTTCACAGGGCGCCGAAGAACGGGCCAGAATTTCCAAAGCAGACGCAATACAACGTTCCGATCGAAGTTGCTTATACGATCATTCCATTCGTAATCGTGGCAGTTCTTTTCTACTTCACTGCTGTCAAAGAAAACGAAATTACAAAGCCACAATCAAATGTGCAACATGAGATCGCCGTCAACGGAATCCAATGGTCATGGCAATTCACGTACCTCGATGCCGGCAAGAATGTCACCTTTACTGGAACTCCGGCAAAGCGCCCAGTACTCGTAGTGCCACAAGGTGAACGCGTTCGTTACACCATCAATTCAAATGATGTTGTGCACGGCTTTTGGATTCCTGAGTTCATGATTCAAATTCAGAATTTGCCTGGCGTTACTAACCACCTCGAATTCACTGCCAACAAATTGGGGGAGTTCCCGGGCCGTTGCAACATTCTTTGTGGACGTAACCATGCGCAAATGCTCTTCACGGTTCGAGTAGTTACTCCCGCTGAGTACAAAACTTATATTTCTAATCTGAAACTTGAGATCGAGAAGGCGGGCTAATCATGACCACATACGCTCAACGCGAAGTAGAGGATGTAACGACTGTTGCTCCCACTTCAAAAGGACGCCATTTCGTTCGTTTTGTAACATCTACTGATCACAAGGTGATCGGTTACTTGTACTTGATGACAACTTTCGCCTGGTTCTTGATCGGCGGCGTATTAGCCTTGATTTTGCGCGCTGAATTAACTCGACCAGGTATGCAGTTCCTCAGCGCAGAACAGTACAACCAAGTTTTTACAATGCACGGAACCATTATGTTGCTGATGTTTGCAACACCACTTTTTGTGGGCTTCGCGAATGTGATCATGCCGTTGCAAATCGGAGCAGCTGACGTAGCATTTCCGCGTTTAAATATGTTGTCCTACTGGATTTATTTATTTGGCGGCATCATGGCTTTTGCCGGCTTCTTGTCTCCTGGTGGTGCAGCTTCATTTGGCTGGACTGCGTATGCACCATTAGCGAATTCTCAATACTCACCGGGCATTGGAGCTGATCTTTGGATTGTTGGTTTAGCCATTGGTGGAATCGGCACGATCTTAGGTGGCGTTAACTTCATAACCACGATTTTCACGATGCGAGCACCAGGTATGACTATGTTCCGCATGTCTATCTTTAGCTGGAATGTGTTGCTAACTTCTATTTTGGTTTTGCTAGCTTTCCCACCTTTAGCGGCCGCTCTTCTGGGTCTCGAATCAGATCGCCTCTTTGGTTCGCATCTCTTTGACCCGGCTAATGGCGGTGCAATGCTTTGGCAACATCTCTTCTGGTTCTTTGGGCACCCTGAGGTTTACATTCTGGCGCTACCATTCTTTGGTATCGCAACTGAAATTTTGCCAGTATTTAGTCGTAAACCAATCTTTGGCTATAAGGGTTTGATTGCAGCAACAATTGCAATTTCAGCTCTTTCAGTTTCAGTTTGGGCACATCACATGTTCGCGAGTGGACAAGTACTTTTACCTTTCTTCTCATTCATGACTTTCTTAATCGGCGTGCCAACTGGTGTTAAATTCTTTAACTGGATCGGCACAATGTGGCGAGGTCACGTCACTTTTGAGACTCCGATGTTATTTGTCATGGGATTTTTGATCACCTTCTTATTCGGCGGTTTGACTGGAATCATTCTGGCTTCACCACCACTTGATTTTGCAGTCTCTGCTTCTTACTTCGTAGTGGCGCACTTCCATTATGTGCTTTTCGGTACTGTGGTGTTTGCGATGTTCGGCGGTTTTTATTTCTGGTGGCCGAAAATGACTGGCCGCATGCTTAATGAGCGGCTCGGCAAAATTCACTTCTGGACACTGTTTTTCGGTTTTCACACAACCTTCTTGATCCAGCACTGGCTTGGTATCAAAGGTTTCCCTCGTCGATATGCCGATTACTTAGCCACTGATGGATTCACGACGATGAATATGATTTCAACAGTGGGTTCCATCTTGCTCGCGTTATCTATGATCCCATTTGCGATCAATGTTTGGATAACTCGTAAGTCACCACTGGTAAATTGTGATGATCCTTGGGGTTACGGTGCCTCACTTGAGTGGGCTACATCTTGTCCGCCACCGCGTCATAACTTCGTAACGATGCCTCGTATTCGCTCTGAGCGACCAGCGTTCGATTTGCATCACCCACACATTACAACTGAGGGACACTAAATATATGAAGGCCAATTATCGCCTTTTCGTCGGCTTAGCAATCTTTTACGCAATCATGACTTTCGTTTACTACTACGTTGGTGGCGAACCACTCGGAATCTCTTGTCTTCTGCTGAGTTCACTGCTTGCGGCAATGATCGGGTATTACGTTTGGTTTACTAATCGCCGCATCGGCACAACACTTCCAGAAGATAATTTGCAAGGTGAAATTGCTGATTCAGCTGGTGAGCTTGGTTTTTATAGCCCACATTCGTGGTGGCCGTTGCCAGTTGCTGCCAGCATGTTTGCAGTTGGTTTGGGTTTAATTATCGGGTGGTGGCTAACGCTGTTAGGTGTCGGATCACTAGTCATTAGCATTATCGGTTTTGTTACCGAATATGAAAAGCCAAGCAACGACTCAGCTCATTATTAATTAGAGCACCAGTGCTGAAGAAGTTTGCGCCAGGGCTATTCGTACTCCTTTGGAGCACAGGGTTCATCGGCGCTAAGTACGGAATTCCATATGCGCCACCGTTCTACTTCTTAGCAGTGCGGCTAGCTATTGCGGCGCTATTGCTCTTCATTGCAACTTCTTTCCTGCGCAAGAGTCAGCGAATTACTAGATCAATCATTTGGCCTTCAACCCTCATCGGCCTAACTCTTCATGGTGCCTATCTAGGTGGATTCTTTTATGCAGTGAGCCGAGGTGCGCCGGCAATGATCACAGCGTTAATTGCAAGTTTGCAACCGGTTCTAGTTAGTCTTTTTGCCGCAAAATATCTGGGCGAACCGCTTAAAGCCAGAGCGGTCGCTGGCCTATTACTCGGATTGTTAGGGCTTGTTGTAGTAGTTAGCCCACGCTTGCAAATGACTGGCGCAGATTCAGTGTCGTTAATTTCTATTGCGTCATGCGTGATCGGATTATTTGGTGGCACCAGCGGAACTATCCTGCAGAAACGATATGGGGGAGCGATCCCGACCCTTGCGGGCACTTGTGTTCAATATGCGGCGACCTCAATAGGTTTATTGACTCTTGCCCTGATCTTTGAGAAGCCAGAGATTCAATGGACTGCCAAATTTATTGGTGCGCTTGCCTGGTTAGTTCTTGCCTTATCTTTCGGCGCAATATTGCTGTTGTTTTTCTTGCTCAGTTACGGAAGTGCAGCGAGCGTATCGTCCCTCTATTATTTGGTTCCTGCAGCAACAGCGGTTGAGGCGTATTTCTTTTTCGATGAACGAATTTCGCCAGTTTCCATGCTTGGCGGGCTGATTACTGTTATTGGGGTTTGGTTAGTTGTAGGCAAACAAAAAGAAACCCCCGCAGCCATTTAGCCACAGGGGTTTCTTTAATTAACAACTTAAGTTAGTGATGCTCAATCTCTTTGAGATCATTTAGGGTCGGCTTGGCAATACTTTCGGCGTTAGCCTGACTGATGCGCTTACGTAGCTTGTTTCTAAAAGCACCAGCACGACGAACCCGGCGAGCATCGACATCTTCAAGTGCCAAAGCGGGTGCTTGTTCATGTGCAGTTAATTTCCAAGCTAGTTCAGGTGAAATGGGTTCGTGCACTTCTACGAACTCGCCATGTGGCAGCATCATTAAACGACCAGTTTCGCGACCATGGAGGACTAGTTCGCGATCAGCGCGTTGCAATGATAAACAAATTCGTTTAGTAACAACAAATGCGATTGGTGGCAAAACAAATATTGCTATGCGGCTAAACCACATAATTTGGTTAATGCCCAGATGGAAATTCGTGGCAATAATGTCGTTTCCACCATTAATTAGCGCAACTAACATAAAAGTTAGCGACATAGCGCCTAGTGCAGTTCGGTTAGGAACATTGCGAGGACGATCTAGTAAGTGATGCTCGCGCTTATCGCCCGTTATCCAACTTTCAATGAATGGATAAAGAGCCAATCCGGTGAAGATTATTCCAGGAACGATGAGCGCTGGTATCAAAATATTTAGAGGAACCGTATGGTTTAAAATGTGTAACTCGATTGGTGGGGACATTCGAACTAAGCCATCGAGCCAACCCATATACCAATCGGGCTGCGAACCAGCTGAAATTTGGCCCGGGTTGTATGGACCATAGAGCCAGATCGGGTTAATCGACGCAACGGCACCTAGGAATGCGGTAACACCAAAAACAATGAAGAAGAATCCGCCAGCTTTAGCCATGTAGGCAGGCATCAGTGGGTAACCAACAACATTCTTTTCAGTTCGTCCAGGGCCAGGCCATTGAGTGTGCTTCTGGTACCAAACCAACATCAAGTGCACTGTTATTAGAGCGAGGAAGATTCCTGGCAGTAACAGAACGTGTACCGTAAAAATACGTGGGATAAATGCTTCACCAGGAAATGCGCCACCGAACGCGAAGAACGCGATGTAGGTGCCGACTACCGGTAATGCTTGAATAATCGCTTCAGCAATTCGAATACCGGTTCCGGAGAGTAGATCGTCTGGCAATGAGTAACCGAGGAAACCTTCAACGATTCCTAGAGTTAATAGACCAACGCCGATAATCCAGTTGAATTCGCGTGGTTTACGAAATGCGCCAGTGAAGTAAACGCGCATCAAGTGCACCACGATGGCGGCCATAAAAATAAGAGCTGCCCAATGGTGAATTTGACGCATCAAGAGACCGCCACGTACTTCAAATGAAATATGCAAGGCTGATGCGTATGCAGCAGACATGTGCAAACCCTTGAGTGGTTCGTAAGCGCCATCGTATAAAACTTCGCGCTGTGAAGGATCAAACCAGAAAGTCAGGAAAGTTCCAGAGAGCAGCAGAATAATGAACGAGTACAAAGCTACTTCGCCAAGTAAGAATGACCAGTGATCAGGAAAAACTTTAGTTAAGTTCTTCTTCATCCATTTCGCGGCGCCAGTGCGCTCATCAACATAGTTAGCTACCGTGCCGGCAACTCTTTCACGTGCGGTCATGAGGATCGCTCCCAGAAGCTAGGTCCGACGGGCTCGGAGAATGGTTTTTGAGCTATTAAGTAACCTTCTGCATCTACTGTTATTGCTAATTGTGGCAGAGGTCTAGCAGCTGGTCCAAAGATAACTTTAGCTGCGCGGGGTACGTCGAAAGTTGATTGGTGACATGGGCAGAGCAAGTGCTTGGTACTTTGCTCATAGAGTGCAACTGCGCAACCCATATGAGAGCAAATTTTGCTAAACGCGATAATTCCATCGTGGGTCCACGATAAACGTTCGGGGCTTAGTTGGAATTCTTCGGGGCGGATGCGAATCAGAAGAACTGCATCTTTGCCAATATCGTTTAAGGTTCGTTCTTGATCAGGGCGCAACTTAGGTTGAACTTGCGCCACGGCGCCAACCTCTAGATCTTCTGGCCGGATTGGTCGGTCACCTGGGTCAGTAACTAATCTGGTTCCAGCTGCCCAACTTGTCTTGGTTAGATCATCTTTAGGCAGTGGCCCTAAATCACGTAGTAAAACCAATGGGGAGAGGCCGATCAGGCCCAATGAAAGGCCCATCGAGCGCTTGATGAGAGATCGACGACCAAGACCAGCCGCACCGGCCCGTTCTTTGACTGTCGAAACAAGTGCATCACGATCTTCATCATCAGAACGCATAGTGTGACGCATTGCGATTACTTCTTCATCTGGCATCAATGTTTTTGCCCAATGAATTGCAGCTGCACCAATAAAAAATAGCGCTATCGCCAGGCCAAGACCCAAAAATAGTTGATGCGCATTTGTGTCACCCAGAATTGGGAAAAAGAAAAACGCATCCTCGGAAATAAAATAATACGAGTAGATAAATAGCACAGTCCCAAGTGCTGAAATCAAGAACAGAATCGCTACTTGGCGTTCCGCACGCTTTTCAGCTACTGGATCAGTATCTGCTTTGCGATGAACGTGCGCCGGCAAGCCGGGATCTTTAATAGCTTCGATCTCGTTTGACATTGTTTTATCTCGCCTTCGTCGCTAACCAAACTGCCACACCGATCAGCAGTCCGAGTCCAAGTGTCCACACCAACAAACCTTCAGTAACTGGCCCAACGCGACCGAGCGCAGCGCCACCTAACTGTGGTTCTTTTTCCGCAACTTTAATCCATTTAATAATCGATAGTTTTTCTGCCGGCGTAATAGTTTTATCAGAGAAGACCGGCATAGATTGTGGGCCCGTAATTAAAGCTTCGTAAATGTATTTCGGTTCTACACCCATCAAGGTAGGTGCGTATTTTCCTTGCGACAGCGCGCCACCTTGACCAGCAAAGTTGTGACACATTGCGCAGTTGGTACGAAATAAAGTTCCACCCTCAGCAGTGTTTCCATCACGTTCGTAGTTAAGGTTTGAGTCAGCTGGAATTGCTGGACCAGGCGCCGTAGATGCTACGTAAGCGGCAAGCGCTGCTGTCTGTTCAGCGTTATATACCGGCTTCTTACGTACAGCTTGGGTACTCATATCAGCCATCGGCATGCGGCCAGTGCCAACTTGGAAATCTACGGAAGCTGCACCAACGCCGATTAAAGATGGTGCAATGGCGCCACCTTCCAAGTTAAGTCCGTGACAGGACGAGCAGCCTTTTAGAAATATTTGTTTACCTTCGGCGATCTGTGCTGATTTCTGCACAACAGTGGCTTCAGTCTTGTTGGCGGCACTCGCGATTGAAAACGTGGTGCCGATTGCAAAAAGTGCCATAACCAATAAAAGCGGCGATGTGAAAGCACTGCGACGGAACTTAGATAGTTTTCTCATGATTCATTTCTACTTGATTAGGTAAATCGCAGAAAAGAGTGCGATCCAGACGACGTCGACAAAGTGCCAATAATAAGAAACTACGATTGCAGTTGTTGCTTGGTTGTGATTGAAACGACCTGCCTTAGCAACTCGAATCATCACGATCAGGAATGCGATTAGGCCACCAGTTACGTGTAAACCGTGGAAGCCAGTTGCAATGTAGAAAACCGAACCATAAGCAACAGAGGAAATACTTAAACCTTCTTTAACGAGTGAGGCATATTCAAAGATCTGTCCGCCAACAAAGAAAGCCCCCATTAAGAATGTGAGCGAGAACCATTCGCGCATTCCCCATTTCGTGAACTGCCAAATAGGTCCGGTCTTACGTTCTTGAAAGCGCTCAGCAGCAAAGACGCCAAACTGACAAGTCACTGAAGATAAAACCAGAACCGTTGTGTTTAGAGCCGCAAACGGAATGTTTAGCAATTCAGTAGATGTAAGCCAGACTGACGGTCCTTGAACCGCTCGAGTAGTGAAGTACATTGCGAATAAAGCCGCGAAAAACATCAGCTCACTTGATAGCCAAACAATGGTTCCGACAGCGACCAAGTTCGGGCGGGTGGGCTTATGCATTCCTACAGTTGTGCTCGACATGCTGCGTATTATTCCCGAAATAACGCCACTTGGCGCCCGCAAGAGCCGATTTGGTCGAGTGATATTGGCAGTAAGGCATGAGTCAGGTCACAGCAGTTTTGGCCTTGTATTTGATTAGAATTGCGACCATGTCCAGCACAGAATCTTCAAAAATCCGCGTGGTTGTTTACTCACATGATTCGGCGGTTCGAGCTGCAGTCGTTTCGGCTTTAGGACGCAAAATAGCGGCCGATCTGCCGGCCCACGAAATTCTGGAATTTGCAACAGCCCCGGCGCTAAGAGCTTTTGTTGATCGTCGTGATTTAGCTGGAAAGTTTAAAGCCGACTTATTTATTCTCGATGGCGAGGCGGTTCCTGAAGGTGGAATGGGCGTCGCACGTCAGTTAAAGGATGAAGTCTTTAACTGTCCACCCGTACTGCTCATCGTGGGTCGCAAAGAGGATTCTTGGTTGGCTGCTTGGTCACGAGCCGAATCAGTGGTTATTCATCCAATAGATCCATTTACTTTGGCGCAGTCTGCGGCCGCATTGTTGCGCAAACAAAATCTCGCAACGACGAATGTCTAACTCCAATACCTGGCCACATCTAATAGAGACGCTAACCAATGGGTTAGATCTCGATTCAAATTCAGCCCAATGGGCTATGAATGAAATTCTGCAAGGTGCAACTGATATTGCGCAAATAAAGAAATTTTTGCTGGCGCTGAAAACTAAAGGTGAGACTGCCGAAGAAGTAAATGCGTTTGTCGAGGCTATGTATCAACACAGTGCTCCGATTGATATTGCCGAACGAGCAGTCGATACCGTTGGAACAGGTGGCGACGGGTTTAACACAATCAATATCTCAACCACCGCTGCGATAGTCGCGGCCGCTGCTGGTGCCAAAGTTTTAAAGCACGGTAATCGAGCGGCCTCTTCCAAATCTGGTTCGGCTGATTTATTGGAAGCACTTGGCGTCAACATCGATTTAGTAGGCGAGGGTGTGGAGACGGTATTTCGCGAAGTTGGAATTGGTTTTTGCTTTGCTCCGAAATTTCATCCTGCGATGCGGTTTGCCGCGCCTGCCCGAAAAGAGCTTGGCGTACCTACAATATTCAACATTCTGGGACCTCTGGCTAATCCAGCCAAACCTAAAGCGGCCGCTATTGGCGTTGCCAATGACCGAATGCATTTGCTTATGGCTCAAGTGCTTTCGGCAAAAGGTGTCGATGGTTTCGTCTTTCGTGGTGACGATGGCCTTGATGAAATCTCCCTTGCAACCACGACCTCAGTTCTAACCATTGGACAAGGCGAAATTTCCTCAGATTTAATTGATCCGACAGAATTTGGAATTTCGAAGTCTCCAATTACAGATCTAGTTGGGGGAGATGCCGTTTTCAATGCGAGTGTTTCTCGAACGATTTTCAATGGCGAACATGGTGCGCCACGTGATGCAGTTGCGCTAAATGCCGCAGCAGCTATTGCGGCATTTAGAGGTGAGTTTACGAAATCCTTGTCAGAGCGCATGCAAGCGGGTTACGCAGAAGCGATTCAGTCAATCGATTCAGGAGCTGCAACCGAACTATTGGAAAAGTGGAAAACAGTAAGCCAACGTTTAGCAAAGTAATTGTCTAGCGGTTTGTTAAATACTATCTAACTCTTTTCGGGTTCTGGTAGAAGATTTTCGATTGGTAAAATCTTTCAATTCCTCTAACGTTGAAATACCAAATCCAGCCGCTCGGCCCAATAAAGCGTGCAGTACATCGACTGTTGCAAGTGCATCATCTAAAGCTCGATGACTTGGACTCACTTCAGTATCAAAGAACTGAGCAAGAGTGCTCAATTTGCAGTTGGTTACTTCGTCTCGAGTCAAGATGCGTCGAGCGAGTTTGGCAGTGTCGATGATCGTAAATTTGGGCCAGCGGTACCCACTAACCGTCGCGGCAGCTTTCAAGAAACTCAGATCAAAGGGGGCGTTATGCGCCACGAATACGGAATCTTTTTCAGAACCTAGAAACTCCAAAAGGATTGGGAATACTTCAGCTATTCGAGGCGAAGTTGAAACCATCTCGTCGGTAATGC
>Ga0114960_10001804_pt1 | contig 17046 bp, 9 predicted proteins | sample C_130625_MF_Meta_FD_92637 | JGI IMG/M metagenome (GOLD analysis project Ga0114960, IMG submission 92637) | Freshwater microbial communities from Lake Croche, Canada to study carbon cycling - C_130625_MF_MetaG | ecosystem: Environmental > Aquatic > Freshwater > Lake | place: Lake Croche, Canada... | reverse complement strand
TTACCTACGGAACTATACAAGGATAGATAACCTGCAGCAAAACTATCCCCAGTATCATATACTTGATTGCCATCTGTATTGTTGACAGCCCATTTGCTTCTGTAAACAAAACGAGTATTTGCAAAGTATCCATCCTTTGTTACATAATTAATTTTAAACTGTGCTTTGTGTTTGCTAATATTGGGCAATCCCACATAATCAGTCAAGCTTAAACGGCTACTAATGCCATTGGCATCTCTAGTATAAACAGTCCCAGCTTTGATTTGAGCAATTTCATCCTTATCTCCTGTTAATATAAATTGATAGCCCCCGCTCAAAGACCAATCGGAATCCCATTGATATTTCGTTTCCAATTCTAGCCCTTGCGTATAAGCGCGTCCAATATTTAAATAACTAAAAATTTGTGCCCCACTTGTATAGGCACCTACTTGTTGCACTTGAATTAAATTTTTAATGTCATTTCTAAAGGCTTGTACACTAATGAAAGTTTTTGGGTTGGGTTCCCAGTCCCATGAAAGATGAATACCAGTGGAAGATTCTGGTTGCAATGATTTTAATTGATAATAATTGGAATATAAGGTTCCAATCTGACCCAAGCTATTTAATTGTCCAATTACTTTTTGTGCTTCTGCTGATCCAAATACACTGTAATTGCCTGCCGCAGCATTGGTGAAATCTAAATACAATTGTCTGAAATCTGGTGCCTTAAAGCCTTGCCCAATACTTAATTTGATTTTATGTTGTGGATTTATTTTATACAACATTGATAATTTAGGGCTCCAGGCAGAGGCATATGAAGCATTTTGATCAAATCGAACGCCGCCAATGATGATTAACTTTGTCATCGGTGTCCATTCCCATTGGGTGAAACCATATTGAATGGTATTGTTTTTTCTGACTTTTTCGTTATCGTACCTGCTACTTTTTACGCCCTCCCAAACTGCACCTGCCCCAAAAATACTTGTGAGGTTTTTACTCAAATTCCAATCTGTTTGATTTTCGACACGTTGAAACAAATGATTTAATAAATCTGTATAAGGTGCACCAGACAAAGTCAATAAGTCTTGATTGGAAACATAATTACTTAGATAGGACCTAAAACTAGTTTTTAAGTCATTAGAAAATTGATGATTCAATGAACCAGTTAGATTGACATCGGTATTGTGTTCCGTCCCTTTGGAATAAATGGTCACACCCCCATTGGAAACTGCAATATTGCTGATGATTTTTTCATCGGTTAATCTCGTATTAAAAACAAGATTGGTATTTTCTGTTAAGTTGTATTTAAATTGTTGGCTCGTTGTTAGTCGAGTGATGGGTGTAGTTACTCGATTGTTGCTATTAGGTCTAATGCTGTAACCATCTGTATTGTAATAATTGTAAAACCCTTGGTAAAACAAATTTTTACTTGCCAATGTGTTATTCAGATTCGCATCTATGGTGTTGTAAGTGCCATACCTTAAAGCCGCTTGTAATGGAATGGAAGTACTCGCATCAGTAATGATATTAATGACCCCAGCCATAGCCTCACTTCCATACAAGCTTGAAGAAGGCCCTTTTACAATTTCAATTTTTTTAATATTGCCTAAAGCAATTCTATTTAAATCCAATACCCCTGCTGTCCTACCCACCAATGGTTCTCCATTAATTAAAATAATGGTGTAATCTGGATTTAAACCCTGCAATTGAACACCAGCGCCAAAGCCACTAGTCATGGTTAGGCCTGTTTGTTCTTTTAAAATATCAGTGAGACGTAAAGCGCCATTTTGTTGAATGGTTTTGGCATTGATGATGGTGACTGGAACAGTAATATTACTTAATTTACGCTCGGATCTAGTGGCAGTAACTACCACGCTATCTCCATTGGAGGATAGGGTGTCTTTGACCACTATTACCCTTTGTCCAAAAGTCATTAGCGGACCAAAAAACAATAAAATTAAAATGCGTTTTCTCATCTAGCCACAAAGCTCGATGTTACAGAATTCAGAAGCTAGACTTTACGATTGAAATATACCCTAAAAGCTCAAAATTTGACATAAGGATGACAAATCACTTTTTATCTATTATTTTTTTGATGGACTTTATTTCTTCTTCATTGATAAAATACTCATAAAACCTTTTGTCTTCTTCCTTTCTAATGCTTGAAATCAAAGGGGTTTCTGTGTTAACAATAATCGAATATTTCTCATTGATGGTATTGATCACATCGCTTCTTACCTTTTTTTGTAAGCCTATATTCTTGTCTTTGATGCCCAAGACATGATTGATTTGATTGATCTCAATAGGCAAACCCTTTGTAGCTGCCTCTAACAATAATTGTATCAAGGATAGTTCTGTGCCAACAAAAGTTTGACCCATATTTTTTGTTTTTAAAATTTTTAAATTGGATTGTTGAATTTTTTTCTTGACCATTTTTCTGTATAGCCAAATACATATAAATACTACTATACAAAGTATAAGTATTAGCGCTACTAAATAATAATAATTGTAATCCAATCCCCAAATGGGAAAATCTAATTTTGTGAAATCAGCCATGGAAAGTACTCTTTGATCAAAACCCTTGCTGTTATTGGCATAGTTAATCAATGTATCATTGTAATAATAAATGTTTTCACTTGTCGATCTTCTTAGTAAGTATTGATTAAACTCTGTATTGATTGATTTAAAAATTAAATTATGTATAAAATCAAAATAATACACCACATCATTATTAATATATAAAAAGCCCTTATCTGTAGTTAAAAAAGAATTAGTGATGATATTCTCTTTTACTAATTTTCTAGCTTGGAAACTGAAAGTGCCTAATTTTTTCCACTCCATCAGGTTCAAATCCAAACTATAACTATCATATTTTCTTTTCCCATTATTATTTTCTAGGCCTTTGATCCCTGCATTATTGATATATTGAAAAGGAACATATAATTTTCCTTCTTTATGATCTACCCAATTGTAACCGTTAGAAATAATTTCTTCATTGGCAGGGACAATATCCCATTCATTGTCTGAAAAATTATAGGACTTTAATAACCCATTTAATTTCCAAAAACCATAACCCCCATAACTGTACAAATTATTATTATATGAAAAATTATTGCATTCAATGTTGTAATTGATATTGATGGTCTTGTCTATTCTATGAAAACTGTAGTTTTTACTAGTATCTACTACTGGATCCAATAGATAAACCACCCCAGTGTTTTCCAATAATATATAGACAGTATCATGCGATTTAATAAGCTCTTGCAAAGTGCCTTGGTAAACAGGTCCTAGGGCAGGAAAAATCTCGGTGGTTTTGGACAGGAAAATTTTAGTACTCAGTGCCTTCGTTTCAATGATTTTAGTTAAAAATGGAGTTTTTGGCGTAAAAACCTGAGCAGGAAGCACTCTATCTTGGGCTTTTAGCATGGGTAAAAAATACAAAAAGCTTAGAATACTAAAAAATAGATATTTTTTGTAAAACATTGATTATCAATTATAAATTAGGTAATTTACTTAGTTCTTATTTTGTTTGAATTACTAAATATAGGAAATAACCTATTAGGAAACATAATAGGTAACTCAATTTAATAGGACATGAATAAAATTGTTAGAATTTTAATTAGCTTTTGGGGGAAAGCTATGGATTAATGAAAGAGGACTGGTTTACTGGTCCTCTTTTTTTTACCCTTTCATCTAAGTAGATGATAATCAATAGCTTTGAGCTTGGATGGGCAGATTAAGTTTGAAGTTGGTATAAGGTCAAAAAATGAACAGATTTGGTAACAATTTGGTAACATAGGGCATTGACCCTTTTGAACCCAAAAGGGGACTTTTGTGATGCATTATTCAAATCAATAAAACGTTTATTATGGACTTTAATTCAATCATGAAGATTTTCTTACCAAAGGATAGAGTTTTCTTTCAATTGTTCGAAGAAGTAGCTGAGCATGTGTATGAAATGGGTATCAAATTAAAAGAAATGGTGAACGAGCCAGACGCTGATGTAAGAGCCAATATCTTAGCACAGATTGAAAATTTAGAGCACAAAAACGACGACCTCACCCATTCTATTTTTACAGAATTGGGTAGAAACTTTATTACCCCATTTGATAGGGAAGACATTCACTATTTAGCATCTTCTTTAGATGATATTGCAGATTATATATACGCCTCTGCCAAGAAAATTAATTTTTACAAAGTAAACCCTAACGATACAGGCATTCACAAATTGGCTGAATTGATTTTACAAGGAACACAGGAAACAAAGAAAGCAGTGCTAGGTTTACGTAATATGAAGAATATTAAAGAAATGACGGAAGCGATGATTAAGGTAAACAGCATTGAAAATCAAGCAGATGATATTTTTGACATGAGTATCGAAAAATTATTTGAACAAGAAAACGATTTTAAAGAAGTCATTAAAAAAAGAGAAATCTACCAAGTACTTGAAATTGCCACTGATAAAATTGAGGATGTATCAAATGTAATTGAATCTATTATTATCAAGTACGCTTAATTTAACGCAAGATGACTTTACTTATCATTATTATAGCGCTAGCGCTAATATTTGACTATATCAACGGATTTCACGATGCAGCCAATTCTATCGCTACCGTGGTTTCTACCAAGGTATTGACACCTTTTCAAGCAGTATTGTGGGCGGCCTTATTTAATTCAGTAGCATTTTGGATTTTTAAAGACCATGCGGTGGCCAACTCTATCAGCAAAACGGTCTATAAAGATTTTATCACTTTGCCTGTAATTTTCTCAGGTTTATTAGCTGCCATATTCTGGAACTTACTTACCTGGTGGTATGGTATTCCTTCTTCTTCTTCACATACTTTAATTGGAGGCTTTGCAGGAGCCGCTATTGCACATGCCTTAATGATCAAAGGCATTGATTTTCCATGGTCTAAAATTGTAGACAGCGAAACCATAATAAAAACAGTTTTATTTATTTTTCTAGCCCCTATTATTGGGATCATTATTTCTATTTTTATATCGGTGGTAACTATTATGCGCAATATATATTGGCGACTTGCCATTATAGTCATCGCCACTGCTGCTACTGTATTTATGTTTGATAAGTTTGAGGATACAAAAATTAAAGAAAACGTTCAAAAGTTTTACAGCATTGATAAATACCAAAAAGAAATTGCTACGATTAAAGAAGATTTGGTAAAAAAACAAGGCGATACTAATTTACAAGCTGCCTTAAAATTAGATGAAGGCAAATTAGAAAAAGCAACTACTGCTTATCATCTTATTCTTCCTTATTTGTCTGATTTTGATAATTCATCAGCCGATAAAATTGCAGCTGTTGCTAAAGACAGTGGTTGGCTAAAAAATGTAGCGGTAAGTAAATTAAAAGATGCGGTAAGAAATGCGAATGACTTTTTAGTATTAGAAGCAAAAGCGCCAGAAGATCCAGCTGCCAAAGCTGAATATATGATTGCTAAAGATAAAACAGAGGAATACAAAGCGCCATTAAAATTATACTTAGAAGGAAATATCTCCTTAGATTCGGCTTTGGTTGTTGTCAATGGAATTTATCCAATTGCGGATAAAAATATGGATAAGGTGAAAGCAAAAATTACCAAGTTTAACATCGAAAAAACATTTGCAGGTGAAATTGACAAAGCAGACAATTCAATCATAGTCTATGGTATTGTTGGGGCAGCTATTATATTTATGTTGGTGTATTTTTATGTAGAAAAAATAAAAACACCTACCGCACATTCAATTGCCTATATGTTTAAAAAATTACAATTGTTTAGTTCGGCTGCCTTTAGCATTGGTCATGGTGGCAATGATGCGCAAAAAGTAATGGGTATTATTGGAGCGGCATTAATTGCCAATGGCAGCATGCAAGATTTTAGTCAATTACCAAGCTGGGTGCCTGTAGCTTGTTATCTAGCGATTGGTTTAGGTACGATGAGTGGTGGATGGAAAATTGTAAAAACAATGGGCTCTAAAATAACTAAAGTAACTCCTTTAGAAGGTGTAGCTGCAGAAACTGCAGGCGCCTTCACTTTATTTTTTACAGGTCAAATGGGTATTCCCGTTTCTACGACACATACCATCACTGGTTCTATTATAGGTGTTGGGGCTACTAAACGTTTGAGTGCTGTAAGATGGGGTGTAACCACCAACCTGTTATGGGCTTGGGTTTTAACCATCCCAGTAAGTGGGGTATTGGCTGCGATTGCTTATTTAATCGTTCACTATTTTTTTAAATATTAAAGACCCATTCATTATAATTTGGGCTGCTTTTTTATTGGTCTAGTTGTATTGCAAATAAATGAATTGAATTATCTGCTACATTTGCAGCTATGAAATGGCTTTTACCCTTACTATTGACTTTATCCTTATTGTCTTTTGAAACTATACATGGACAAGATTCTAGCTTTACCAATCTTGAAACGGTAATTATTTCTGCAAATAAACTAAGAGAGAAAAGAATTTATTCTCCTGTTGCTATTTCGGTGTTAAGTCCAAAAATGATTGAGGAAGCCAAAGCACAAAGGATAGATTATCTATTGAATAAAGTAAGCGGGGTTTACATGCCAAGCATTGGCAATGAACAACACATGATGGCCATACGTCAACCCATTTCTTTAAAGGGCTTGTATTTGTTTTTAGAAGACGGCATGCCCATCAGGACCAGTGGTTTGTACAGCAGCAATGCTTTGATAGAAATTAATACCAGTAATATTCATTCCATCGAAATTTTAAAAGGGCCTGCATCCGCATTGTACGGTGCCGAGGCCATTAGAGGGGTAGTAAATTTTTTATCTAAACCCATTCCTACGCATCAATTATTTGCTATTAGTAGCCAGTTAACTGATGGAGGTTTCAAAAAATTGGAACTAAGCTATGGCCTACCTACAAATCATGGTGGTTGGATGATCAATGGTTCTTTAACCAATCAAAGAAATGGACTGCTTGATTATTCTGATTACAGTAAAAAAACAATTTCTATTCGAAGAGATTTTAAAATCAATACCAAATGGACCGGCTATCAAAGCTTGAACTACATTGATTACCATACACAAATGATTGGCTCGGTAGATAGCCTACATTTTGCTCAAAAAAGTTTAATCAGTCAACAATCTTTTACTTATCGACAAATCAATGCGCTTCGATTTAGACAAAATTTAGCCTATAGGTGGAATGAAAATACGACCACGACCATCAATCTGATGTACCGCAATAATACCATGGATCAAAATCCAACTTATTCAATTGCGTCCAGTTCCAACCCCACTAAATTCAAAGGACAAGTGAATAGCAATCATTTTGATGCTTATGTTTTAGACTTACAACATCAGTGGAATTTAAATGCCATTAAAAGTAAACTAATCCTAGGTGGCTATTGGGACCATACCCAACAAAATTTAATCGCCCATTACATTGATATATTTAAAGACACTGCAATTGGTAAGTATACCAAATACAGTTACCCTACCAAAGATTCATTGATCACTTCTTATGCCACCCAAATCAACAACAAAGCCATTTATATCAACTTTATCGCTAATCTATCAAAGTCATTGCATTGGAACATGGCTTTGCGTTATGATGATTTTGAATACTTGTTCAACAATCAATTAAAATATGGAACCCCTTCTTCTAATAATCATTTTAATAATTGGGCGCCTAAATTGGGCTTTACCTACGATCAAAAAAATTGGGGCGGCTACTTAAATTACAGCGAAGGCTTTGTACCTCCGCAAATCACAGAAATTTACAATACAGTCAGGGTGCCTTATTTATTGCCTCAACTTTTCAAAAATATGGAGCTTGGTGCTTGGTACCAACTACCTACTCTTTACGCAGAGTTCTCCATTTACCAACTCAATGGAAACAATGAAATTATTTCGGTGCGTCAAACCGATGGCGTAAACTTGAATCAAAATTCAGGGAGTACAAAACATCTAGGTATTGAGTATCAAATAAAATACAAAATCAACAATCAACTTGAATGGCATTGGAATGCAAGCAATGCAAAACACAATTATATCCATACACAAATCAAAGGGGTGACGGTAGATGGCAATCAAATGACCGCTGCACCTTCTTTTTTCAGCAATATGGCCTTGTATTGGAAACCTAAATCCCCTTTGCATGTTTCCATTGAATGGCAGGATCAATCGGCCTATTATATGGATGAAACCAATGCCGCCAAATATCCTGGCTTTAGTATTTTTAACATCAGAGCAGGCTATACTTTTAAAAAATCTGAAATCTGGTTGAACCTATTAAACGCAGGCAATACTTATTATTCCACCATGGCCACCAAAAATTTTAGTGTCAAAGGGAATGCCGCTTATGCTTATTATATAGGCGATCCAAGAACCATCACCCTTGGATGGAAATGGTCTATTATAAAATAGTATTTTACTATTGATTCACTCTGAATCTCATGCCCCCCATACCACCCCCTTTTTGCATGTCTTCCATAATTTTTTTCATGGCTTCTTGAAATTGCGCTCTATTCATTTTATCTCCCTTGGTGGGTTGAATCAATTCTTTCTTAGGATATTTTGCAGTTACTTCAATGGCCGTAGTTAGATTGGCGCCATTGTCCATATCTACTTCTAAAATAGCACCCGGTAAACCAGCATAAGTATCTGGACCAATCGAAGCAGGGATCTCTTCTGTATACCAGACTACCACCGTTTGTTCTTTAGGTAAGGCAGGTGTTTTTTCTGTGGTATCTGCATTATTTCTACCGCCTGGTCTGCCTCCACCAATACGCATGGTTTGCATTGGAACGGAAGTAGTTGCTTTTTTACATACATGCTTGGCAATGGTTTTTGTTTCCTCAGAAATTTTCCATTGAAAAGGTTTTAAGGAATCTATGATTAAAAATGTTTTTTCAAACATGCCACGAGACTCATATTGTATTTGTGAAGCTAGGTTGGTATAGGTAGCCGTCTCAGGCATTCTAAACATAAATCTTTGTCCGCCTCTATCACCACCATTGTTGGCAAATGGATCAGGTGCTTCATCTTCTGGAACGGTTCTAAATAAACTGGCCTGTTCATTGAACAACAATTCAAATTGAGAAGTCCTAAATTCTGGAATTCTTGCCCTCATTTCAGGATCAGTGATCATGCGGTACATGTTTATTTTTCGCTCATAGACAATTTTTCCTTCTTTCATTTGAGCCATGGTCAATTGGGTTAAGCCAAAAATCAAAGCAAATCCTAAAATAAATTTTTTCATTTTTTATTATTTATAATTTAAATATACAATCAATTACATTCTTATTGTCATTCTTGGACCTCCCCCATTGCTACCCGCCAATCCAGATTTTTGTAAACTATAGGTAAAGCCTACTAAAAAATACTGATTGATGACATTGTAGGATTGATCTACAATTTGATTTTGTGAAACATTTCTAGCAACACCAGCATTTTTATTCAAAATATCAAAAGCACTTATTTTTATTTCTGCTCTTTTATTTTTCAGAAAAAATTTAGAAATACTTGCATTCCAAATAGGTACCGCTGTATTAAAGCCGGCTGCGCGTCCTTCATTGATGGTATAATTCATTGACTGATTTAAAACAATGTCCAAGGGCAAGTAATTAGTTAAGTCTGCACTGTATGCCCTTGTTAAATAGTTGGTATTTAATGCCTTATTAATGGCATTGTTGGTGGTACTATAAGAATGCCTTGCTGTTATATTGATATCCACCACTTCATCCAAAGAATAAGTATACGTGAAACTAGGACCTGCCGATTTTATAAGGGTGGTATTAAGTAACCCATTGGAATAAGAAAGATTATTGCTGATGCCTCCATTGATGCCAAAATTAAATCTTGAATAAATTTGCTTAATTCCAAAGCCATAATTGGCCGAACCATTGATGCGGTAGGCGCCATTGGCGTTGACGGGTTTTGAAAGTAGGGCTCTACTAGGAAGAATACTATCATAATTGACGATAGAATTATTAATTAGCTGCGCATTCAACAAAGCAAAGAAATTTTTTTGCGCTAAAATTTTGGAAGAAAAATAAGTAAAATTAATATTGTGCGTATAGCTTCTTTTTAAGTCTGGATTACCAATGGTTTGGTTGTTGATATTACTTTGATCTATTACAGGTTGCAACTGTGTCAATGAAGGTTGATTGGTTGATGTTCGGTAATTAAATCTGAGGTTTTGAGTTTGAGAAAAATTATATACAAACAAAGCGGAAGGCAAGATGTCTTTGAATTCTTGTTGAATTTTAGTTTTGATGCTGGTATTGTTACCGTTTAAAATAGCATCCTGTAAAGAAAATCCTGTGGAGAAATTGTATTTTTTTTGATTCAATCTATAATTCATACCGCCTCCCGCATAGGTATACTCACTGCTGTATTCATTAGTGAGTCTGGTATTCAGTAAATCATAACTATTGCTACTACCATTCTTATCAAATACTTTTCTACTGGTAGATCCAATGTCTTTATTTAGAAAAGCATTGAATTCCAACAAAGATTTTTTTCCTAAAGGTTCGGTATAAACCAAATTGGCTGAATAAGTTTCAGACAAACCTTTTCTTGAGTTTTTTTGATCGATGAGGGAATCTTTTATCACTCCATAAAAATAAATTAGCTGTTCGGTATATTGACTGCTGTTGGCAGTTGAATTATTATAGCCCTGTGTTAAGGTGGAAGATAGTGTGCGGCCCTTTTTTATAAATTTCTTTCTTAACAACAAGGTATTCGAAATATTAACCGCATCTGAAGTACTAGAAGAATTAGTTTTGCTGGCATTGGTTAGTGTTCCATCGGGCAATAAAGTACTACTCGAAGACTCCCCCATAGAGGTATTGTGCTGGTTAGTAATACTAGGTGTATACTTGTAAGAGAAAGATTCAGATACTTTGTTGTCAATGGTTAGACCTAATTTTTGTTGTTGATTTCTACTGGTAGTATTTGAACTTGCATTTCTATTAAATAAATTGCCTGGACTTAGATTTTGAGTAAAGGAATTACTGATATTGTTTCTTTCTACATCACTGATATTGGTATTGGCATTGAAATCCATTTTTTTATCGTTCAATAAATTAGAATAATTACTACCTAGGGAATAAGTATTGGCAACGCCCTGTGCATTGGCATCGGTACCACCACCACCGCCATTGAAATTAAGTACCATGCCTCCACCTCCTCTGCCACCACCACCACCGGAAAAATTAGCTGCATCCCCATTTGAAAAAGCTTGTCTATTGGTATTGTTGGCCGTGCCTATCATTGAAAACTGTTCCTCATTATTGATCCTATTGACATTGCCTTGTGCATCAAACCTGCCTGGGGTTCCAGTACTCCCAGTAATTTTTCCAAAAGTAGCTTGCTTGCGGTCTTTTTTGGTTTTAATATTGATCGCTGTTTCATCATTGCCATCATCAATACCTGTAAACATGGCCTGATCTGATTTGCGATCATATACTTGGATTTTATCTACCGCATCTGCTGGTAAATTTTTTGTCGCCATTTTAGGATCTCCAGTGAAAAATTCTTTTCCATTCACAAATACCTTGGTCACTGTTTTTCCATTCACTGTTATTCCACCAGATTTATCCACCTCAATACCTGGCATTTTTTTTAACATATCTTCCACTACTGCATTGGGAACAGTTTTAAAATTCTCTGAATTAAATTCTATGGAATCTCCATTGATGACCACAGGGGGTCTTCTTGCAGTAACAGTTACGGTATTTATTTTGCTCGCATCTACTAAATAAATAGTATTTAAATTTAAACTTGGATTATTTCCTGTTTTAAAAGCTACCCATTGTTGCTGATACCCTACATAAGAAATAGACAATAAATACCTTCCTGCAGTAAAGTTTTTAATTGTAAAACTACCCTCCTCATTGCTTCTGGCAAAACTAACCAAGGAAGAATCCTTGGCATGCACCAATGAAACCGTGGCATAAGGCAAGGCTATTTTGGCCGAACTATCCATGATGATGCCTTGAACTTGGAAAACCTGTCCAAAACTTGAAAAGCCAATGAATAGAAAGGCAGTTATAGTATAAAGGGTTTTGAAATGCTTATTTATCATGAGGCTAAAAATACGATTCATTGTTTGAAGTATGGATCAATAGAAAGTTAAACCCACCCTTGTTTTGGCAGTATTTTATAAACGTATAGGCTTGAGGATAAATGGCAAGTTTGCAGCTATGGCTGCCTTAGCTTAAGTCATTGCTAATCAAATGCTGATTTAAGCGTCGGGTTTAAAGCCACCTCTTATCCTTTTTTAGTTCATTTTTAATCAATTTTTAGTAAGTTTAATAATAAAACCAATTCTTATGCAAAATTCAAGAAGAAAATTTATTCAAAATGCTTCTCTAGCCATTGTTGGGGCAAGCTTAAAACCGAGTGCTTTGTGGTCTAATCCCATGAGCGCTGCTGATAGCAAGCGATTGATTGGTATTCAATTGTATTCTGTTCGTGACGAAATGAAAAAAAATCCATTGGAAACTTTAACTGCTTTGTCAAAAATGGGTTACCAATTTGTAGAACATGCCAATTACATCAACCGAAAATTCTATGGCTGGACCGCTAAAGAATTTAAAAAAGTATTGAACGATTTGGGCTTAAAAATGCCAAGTGGCCATACAGTGATGACTGCCAAACATTGGGACAATACGGCTAAGGATTTTACAGATGATTGGAAACACACAGTGGAGGATGCTGCTACCTTAGGCCAATCTTATGTGATTAGTCCTTGGATGGATGAAAAACTAAGAAGTACTTATGATGGTCTAATGTTACAATTAGATGTCTTTAATAAATCTGGCGAATTATGTAAAAAAAGCGGAATGAAATTTGGTTACCACAACCATGATTTTGAATTTAGAGAAAAAATCAATGGAACTTTGATCTACGATTTAATCTTAGAACATACTGACCCTAAATTAGTCATCCATCAATTGGATTTTGGTAATATGTATGGCGCTGGCGGAAGAGGTGCAGAATGGATTACTAAATATCCAGGTCGTTTCCAATCCTTACATGTGAAAGATGAAATTAAATCTGCCAAAGGCGAAATGAACGATGGCTACGAAAGCACTATTTTAGGCACTGGCGTGGTGGATCCTAAAGCCATTGCTTTATTAGCTAAAAAAATTGGTGGTGCACATCATTTTATTATTGAGCAAGAATCTTACCAAGGTATTCCCCCATTGGAATGCGCTAAAAAAGATTTAGCAATTATAAAAACCTGGGGCATCTAATCAATAAATGTTTCCTTTCAAAAGCACAAACCATTCAAGTTTGTGCTTTTTTTATGCTTAACTTTAATGTCTGATTTATTATACTTACTATTTAATGGGTTATTTATGAAAAAAAACATAAGAGAAAATATATTGATTATTATTTTAATTTTTTGTTTTGCAACAACTTTGCAAGCGCAAAATATTACGGCTGCAGATAAGACGCGTTGGGCATTGCATGCCAATCAGGTAAATATAATAAGAGATGAATGGGAGATCCCACATATTTACGGAAAGACGGATGCGGATGCTGTATTTGGTTTGATGTATGCACAATGCGAAGAAAATTTTGAACAGATAGAACTTAATTTTTTAGAGATGTTGGGCCGTACTGCAGAAGTCAATGGACAAAAAGCAATTTATGAGGATTTAATGATGCGCTTGATACAAGACAGTGCTCAAGCCATTCAAGATTATAACAAAAGTCCTATATGGTTTAAAAAATTATTGCAAGCCCATGCAGATGGTTTAAACTATTATTTATACAAACACCCCGATGTGCATCCCAAAGCCATTACCTATTTTAAACCCTGGTATCATTTAATGTGGACCGATGGCAGTGTTTCTCCTACTAGAGCTGGAGGCATTAAAACACAGGATGTAGAAAATTTTTATGGAGATAAAAATAAAATAGCGCAAAATATCAATATTGATTTTGAAGAGCGCGCCACTAAGGGCTCCAATGGTTTTGCGATTGCTCCCATGCATAGTAAAAATGGAAATGCATTGTTGTACATCAATCCGCATGTGCCCTTTTATTTTAGATCTGAGATGCACATGAACAGTGAAGAGGGCTTGAATGTTTATGGGGCCGTGACTTGGGGGCAAATGTTTATCTACCAAGGCTTTAATGAACATTGCGGATGGATGCATACCAGCAGTTACGCTGATGTAGCTGATGTCTATGAAGAAAAAATTAAAAAAATTAAAACAGCCTGGGTATCTATCTACGAAAATCAAGAAAAAAATATCAAAGAAAGAAATATTGATTTAAAGTATACAGAGGCTGGCAAAATAAAATCAAAATCATTCATTACTTATAAAACAATCCATGGACCTGTGATGGGCAGTAAAAATGGTCGCTGGTTAAGTTTGCAAGAAAACAATCGTTCATTGAATGCCTTGATGGAATGTTGGACCAGGACCAAGGCCAGCAATTTAAAAACTTATCAAAAAGCTTTGTCTTTACTAGCCAATAATAGTAATAATACAGTTTATGCAGATGGCGAAGGTAATATTGCCTACTGGCATGGAAATTTCATGCCCAAAAGAAATCCAAACTACGATTATAGTTTGCCAGTAGATGGTTCAATCAAAGCAACCAACTGGATGGGTCTACATCCATTGAACGAAATTGTACAAAGCATCAATCCATCCAATGGTTGGTTACAAAATTGTAATGCCACTCCTTATACAGTAGCCGGAACAAATAGTCCCAAAGCCATCAACTATCCAGCCTATATGGCGCCAGATGGTGAAAACGGCAGAGGTATTAATGCAGTTAAATTATTAGAGAAAATTAATAAAATTAGTTTGGACGAATTGATTCAATTGGGCTACAACAAACATCTATCGGCTTTTGATGTTTTATTGCCTTCCTTCTTAGCCTATACAAAAACCATTGCACTCAATAAAAAAGAACAAAAAGCCCTTCAATATTTAAGCAATTGGAATCACGATGCAGATACCGCTTCAATTGCCACTGCTATTGCCATTGAATGGGCTACTGAATGGGGAAAGGAAATACCAGCCGCCAACACTGAAGAAGCTAGTACCGAACTTTGGAAAAAATATGAAAAGATGGTCAATACCATTTCCAATGAAAAAAAATTAGCCCTCTTCAATAAAACCTTAGCACATATGGAAGAAGTATATGGCAGCTGGGAAATTGCCTGGGGCAGCATCAATAGATACCAAAGAGTAAACCCAGGAGAAAAACTGAACGACCAATGGCCTAGTTGGGCCGTTGCGCAAGCTTCCTCTAAATGGGGCTGCCTTCCTGCATTTGAAAGTAGAAGACAAGAGAATGCGCATAAACGTTATGGCTATTCAGGAAGTAGTTTTATTGCAGCTGTAAGCTTTGGTAAAAAATTAGAAGCAAAAACTATTATTACTGGGGGTCAAAATCGTTTTAGTAAGTCTATTCATTTTACCGATCAAGCTAAAAAATACATTGATGGTGATTTTAAAACCATTCACTTTTACAAAGAAGATGTTTTAACACATGCTCTAATATCATACAAGCCTGGATTAACTAAATAATGATCATAGAGCTTTGACAGAAAGGCCACTTTGACCAAGCCAGCTAAATTTTTAACTTCTAATTTTTGCATCATCTTTGTACGGTGGCCTTCAATGGTTCTTTTGCTATGGCCCACTTCATAGGCAATTTGTTTGCTTGATGCTTCTTCACAAATGCGGAGTAAAATATACTTATCGTAGGTGTGGAGCCTGTGGACTTTTTCTATTAATTTAATTTTTTCCATATGGTTGACAAGGCTAAAAATTTTATCTGCAATGGTTTTACAGAAATAAATTTTGTTCAGTCTGGCCATTTCTAGGGCCTTGGACCATTCTTTGTTGCTTACATTTCTAGAGATGACCACTGAAATGCCTTGGTCAACCAACTGATACAAATGCGCATCATCCTGTTCATTAAAAACCACCATGATGGACATCGTCTTTTTAATTTGGTCGATTTGAGCAATTCCCTCTGAATGTCCATAATCAAACAAAGCACTGTCTGCCACCAAAATCAATGGCAAGGCTGTTGGATTTTTGTCTTTTCCCATATAAGTATTCAGTTCCTTTAAGTTATCAATGAGCTGATAACCCATTAACATAGGATTGTCCTTAATAAGTAAGCTACAACCCATTGCATAAATGCTTTGTTGATCACATATAATTACTTGACTTTGCATAAAATATTGTTTGAATGAATAATGCTGCAATAAAAGAATAATCTTATAAACTATTGATAAACAAAGAAGTATCTTTTATAAATGGCTTTCAAAACCATTGCGATTGGCCCCATTCATGTATTTTCTAATAAAGCATTGGTTGCTTATCTTTCTTAGAAAGAAGTAGTTATTAAATAAAGGCCATAATTATTTGTCAGTATTATATATTTTATAACTTCATTGAAATTATACTAACCCCTTTGCACTGCGTTGACAACCATTCGTAACTTATTTTACCCTTTTGTTCCAGTAGGACATTTGAAAGTGTGGGTCTTGGCCCCAGCCTTGGACAATCCAGATCCCAATTTGGCTTACTATTACGACTTTACTCAAAGTATCGAAGAATATACGCGCGTATTTGAACAATTGGATTTGCCATGGAAATGGCAACCGGTTTCTTTGGAAACTTATAAGGCCATTGTACAAGAAATTGCACATGAAAGAGAAAAAGGAATTTACTTTCCTGTAGTTTTAAATTTATGTGATGGAGATGAAATCAATGGAGCACCTGGTGTTTCGGTCATAAAAGCATTAGATGCTAAACAATTGGTGTACACAGGTGCCAATGATTATTTTTACGAGATCACCACTTCTAAAATTCCCATGAAGGAAGCTTTTGATTTAGCTGGTGTGCCTACTCCAAAATGGGAAGCCATCAGAACCAATGAAGTAAATGCGCAGGAGGTAATTGAAAACTTAGGTAGTCCTGTCATTGTAAAGCCTGCTGTATCTGGGGGTAGCCTAGGCGTAGGTATAAAAAATGTAGTAGAAAATGCTGCAGAATTAAAAGTACAATTGGCTAAAATGTTTGAAGGCTATAGAGGCTGGAACCTA
>Ga0114960_10001799_pt1 | contig 17071 bp, 12 predicted proteins | sample C_130625_MF_Meta_FD_92637 | JGI IMG/M metagenome (GOLD analysis project Ga0114960, IMG submission 92637) | Freshwater microbial communities from Lake Croche, Canada to study carbon cycling - C_130625_MF_MetaG | ecosystem: Environmental > Aquatic > Freshwater > Lake | place: Lake Croche, Canada... | reverse complement strand
CTGAACCAACAGCGGCAGCGGGCTGATGATCTGGCTCATCGCGAGGTTCCAGCCGGTCAGTCCGATGGTGCGGCGGACGAAGGCTCGGTAGTTGTCGATGATCGCGTCGTATCGGCGGCGCAGCAGGCCGCGTTCGACGTTCTCGCCCCGGTAGAAGCCGACTGCTTCTGCTGCATCGCGAAGACGGACCAGCGCGTAGCGGAAGGCGGCGTTGGTGGACTCGTTGCGGAAGCTCAGCCGGATCAGCGGGCGGCCGATCCAGAACGCGATGACCGTCGCGAAGAACACGTAGATGAACGCCACCCAGAACAGCGCGCGGTTCAGGGTGACGCCGAACAGTGTCACCGGGCCGGACAGCCCCCACAGGATCGGCACGAACGACACCACATTGGCCACCGAGTCGATGGCCCCGAACACCAGCATGCTCGACGAACCCACCATCGGCGTGTTGGGACTGGCGCCGACTCCGGTGGTGAAGACGTCGACGTCCTGCTGGATGCGCTGGTCGGGGTTGTCGGTGTCGGTGTCGGTGAATCGGGCCCGGTAGTAGGCGCGGCCGGTAAGCCAGTCGCCAGTGAGCCGGTCGGTCAACCAGGTTCGCCACCGGATGATGAAACGCTGGGTCAGATAGATGTCGAGCATCACCCGGCTGATGTAGATGGTGGCCAGCACCGCGAAAACCACCAGGGAGAACCAGAATCCTCGGACCGCGGACTCGCGCGCGGCCCCGTCGTCGGCACCGCGGGCGGTGAAGGCCATCTGCAATGACTCGAAGAGATCGTTGCTGTAATAACTGAGCAGCACGTTGATCCGCACCGCGATCATCGTCGACAACAGCAGTACGGCAAGCCAGACCCAGCGACTCAGACTTTGCGGGCCTCTGAAGTAGGCGCCGGTGACCCGCCAGTACTGCCGGCCCCAGAGCGTGAACCGGGCCAGCAGGAACAGCACCAGCAGAGCACCCGCCGCGGCGAGCCCCCAGGCCTTGAGGATCCACACCAGCGATGGCACCAGTTCATGCGCCCAGTCCAGCGACGGGGTGAACGTGTCCACAGCTATTTCCTCCCTGCGGGCGCGAACCCGCGCCTTCGGGCAAGCTACCGCAGCATCGTGTCGTCGGCCCACCGCCGGTACCGTTGAGCCCGTGGCGAAGAATTCCAAGAACGGTGGGACGTCCAAGACCGGCACACCCGGCCAGGGCAGATTGAGCCGGGGCTTCTGGCGACTGCTCGGGGCGACAGACGAAAAGGTCAAAGCGCGTTCCATGGCCGAGGTGTCGGCCGCGGCCGAGTTCGCCGACAAAGCTGAGGGTCTTGACGACGAGCAACTGGCCAAGGCGGCCCGGTTGCTCAACCTTGAGGATCTCGCCCTGTCGACCGATGCCCCGCAGTTCCTGGCCATCGCGCGGGTGGCGGCGCAGCGTTCGACCGGCCTCACGCCGTTCGACGTGCAGTTGCTCGGTGCGCTGCGGATGATGGCGGGGGATGTCATCGAGATGGGTACGGGCGAGGGAAAGACGCTGTCCGGTGCGATCGCCGCGGCGGGTTATGCCCTGGCCGGCCGCAACGTCCACGTGGTGACCATCAACGACTATCTGGCCCGACGCGACGCCGAGTGGATGGGTCCGTTCATCGAGTCTCTGGGGTTGACGGTGGGTTGGATCACTGCAGATTCCACGCCCGCGCAACGTCGCGCCGCCTATCAGTGTGATGTCACCTATGCCTCGGTCAACGAGATCGGCTTCGACGTGCTGCGCGATCAATTGGTCACCGACGTTGCCGATCTGGTGGCGCCCAACCCCGATGTCGCGATCGTCGACGAGGCCGACTCGGTGATGGTCGACGAAGCATTGGTGCCGCTTGTGCTGGCCGGCACCTCGCACCGGGAGACGCCGAAACTGGAGATCGTGCGGTTGGTCGGGGAACTCGTCGCCGATAAGAATGCTGACCGGTACTTCGCCACCGATGATGACAATCGCAACGTGCACCTCACCGAGGCCGGCGCACAGAAGCTGGAGCGCGCACTCGGCGGTATCGACCTGTACGCCGAGGAGAACGTGGCCACCACGCTGACCGAAGTCAATGTCGCACTGCACGCCCATGTGCTGTTGTCGCGCGATGTGCACTACATCGTTCGCGACGGTGCGGTCCAGTTGATCAACGCCTCACGCGGCCGGATCGCCGCACTGCAGCGCTGGCCGGACGGCCTGCAGGCGGCGGTCGAAGCCAAAGAGGGTATCGAGACCACCGAGACCGGCGAGGTACTCGACACCATCACCGTGCAGGCGCTGATCAACCGTTATCCCACGGTGTGCGGGATGACCGGCACCGCGTTGGCCGCCGGCGAACAGTTGCGCCAGTTCTACTCGCTGGCGGTTTCGCCCATCCCGCCCAACACGGCCAACATCCGGGTCGATGAGCCCGACCGGGTCTATGTCAGCACCGGCGCCAAGAATGACGCCATCGTCGACCACATCATCGAGGTGCACGCCACCGGACAGCCGATCCTGGTCGGCACCCAGGACGTCGCCGAATCCGAGGACCTGCATGCCCGCCTGGTGCGCCGCGGGGTACCCGCGGTGGTGCTCAACGCCAAGAACGACGAGGAGGAGGCCCGGGTCATCGCCGAGGCCGGCACGCTCGGCGCGGTGACGGTCTCGACTCAGATGGCCGGCCGCGGCACCGACATCCGGCTCGGCGGATCCACCGAGGCCGACCATGATCAGGTCGCCGAACTCGGTGGCCTCCATCTGATCGGCACCGGACGGCATCGCACCGAACGCCTCGACAACCAACTCCGCGGCCGGGCCGGCCGCCAGGGCGACCCGGGGTCGTCGGTGTTCTTCGCCAGCTGGGAGGACGACGTAGTGGCCGCCCACCTCGAGGCGGGCAAGCTGCCCAACGAGTGCGACGAGACCGGCCGGGCCACCAGTCCCAAAGCCACCGCCCTGCTCGATCACGCCCAGCGGGTGGCCGAGGGCCGCCTGCTCGATGTGCATGCGAACACCTGGCGGTACAACCAGTTGATCGCCCAGCAGCGCGCGATCATCGTCGAACGGCGCAATACGTTGTTGAGCACCACGGCCGCCCGCGAGGAGTTGAAGGAATTGACTCCCGAGCGCTACGACGAACTCGCCGAAAGCGCCTCCGAGGACGATATGGAACGGATCTGCCGCAAGATCATGCTGTTCCATCTCGACCGTGGCTGGGCCGACCACCTGGCCTACCTCTCCGACATCCGGAGAGCATCCACCTGCGTGCGCTGGGTCGGCAGAACCCGCTTGACGAATTCCACCGGCTGGCTGTCGACGCGTTCGCGAATCTGGCGGCCGACGCCATCGAGGCGTCTCAGCAGACCCTTGAGACGGCCAACGTGCTGGCCGATGAGCCCGGCCTGGACCTGTCCAAGCTGGCGCGCCCGACCTCGACGTGGACCTACATGGTTCACGACAACCCGCTTCGCGACGACAGTCTGTCAGCGATGAGCCTGCCCGGGGTGTTCCGCTAGATGCAGGGCCGGGTGCTGACGATCCCGAACGTCCTCAGCGTGATCCGGCTGATCCTGGTGCCGGTGTTCCTCTACCTGCTGCTGGTCCGGCACGCCTACGGCCCGTCGGTGGCGATCCTGATGTTCGGTGGTGCCTCGGACTGGGCCGACGGCAAGATAGCCCGACTGGTGGCCAACCAGTCCTCGCGACTGGGGGAGTTGCTCGACCCACTGGTCGACCGGGTCTACATGGTCACCGTTCCGGTGGGACTGGCCCTGGCAGGTGTGGTGCCGTGGTGGGTGGTCGCGATCCTGCTCGGTCGCGATGCGGCGCTCGCCGCGACCCTGCCGGCGCTGCGCAGCCGCGGAATTACGGCACTGCCGGTGAGCTATGTCGGCAAGGCCGCCACGTTCTCGTTGATGGTGGGATTCCCGCTTGTTCTGCTGGGGCAGTGGGATGCGTTGTGGAGCAAGGTGATTGGCGCCTGCGGGTGGGGTTTCGTGATCTGGGGCATCGGCATGTACCTGTGGGCCGCCGTGCTGTACCTGCTCCAGGTGCGCCTGGTGGTGCGCCGGATGCCCAAGGTAATACGCTCTGCCCAGACCGGATCAGATGACAGAGGAGCCCCGTGAGCGACATCCCCGCCGAACTTAGCTACACCGCCGAGCACGAGTGGGTGCTGCGCACCGGTGCGGACACCGTGCGTGTCGGTATCACCGACTTCGCGCAGGATGCCCTGGGAGACGTGGTCTTCGTGCAATTGCCCGATGTCGGAACCGAGGTCACCGCAGGTGAGGCGTTCGGCGAAGTCGAGTCGACCAAGTCGGTGTCGGACCTGTTCGCGCCGATCACGGCGACGGTGGCCGCGGTCAACGGCGAGCTCGACGGAGACCCTCAGCTGGTCAATTCCGACCCGTATGGACAGGGGTGGCTCTTGGAGCTGCGGGCCGACGGCGATACCCTCGACGAAGGGCTGGCGGCACTGCTGGACGCAGACGCCTATCGGGGCACACTGAACTGAAACCGGCGCTGCGCCCAAGCGGTGATTGTTAGGGTTGCTCAATCCGTGGGCGGTACGGCGGGTCGGATCGAAATGGCGAGGGAGCAGCAGTTGACGGACATGGGCCGACAATCGGGGGCTGACGAGTCCTCCGCCGACGTCACCGTGGAGACGACGTCGGTCTTCCGCGCGGATTTCCTCAGCGACGTTGATGCGCCAGTCAGTCCGGCAGCCGAGACGGCGGTGTCCGGGGTCGAGGGCCTGCCGGTGGGTGCGGCCCTGCTGGTCGTCAAGCGCGGCCCCAATGCCGGGTCCCGATTCCTGCTCGACCAGGCCACGACCTCAGCCGGGCGTCATCCCGACTCCGACATTTTCCTCGACGATGTGACCGTCAGCCGTCGGCACGCCGAATTCCGGTTGGACGGCAACGACTTTCAGGTGGTCGACGTCGGCAGCCTCAACGGAACCTACGTCAACCGCGAACCAGTCGATTCCGCCACGCTGGCCAATGGCGACGAGGTTCAGATCGGCAAGTTCCGATTGGTATTCCTGACCGGCCCCAAGCCGGCCGGCGGTGACGGTGGTCCGGGGAGCTAGTGGGCGCGCCCGACAGCCCCGAACTCACCGGGATGTCCATCGGAGCGGTGCTGGATCTGCTGCGGCCGGAATTCCCGGACGTGACGATCTCCAAAATCCGATTCCTGGAGTCCGAAGGTCTGGTCACCCCGCAGCGCAGCCCGTCGGGCTACCGGCGGTTCTCCGCCTATGACAGCGCCCGGCTGCGGTTCATCCTGACCGCGCAACGCGATCAGTACCTGCCGCTGAAAGTCATCAAAGCTCAACTCGACGCCCAGCCGGACGGTGAACTGCCACACCAGAACTCGCTGTACCCGGCGCCGCGACTGGTGCCGGTGGGCAAGCCGAGCGGCCGCGCCGATGGGCCGCAACGCGGCCGTGACGATGGGCCGCAACGCGGCCGTGCCGACGGCGTCGGCGTCGGACCCGCGGCGGTCCGGCTGACGCGCGAGGACCTGCTGGAGCGTTCGGGAGTGGCGGCCGAACTCATCACGGCGCTGCGTAAGGCCGGGGTGATCACCACTGGCCCGGGCGGGTTCTTCGACGAACATGCCGTGGTGATCGCCCAGTGCGCGGCGGCTCTAGCCGAATACGGCGTGGAACCCAGGCATCTGCGTGCTTTCCGTTCCGCCGCCGACCGGCAGTCCGATCTGATCGCCCAGATTGCCGGACCTGTCGGCAAGGCCGGCACGACCGGCGCCCGCGACCGGGCCGACGACCTGGCCCGGGAGGTCGCGGCGCTGGCGATAACCCTGCACACTTCATTGATCAAATCCGCCGTACGCGACGTTCTGGACCGCTGAGGACTAGACTTCCTCTGGCAGTGGTCAGTGCAGGTCCGGGTTGTATCTCTTGGGCGGAGGTTGGGTTCAGATGGCTGAGGTTCTCATAATCGGCGTCCAGTTTCGCCAGCCCGCGAATCAGCCGGTTCTGCTGCTGCGGGAGTCAGCTGGCGATCGCTACCTGCCGATCTGGATCGGTGAGACCGAAGCGCAGGCGATCATCCTCGAGCAGCAGGGCGTGGAGCCGCCGCGGCCGCTCACCCACGATCTGTTCCGCGATGTCATTGGCGCCCTTGGTCATTCACTCAAGGAGGTCCGCATCGTGGATCTTCAAGAGGGCACCTTCTACGCCGATCTGGTTTTCGATCATGACGTTCGAGTGTCGGCACGGCCGTCGGATTCGGTGGCCCTGGCGCTGCGCATGGGCGTACCCATCCACGTCGAGGAGGCGGTGCTCGACGTGGCCGGCCTGCTGATGCCCGATGATGCTGACGAGGGATCGGCCGGCACACTGCGCGAGGACGAGGTCGAGAAATTCAAGGAATTTCTCGACAGTGTCTCCCCGGATGACTTCAAGGCGATCTGAGGCGGATTCGGTGCGATCACGGATCAGTCTCATCTGAGTCGGTACGGCACCGACACGCCCTCCGGATATCGCTTCGCCTGACCGGTGACGGCCATACTTTTGATGCGGCGACTCCCATAATTACACGCCGGTAAGGCGTATGCTCAGAGCACTCTGGGGAACGTGGGAGTCGGCCGCATGGTCAGCGGGCCACCGGTTTGGAACGGCGAGAGGAACCATCGTGGGCGACGAGCCACGTCAGGAACAACTGAACCTAGCGGTGGGCGCTGTTGAGGCAGGTAAAGCCGAGGTGACTCAAGCCGGGGCGAATCAGGCCGGGGCGAGCCAACCCGCACAGGCCGGCCTTTTTCCGGATGACTCGGTGCCCGACGAACTGATCGGTTATCGCGGGCCCAGCGCCTGTCAGATCGCCGGAATCACCTACCGGCAATTGGACTACTGGGCTCGAACCTCACTGGTGGTGCCGTCGATCCGCGGCGCAGCCGGGTCGGGCAGCCAGCGGTTGTACTCCTTCAAGGATGTGCTGGTCCTCAAGATCGTCAAGCGACTGCTGGACACCGGGATCTCGCTGCACAACATCCGGGTCGCGGTCGACCATCTGCGTAAGCGCGGCGTACAGGATCTGGCCAATATCACGCTGTTCTCCGATGGCACCACCGTTTACGAGTGCACGTCGGCCGAGGAGGTCGTTGATCTTCTCCAGGGCGGGCAGGGCGTTTTCGGAATTGCGGTCAGCGGAACCATGCGTGAACTCACCGGTGTGATCGCCGATTTCCCCGGCGAGCGGGCCGATGGCGGCGAATCCATCGCCGCGCCCGAGGACGAACTGGCCTCCCGGCGCAAGAGTCGCGACCGAAAGATCGGTTGACCCGGGCTTGCCACGCGCCCTCTTCCGCGCCGATCTCCATCGAGCAGACGCAAACTCGCACGTTTTCGGCCCCGCTGATGCGACTTTGCGTCTGCTCGCGGCTAGAGTGAGAAGTGCATCGACCCCGTGCGGGAGAGTTCCGAGACAGCCAGTCGCGGACGCCGAAGGAGCAACACCTCTCCGTCAATCTCTCAGGCCCCAGGACCGCACTGGAACACGATGCCTCTGGAAAGCGGTGGCTGTTTCGCGGCCACCCGCCGATGGGGAAAAGCGGCCATGCGCTGCTGAATCTCTCAGGCACCCATGACAGAGGGGGAGGACGTCCAAGCGTCACGTCCATCCCGAGGATTGCCTGTGTCTGAGAACTTCGCCACCCGCCATATCGGCCTTGACGCCGATGCACTAACCACGATGCTCGGTGTCATCGGTGTCGCATCGCTGGATGAGTTGGCGGCCAAAGCGCTGCCGGCCGCAATCCTCGACGCCCTCGGCGCCGACGGCACCGCACCCGGTCTGGAATCGCTGCCGACGCCGATCTCCGAACATCAGACGCTGGCCGAACTCCGGGTGATGGCCGACTCCAATACCGTCGGCGTGTCGATGATCGGTCAGGGCTACTACGACACGCTCACCCCGCCGGTGCTGCTGCGCAACATTCTGGAGAATCCGGCCTGGTACACCGCCTACACGCCGTACCAGCCGGAGATCAGCCAGGGCCGGTTGGAAGCCGTGCTGAATTTCCAGACCATGATCGCTGATCTCACCGGCCTCGATATCGCCAACGCCTCGATGCTCGACGAGGGCACCGCAGCCGCCGAGGCGATGACGCTGATGCACCGGGCGGTACGCGGTTCCGCGAACCGGCTGGCCGTTGACGTCGACGTCTTCACCCAGACCGGCGCCGTTCTGGCCACCCGAGCCGAGCCACTCGGTATCGAGATCGTCACCGCCGACCTGCGCAACGGCCTGCCCGACGGCGAGTTCTTTGGCGTGATTGCCCAGGTGCCCGGTGCCAGCGGACGCCTCACCGATTGGTCGACGCTCATCGAGCAGGCACACGAACGCGGCGCGCTGGTGGCCCTCGGCGCTGACCTGCTGGCGCTCACGCTGATCGCCCCGCCCGGGGATATCGGGGCCGACGTCGCATTCGGCACCGCCCAGCGCTTCGGTGTGCCGATGGGATTCGGCGGTCCGCATGCCGGGTACCTCGCGGTGCACACCAATCACGCGCGTCAGTTACCCGGCCGGTTGGTCGGGGTGTCCTTGGACGCCGATGGCGCGCCGGCCTACCGGTTGTCGCTGCAAACCCGCGAACAGCACATCCGCCGGGACAAGGCCACGTCGAATATCTGCACCGCCCAGGTCCTGCTGGCGGTGATGGCCGCGATGTACGCCAGCTATCACGGCGCCGACGGCCTGACCGCGATCGCCCGCCGGGTGCACGGTCACGCCCGGAGCGTGGCCGCCGGATTAGCCGCGGCCGGTATCGACGTGGCGCACGAGAACTTCTTCGACACGGTGCTAGCGCGTGTACCGGGGAATGCCGCGGCGATTCAATCAGCCGCCAAGGCGCTGGGCATCAACGTCTGGCGCGCCGACGACGACCACATCTCGATCGCATGCGACGAGACCACCACCGCACAGCAGGTGGCCCGGGTGCTGCAGGCGTTCGGCGCGAAGGTTGTCGGCGACGTCGCCGGGCCGGAAATCGCTACGCGCACAACTGAATTCCTGAATCATCCAGCTTTCACCAAGTACCGCACCGAGACCGCGATGATGCGGTACCTGCGTGCGCTGTCCGATAAGGACATCGCGCTGGACCGCAGCATGATCCCGCTGGGCTCGTGCACCATGAAACTCAATGCCGCCGCCGAGATGGAGGCGGTCACCTGGCCTGAGTTCGGCCGGTTGCACCCGTTCGCCCCGGCTGATGACGCGGTCGGTCTGCGACGGCTGATCGCGGATCTACAGGATTGGCTGACCGGTGTCACCGGCTACGACGAGATTTCGCTGCAGCCCAATGCGGGGTCCCAGGGCGAGTACGCCGGTCTGCTCGCCATTCGCGATTACCACGCCGGGCGCGGCGAGTCGCACCGCGACGTGTGCCTGATTCCGTCGAGTGCGCACGGCACCAATGCCGCCTCGGCGGCCCTGGTCGGCATGCGCGTTGTGGTGATCGGCTGCCGCGACAACGGTGACGTCGACCTTGACGAACTGCGCGCGAAGATCACCGAGCATGCCGGAATGTTGGCGGCGTTGATGATTACCTATCCGTCCACGCACGGCGTCTTCGAACATGACATCGCCGAAATCTGCGCGGCGGTGCACGATGCCGGCGGCCAGGTTTACGTGGACGGCGCCAATCTCAACGCCCTGGTGGGTGTGGCCCGGCCGGGCAAGTTCGGTGGCGACGTCAGCCACCTCAACCTGCACAAGACGTTCTGCATTCCGCACGGTGGGGGTGGGCCCGGTGTGGGGCCGGTGGCCGTGCGCGCGCATCTGGCGCCCTACCTGCCAGGCCATCCGCTGGCCCCGGAACTCCCGGGCGGCCATCCGGTGTCGTCGGCACCCTACGGGTCTGCCTCGATCCTGCCGATCAGTTGGGCCTATATCCGGATGATGGGGGCGGCCGGGTTGCGAACGGCGTCGCTGGCCGCGATCGCGTCGGCCAACTACGTCGCGCGTCGACTCGACGAGTACTACCCGGTGCTCTATACCGGGGAGAACGGTATGGTGGCTCACGAATGCATCCTGGATCTGCGGCCCATCACCAAGGCCACCGGCGTGACCGTCGACGATGTTGCAAAACGCTTGGCGGACTACGGCTTCCACGCACCCACTATGAGCTTTCCCGTCGTCGGGACCCTCATGGTCGAGCCCACTGAGAGTGAGAGCCTGGCCGAGGTTGATGCGTTCTGCGAGGCAATGATCGCCATTCGCGAGGAGATCGCCCAGGTGGCTTCGGGTCATTGGCCCGCCGAGGACAATCCGCTGTGCAACGCCCCGCACACCGCTGGTTGCCTGCTGGTGGAAAACTGGGATCACCCGTACACCCGGGAGCAGGCGGCCTACCCGTTGGGCAAGGCGTTCCGGCCCAAGGTGTGGCCGTCGGTGCGGCGCATTGACGGCGCCTACGGCGATCGGAACCTGGTGTGCTCGTGCCCGCCGGTGGAGGCCTTCGCCTGAGGCCTGGGGTGGGCTACGACAGCATCCGGGCGATCGCCGCGACCAGGTCGGGCGAGTCGGAAGTGGCGACCTCTTGGTAGCTGCCGCCGGATTGCGCGGCGACCGCCTCCCAGGTCGGACGGTCGGGGTCACCGCCGAAGTCGATGACATTGATGGTCACCGGACGGTTCGGGTCGGCGGCGGACTTGAGATAGTTCTGCAGGCCCGGCCCGTCGAGGGTCTGGTCGGTGTGCGGACCCTGGGTGATTACCAGGATCGAATTCGGTTGTCCGGGCTGGTAACTGGCGATTGCATCGGTATAGGCCCGGGGCAGGGTGGTGAACGACACAGCACCGCCGCCGGTGGGTGACAGTCCCGTCAGGGTTGACGTCAGGGCCGCTGACCGGGGCTGGCCGCCGAGATCGTCGGACAGTGCTCCGGTGGGTATCACCGGGCGACTGTCGGTGCCGTCAAATGTCCACAGCCCGACGACGGCGTTTGGCGGCAGTGCAGCGATTCGATTGTTCAGTGCGGAAGTGACGCCCGCCAGGCGCGAAGGGCCACCCTCGTCGCCGGTCATGCCCTGGTCGAGAATCACAGTGGTCGTCGCCGCGGAGGCCGGGGCCACCGCACCGGCGACGGCGGCGCGGGTCGCATCGTCAGCGACCGGCAGCGTCGCGCCCAGAGTTGGGAAACCCACCACCTCACTGCCCGGCGGGGTGGTCCCGGTTGCACGGAATCCGGCCTTGGCCAACTCGGCTAGTTGTTCGGGGGTGTCCATGAAGCGGGCGAACTCGCTGGCGGCGCTGATCTGTTCCTCGGCCAGCCAGGGGCCGGCAAGTAGAACGGTGGGGAAGTCGGCAACGGCGATCGGGCCGTCCGGGATCCACTCCGCCACCATGGTTTTGGCGTCCGGCAACGCTGAGGTCCGCGCGAACAACTGCTGCTCGGTGGTGACCATCGCGTGTACCGGGGCCTTCGCAGGATCACCGGCGACGGTCAGTGCGTTCCAGGCTAAATCGGCGGTGTTATCAGCCAGTTGGGGCTGTCCGCCCAGTAGAGCGCTGACGGCACCGAGACCGGCGGTGGGCGGCGCGCCGGGCGGGGCCGAAGTTGTCGCGACGGCCTCGGCAGCCAAGTAGGCGGCGTCGCTGGCACCGGCGACCGGCAGCGCCAGTCGAAGTGAGCCCCAGCCGGGCAGATTCGCGTCCAGGGCAACCGGGTCCGTCTGCAGCGCGGGCAACGCCGGCCAGCCCTGCTGGCCGAGTGCGGCGGCCAGCTGCGGGCGGACCGCCAACACCACCGGCGAGGTGACCAGCGACCGCGCATCGCTGACAATCTGCTTGCCGGCCACAGCCTGCAACCGCGACGACTGCACCGAACTCGCCGGTATCCACAACGCCGGACGCTCGCCGAGCTCGGTCGGCCAGGCGCCGGCCAATCCGTTGACCACGGCATTCGAATCCGCTTGGGTGACAGCGACAGTCACGCACTTGTCACCCACGGGCATGGCTTCGGCGTTATAGGCCTCGGCCAACTTCGTGACGGTCTCGACGATCGCGGAGTCGGCCACGACCGCCACGGTTGCGGTGCCCTGCACGCACTGCTGGGCGGCATCCTGGGATCGTCGTGACATCGCGTCACCGAAGAATCGCCACAGAATCACTCCACCCACAAGAACCACCACGGCGACCAGGGCGGCGATCACGCCCCTACTCACTCCACGCGGGGTGCTGTCAGTCCGGCGGCGCCGGCCCTGCCAGTCGCCGTCAGCGCGCGGTATCCGGCCCGAGGGGTCGGCGTCGGCATCGGCATCGGCGCGCGGAATCCCGCCCGACGGGTCGACGCCGGCGTCGGCGGGCTCGCCCGATTCACCGAAAGATTCCCCCGGCGCGGGCATGCTGTGTCTGCCCATCTAGCTGTGCTCCTGCCCGGCGAGGGCGGACTTGTACTCGCGTCGGCGCCGGTGCAGGATCGGCTCGGTGTAACCGCTGGGCTGGGTGGCACCGGACAGGATGAGTTCCTGGGCAGCCTGAAAGGCGATGCTGGCGTCCGGATCCGACGCCATCGCACGGTAGGCGGGATCGCCGGCATTCTGCTCGTCGACCACCGCCGCCATCCGACGCAGGCTGGATATGACGTCGTCCACGGTGATGACACCGTGACGCAACCAGTTGGCCAGTAACTGGCTGGAGATCCGCAGCGTTGCACGGTCCTCCATCAACGCGACATCGTGAATATCGGGCACCTTCGAGCAACCCACACCGGCGTCGATCCAGCGCACCACATAGCCCAGGATGGACTGGCAGTTGTTGTCGACTTCTTCGTGGATTTCCTCCGGTGACCAACCAAACCCGCTCTGCGCCAACGGGATCGTCAGCAGCTGCTCGATGCTGGTGCGCTTCTGGCCAGCCAGTTCCCGGTGCACCTGATAGACGTCGACGTAGTGGTAGTGCATGGCGTGCAGCGTGGCCGCGGTCGGCGAGGGCACCCAGGCCGTGGTGGCACCCGCCCGGGGTTGGGCGATCTTCTGCTGGACCATATCGGCCATCAGATCGGTCATCGCCCACATACCCTTGCCGATCTGGGCGCGGCCGGAGAAGCCGGTAGCCAGACCGACGTCGACGTTCTGGTCCTCGTAGGCCAGAATCCACGGCTGGGACTTCATCGCCCCCTTGCGGATCATCGGACCGGCCTCCATCGAGGTGTGGATCTCATCTCCGGTGCGGTCAAGGAATCCGGTGTTGATGAACGCTATCCGGTCGGCGGCGGCCTTCACGCACGACTTGAGGTTCGCCGAGGTGCGACGTTCCTCGTCCATGATGCCGACCTTGAGGGTGTTGGCCGGCAGACCCAGTACATCCTCGACGCGGCCGAACAACTCACCGGTGAACGCAACCTCCTCGGGTCCGTGCATCTTCGGCTTGACGATGTAGATCGAACCGGTGCGGCTGTTCTGGTGCGGCCCGCTGTCCGGATTGGCGGTGAGTCCGTGCATAGCGATGAGTCCGGTGAACAGTGCGTCCTGGATGCCTTCGGGAATCTCGTTCCCGTCGGTGTCGACGATGGCATCGTTGGTCATCAGGTGACCGACATTGCGGACGAACAACAGGCTGCGGCCGGGCAGGGTGAACAGCGAACCGTCGCCGGCGGTGTAGGACCGGTCATCGTTGAGTACCCGGGTAAATGTCTTGGCGCCCTTGGTCACCGACTCGGACAGGTCACCCCGGTTGAGCCCCAACCAGTTTCGGTAACCCAGCACTTTGTCGTCGGCGTCGACCGCGGCTACCGAATCCTCGAAATCCATGATCGTGGTGATGGCCGATTCCAAGATAACGTCGGAGATCCCGGCTGAATCGGTCGACCCGATCGGGGACTGACGGTCGATCAGGATCTCGATGTGCAGACCGTGGTTGATCAGCAGCACCGAAGCGGGCGATCCCGGGTCGCCGGTGTAACCGGCGAACTGTGCGGAGTCGGTCAGTCCGGTGACGTCGCCATTGGACAGCGCCACCTCCAGTTCGCCATCGGAGATCAGGAACCGGGTTGCAAGCGAGTAACTGCCCGAACTCAGCGGGACCACGTCGTCGAGGAATCGCTTGGCGTAGGTGATGACTTTGCCGCCGCGCACGGTGTTGTAGCTCGAACCCGCCTGCGCGCCACCCTCGTCGCTGATGACGTCGGTGCCGTAGAGGGCGTCGTACAGCGATCCCCAGCGCGCATTGGCGGCGTTGAGTGCGAAACGCGCATTGAGGATCGGCACCACCAGTTGCGGGCCTGCCGTCGAGGTGATCTCGGCGTCGACACCGGAGGTGGCGATGGTGAAGTCGGCGGGTTCGGGCAGCAGGTATCCGATATCGGTGAGGAACTGCCGGTACTCGCCCTCGTCGATGCCGCCGATGACGCGCTGACGGTGCCACCTATCGATCTGCGCCTGCAGATCGTCGCGGCGGGCGAGCAACTCGGCGTTGCGCGGTGCAAGGTCGGTGATCACCCTGTCGGCGCCGGACCAGAAGCTGTCCGGATCGATACCGGTGCCGGGCAGGGCCTCGTCGGTGATGAAGTCGTACAGCGTCCGCGCCACCCGCAGATTGCCTACTGCGACCCGATCCGTCATAGTGCCTCCCTTAGAGCAAAGCTGATTCTATCGGTGCACGCCGTCGCGCACCGTTCCCACCACGTCCTCGACGAGGTCCTCCAGCGCCAGTAATCCACTCACCGTGCCGTCGGCGTCGGTCAGCAATGCCAGATGGCTGTTGTTCTGGCGCAACCCCGACAGCGCATCGGGCAGCGGCGTGGCGGCGGGCAGGCGAGGTAAATAGCGCACGACGGACGCGCTGACCACGGCACCGGGATGGTCAATCAGGTCGAGGATGTCCTTGATATGCACGAAACCTATGAACGCACCGGTCTCGTCGACCACGGGGAAGCGTGAGTATCCCGTTGCGGCCAAAGCCCGTTCGATGTCTTCGACACGCGGCCCGGTTCCGGCGGCTGCGACGGTCACCGTTCGGATCGCCGCCAGTGGAACGCCGACGTCGCCGGCGACCCGATTGCGGATCTGCAGCGCGCGGGACAGTCGCATATGTTCCTCGGGGTCGAGCAGGCCTTCGGAGCGCGACTCCGCGATCATCTCAGCCAGCTCCACCATCGATACGGTGTTTTCCAACTCGGTCTTGGGCTCCACACCGAGAGCCCGCACGATCAACTTGGCGCACCAGTCGTAGACGGCGATGATCGGCCGGGTCACCTTGACCCAGAACAGGTACGGCGGAACGAGCAGCATCGCGACTTTCTCCGGTCCGGCCAGTGCGATGTTCTTGGGCACCATCTCGCCCAGAAGCACGTGCAGAATCACCACGACTGTGATTGCGACGATGAACGAGACGGTGTGCTGCAGTGCCGGCGAAACACCGAACAACGCGAACACCGGTTCGAGTAGGTGCGCCACCGCGGGTTCGCCGACGCGGCCGAGGACGATCGAGCCGACGGTGATACCCAACTGGGCGCCCGCCAACATCACCGAGAGATTCTCGCCCGCACGGATCACGGTCACGGCGCTGCTCCTACCCTGCTCAGCCAGTGCCTCCAGACGGTCCCGACGCGCGGAGATCAGGGCGAACTCGGCGGCGACGAAGAACGCGTTAGCCGCGATGAGCAACACGGTGAGCAGGATCGCGAAGAGGTCAGCCATCAGAGCCGGACCCCGGTGTGATCGGGCGCAGCGCTGATTTTGACCAGATCGATCAGATCGATGCGGCGGCCGTCCATCCGAGCCACGGTTGCCCGCCACCGCGGCGGGTGGTCGACGTGCGCTCCCGCGTCGAAGGCGGTGAGTTCCACCGACTCGCCCTCGGAGGGGATGTGGCCGAGCACCGCCATCACCAGTCCGCCGATGGTCTCGTAATCACCTTCCGGTGCCCGGAAATCGATCGCCTCGGCGACCTCGTCGATCCGGAGCAGACCGGAAACCCGATGTCCACCAATAATTTTCACCACATCGGGTGAGGACTTGTCGTGCTCGTCGCGAATATCCCCGACGATCTCCTCGATCAGGTCCTCCACGGTCACCATGCCGGCGATTCCGCCGTACTCATCGGCGACTAGCGCCGCCTGCACTGCGCTGGCTCGGATCTGCTGCATCAGGGCATCACCGTCGAGGGTCGAGGGTACGACGGGAACGTTCTGGGCCAACGTGTCGAGCCTGGTGCCGAGTCGCTGCGAGTGCGGTATCTCGAAGACCTGCTTGAGGTGGACCACGCCGATTGTTTCGTCAAGGTCGCCCTCGGTGACCGGGAAACGGGAGTGTCCGGTCCGACGAACCAGTTCCAGCAGATCGGCCACCGAGTCGTCGCACTCCAGTGATTCGATCTTGGAACGGGGTGTCATGAATTCCTCGGCGATGCGACCGCCGAACTGTAGCGAGCGGTCAACCAGGCTGGCGGTCGGTTGATCCAACGACCCTCGTTTGGCCGATGTCCGCACCAGCGATACCAGTTCCTGCGGTGAGCGGGCCGAACTCAGTTCGTCGGCGGGTTCGATACCCAGGCGCCGGAGCACCCGGTTGGCGGTGCCGTTGGTGAGTCGGATCAGCGGGGTGAACATCGCGGAGAACAGCACCTGCGGACCGGAGACGAGGCGCGCGGTCCGCAGCGGTACCGCCACCGCCAGATACTGGGCGACGAGTTCGCCGAACACCATCGACACCGATGTCGCGATGAACAACGACGTGATTAGCGCGATACCGCTGACCCACTGCTCGGGAACCCGCGCCGCCGACAGCACCGGTGCCAGCAGGCGCGCGATCACCGGTTCGGCCAGATAGCCGGTGATCAATGTGGTGATCGAGATCCCGATTTGGGCCCCGGACAGCTGAAACGACAGCGTCCGGTGGGCGCGCTGCACCATCTTGTCGCGCTTGCCGCCGGTACGGGCGTTGGCGTCGACGGTGCTACGTTCCAGTGCGGTCAGGGAGAACTCCGCGGCTACGAACACCGCGGTGCCCAGGGTCAGCGCGACGATGCCGAGCAGGCTCAGTGCCAGGGCGACGGGGCTCATCGCGTCCGCCCCTGTGCCAGGGCGACGGGGCTCATCGCGTCCGCCCCTG
>Ga0114960_10001796_pt1 | contig 17091 bp, 8 predicted proteins | sample C_130625_MF_Meta_FD_92637 | JGI IMG/M metagenome (GOLD analysis project Ga0114960, IMG submission 92637) | Freshwater microbial communities from Lake Croche, Canada to study carbon cycling - C_130625_MF_MetaG | ecosystem: Environmental > Aquatic > Freshwater > Lake | place: Lake Croche, Canada... | reverse complement strand
TTGCGGTGGGTCTTCTCGGCTAGAGAGAGGAGTTGCTCCGCATCGTCTGTGCGATTGATGGCGATGAGAACCGAGGCGGTCCCGATCATCCAAGTGGCACGCTCCTCAGGATCGGGCCATAATTTCTGGAGGGATGCCTCTGAGGGAAGTTGCCATTCCTTGGAGGGCATTGAGGTGATTGACGTCGAACCAGATACAAGTGGTGAGATGGGAGTAAAAAGGATCCCCCAAGGATTCACCTCGCGAACTTTCCAGAGGTGAGATTCCAGGATTGATAAGCCAAGGGGAAGGCTCCGCTGGTCGCTTCCTAAAAAGACCGAGGAGAAATGCCGTACTCTGGCCAATCGGTAAAAAAGGGAAGGATTGCCACAGGCTTCGCGGGATTCGGCGGGCGAGGGGACCAGAGCAATCCGATCGGCAGTAATGAAAGGGATGAACTCAGGACTGACAAAGATCGGAGTTCCCTTTTTCAGTAGCTCTTTCAGCATGGGAGCAGGGGTCAATAGGAGAGAGCTTTCTTCGCCTGAAGCCCCTTTCCCCGCATTCCGATTACGGCAGGAGGATACCCCCAAGGAGAGGATGAGGGTGATCGCCACCATCGCGAGGACTTCTAAATACCTGTAAAGGTTGCGCATTGAGGCTACTAAGCCCTTTTTTTCTCTACTGGAAAAGAGCCAAACTCTTGATGTCATTCTCTTCGCTGTTATCTATCAGCTATGAAGCAGCTCACACTCACCATAATAGCCATGAACTTCCTCTCTTTTTTCGCCAAAGCTGACCCCACTGCCCCCCTTGCGATCGGCTCTCCTGCCCCCCTGCTTGTTGCAACAAATCAGGATGGGGAGAATGTGGACTTCGCAGCGGTCTACGCAAAGGGGATCACCTTGGTCTATTTCTATCCGAAAGCTGAGACGCCCGGTTGCACGGCCGAGGCCTGCTCCCTACGCGATGCCTACGCGGGACTGCACGCTAAGGGACTTCAGATTCTTGGCGTGAGCAAGGATACCCCCATCGCCCAGAAGAAGTTCCAGGAGAACAGGAAGCTGCCATTCACTCTGATTGCCGATACGGATGGTAAGGTTGCTGCAGCCTTTGCAGTACCTACCTATCCCGTCGTTGGGCTTACCAAGCGTCAGTCTTTCCTGATCAAGGACGGTAAGTTGGCCTGGTCCTCACTGAGCGCCGAAACGAGTGGCGCCGCCCAAGAGATTCAGAAGGCGATCGATTCGATCAGCGCGAAATAGAATATAAGCGAGCTAGAGGTGGGAGTCCTGCAAAACTCATTTCACGGCACTCCATCTTCACTTACCGCCAACGAATCAATGCGCTCCTTTCTGATGACCCTTGACTGCCCCGATGGGGTTGGGCTCCTGGCACGCATCACCAATTTTGTGGCCACGCAGGGTGGAAGTTTTACCGAAGTCAACCAGTTCACCGATAAAATTAGCAATTGGTTCCTTGCCCGCTTTGCCTTCGAAATCGAGAGGGAGACCTCACTTGAGGAGATTCGCAATGCCTTTGCCCCAGTGGCCAGAGAATTAAATGCCAGTTGGTCGTTTCGAGATGCCATGAGGCCGGTGAGGACTATTCTCTTCGTGAGCAAGGAGGACCATTGCTTGGCCGATCTTCTCTGGAGATGGCGCTCTGGCGAACTCAACATCGAGATTCCACTAGTCATCTCCAATCATGAAGACCTGAGAAGTGTTCTCGAGAAGGAGGGGATCCCTTTTATCCACATTCCGATCCCGCAGGAAGAAAGTGCCAAGGAGAAGGCCTTCAGACAGGTGAGTGATGCTGTCTGTGAAGTCTCAGGTGAATTGACCGTTCTTTGCCGCTACATGCAGATTCTACCGGACTGGTACTGTGCGGAACATCATAACCGCATCATCAATATCCATCACTCCCTCCTGCCTGCCTTCGCAGGGGCCGACCCCTACAAGCGCGCCTACGACCGCGGCGTGAAGTTAATCGGAGCCACCTGTCACTATGCCACGGGGGAGTTGGACGCCGGACCGATCATTCACCAGGAGGTACTTGACGTAGAGCACTTCCACACCCCGGTTGACCTCAGAAGGATCGGACGTGATTGTGAAAAGTTGGCCTTGGCACGCGGTGTTCGCCTCCATGTCGAAGATCGAATTGTTGTCCACCAGTCACGGGCAATTGTCTTTGGGAATTGAGTTGCGTCCTGCTTCTTAAGCTTCTCATGGAAAATGCTCTTTCCGTCGGACGGGATTCTTGCATAATCACCGCTCGATTGTTTCAGGATGCGAAGGTGAACTGAGACATTCATGCTTGGGTTGATAGCTCAATGGTAGAGCAGTACCCTTTTAAGGTATTGGTTCTGGGTTCGAGTCCCAGTCAACCCACTCCGTTTTTCGCCTAAGCGATGACTTAGTTTGAAGGGCCCTATTACGACCGAGGAACTTTTTTACAAGTGTTTTCCTTCACTCAGTCTCTCATGGAGAGATGTGAAATAACCATGGTTGGGCAGGCAGATTGCGCTTGTGATGGACCCATAAAGCAATCGACAGCGTGGATCCGATGAGGAGGATGATTCCGAGAATTCTTCCGATTCTCCGGTGGAACCGGAAGGAGACAACGTCCCCACGTTTATTTTCACGAAAGGCCAGGACAGTAAGAGTGCCCAGAGCCAAAAGATTAATATAGTAGGCCGCAAAAGCCCAGTTCATTGCTGTGACATACGAGACATCGGGTTGCAGATTGATCGCCGAGAAAGTGAGTGTGATCACCGAAAAAAGTGATGCCATGATGGCCCGGGAGGAAGCACTCTCATCCTTCCACCATTGAGACGAGTAAGTGATACCCCAGATCAGTAGGAGAGGTAAGAAGATCATCAGCAGGGAGCGCTGAGGCTTGTGTTCTGTATCGATAAAATAACAGATACATGGCACCCCCTGTACCTTGTCGAAGTCCTTATCAGAGTTCCATATTGGGACATATTCACCCGTCAGGAACCCCGTCCTCTTGACGGTAAAATTATAGGAGAGAGGTTTCAGGTTTTGGGAGATGCCGACTCCCGAATCCTTTCCCTCTACCAAATGGAAGTCGCCGCGTAATTTTCTTGCAACGATGGAAAACCGGGAGTGGTTGAATGGATATGCAGCAAAATCATTGGAACTCTCAAAGGTTCCTCTTAGCAGGAGCAGGGCGCCCACATAGCCGTCAGAGGGCCTAGGAGGCAGGAGTGTGGTCTGTTGATAAACATCACCGACGTTGTTCAGGATGACAAACTGGTCGAAGTCGAAATTCGCCAACTCTCTAGGATTCCATCGAAACTCCATGGCCATCTCGGCTTTGAAATTGCCCGGATTGAACCGGTCAACTGCAAGGAAGTGCAGTTCTGTCTTTACCAGCATTGCCGGGGTCTCTGCCCAGAGATGAGATAACAGAGGCGAAATAAGGGTTAATGCGACCCAAAAAAACAGAACGAAAGAGCGACTACGTTTGGATAGTGTCATGGAAATCGGAATAGAATAGAAAAAGTGGGGTGAGATCGAATCTGCTTATCAGATAGTAGGGATTGTCCAATCATTCTTTTGAGTCGTTAAGGCCCTACTCCTCACCCTTTGGGGAAGTCTTATTTTTCACAATCTTTTATCGGGTGTTTTTCCGTCCGAACTTCGGCAGTTCGATTCGGATTTCTTAAGCCTCGAAACAAGCAACAACGAGAAAGTGTAGGCTTGAGGCTTTCAGTTTTCAACCATCACCCCTCTAATCAAGGAGTAATGGAAAAACTCACTCCCTTTTCACCACCCAATAGAACTATAACCTTTGAAAAGTTGATTCCTCTGATATCAGCTTTCGAATGAGTTCTTATCTGTTCGCATTTGCCGCCTTTCTTTGCATTTTCGGGGGATCTCTCGCGGGCCTTTTTTTTCAAAAATATCTCCCGGCTCATCATCTCTCCAAAGAGTCTCAGGATAGTGTCAAAATAGGAGCTGGGCTAATCGCCACGATGGCCGCCCTGATTCTCGGTCTGATGGTTTCATCTGCTAAGGGGACTTTTGACCGCGTAAACGTTCTGGTCAATGAGGCAGCAGCAGACGTTATCACCCTTGACCGGTGTCTCTCGGATCTGGGTACGGAGTCTGTTCCTGCTCGGGTTGCTCTCAGGGCACAGGTATCAAGAGTTCTCTCCACAGTTTGGCCTGAGGATGTAAAATATTCCTCGGGAAGATCAAAGGCCTACTTACAATCGCGTATCATACCGTTTATTCAGATCATCTCAAGCTTGCCGACCGGTGATGCTGCTTCTCTGGAATACAAAGGTTCAGCCCTGCGAATTGCCTCGGATCTCGCTGCCAAGCGCTCCCAGATCAGCGTGGAGGCTACTTCAAAGCTGCCGTTACCACTCGTGGTCATTCCGATCTTCTGGATCACCTTCCTTACCTTCGTCTACGGACTTTTTGCGCCTCGAAATGCCACAGTTATTCTGGTACTCTTTTTTTGCGCAGTCAGCATTGCTGGGGCAATTTACCTGATCTGCGAGATGAGTACTCCTCTGGATGGGGCGATCAAGGTTCCCAGTCAGCCCTTCCGAACCGCTCTCGAAATGATCGGTCCAGCCTAGAGGATTTCTAGCCTTCCATTTGCAAGCCTCTTGCAATAATAATTAGTCATTATAAAACCATCTGATGAATAAAAAGCTCCTCTCCCTTGCCGTTTTAATCCTTGTGCTCAGCTCATGGGTAGGATCAGCAAAGGCCCAATACATTGCTGACACCTTCGGATCCGGAGCCAACCAGTTCACTCTTGATTTCACGACGGTTGGCAATACCAATCAGGCTGCGGATCTTGCGACCGGCTATGGAAACGTTCCCTACACCTACGCGATGGGAGCCTATGACATTTCGCAAAATCAACTCAACGCCGCTGCAGCCAATGGTCTGCAGGGTGTCCCGGGAGGAGCGTACAGTGGCGATCAACCCGCCTCCGATGTCTCTTGGTATCAGGCTGCTGCCTTTATAAACTGGCTGAACACAAGCAAAGGCTACTCCCCCGCCTACGATCTGACCTACAGCAGCGGAGCCTACAGCATGACACTTTGGCAGTCGGGTCAGGCTGGCTATGATCCCAGCAACCCCTTCCGTAATAGCCAGGCGGTCTATGTGCTTCCTAGCGTGGATGAATACTACAAGGCCGCCTTCGGTTTGAGTGACGGAAGCGGTTACACTCTCTACGCCGACGGATCGAATACCGTCCCGACGGCCGTAGCCAGTGGGACCAACGCCGGGACCGCCGTCTATAATAACAGCGGCATCTTGGCACGACCCGCATCCGTCTTTGAGGCGGGAGGACTCAGTTCCTATGGAACGATGGGACAGGTCGGAAATATTTTTCTCATGACTGAGACCTCTACTAACGGAGTGAACACGAATGCTGCAGATCCTCGCATTGTTAGGGGAGCGTTTTGGGAGAGCCAAGCCTCCATCCTTCCTTCTACCTACAGTGGCTATTATAGTGATGTTACGGCAACCAACATCGATACACTCGGTTTTTCAGTTGCTAAAATCACTTCCAATGTCCCAGAGCCCTCCACCTACGCTCTCTTCGGACTGGGAGCATTGGCGCTGATCGTTGCATATCGCAGGAAGGTCTCCAAGGGCTGTAATCTGGAGATTCTTTAGAGCCCATTAAAAGATAGACCAATTTCCAACTTCTTGAAGGTTGGGGCTCGGCTTTTTCTTTTGTCTAAATGCCATTCCTAGTTTGGATTACTTGAAATAAGCCGTTCTCACTGAACATATTCCTCCTCCCATTAGGGAAAAGCTAAGTGAGATCCACTTGGTGACGAATTCGCTACACTTTGTGGGTTGCATTTCAGACTTTCTACAGGATCATAAAAAGCGCTCGATTTCTATGAAAAAAGCCATCCCCACGCTCTCACTTTTTGTGGGATATCTCCTCGTTGCGGCTTCTCTCCAAGCCCAGAGCACCAACATCTGGAACTTCAACTACACGGGTTCCATCGTCACTTGGACGGTACCAGACACGGGATACTATGACATCACGGCCTTTGGGGCACAGGGAGGAAATCTTTCATATCGATCCGGGAATAAAACATATAATTATACTGGAGGCTCTGGGGCTGAAATTACTGGAGAATTTTTACTTATTTCTGGTGATATTCTAAATATATTAGTTGGTGGTGCTGGTTTTAACTCTACAGGAGGTGGAGGTGGAGGTGGAGGTGGAAGTTTCGTTGTGGACTCTTCCACGAATCCCCTCGTGGTAGCTGGAGGGGGAGGAGGGACAGCTGGTACACAAACTAACTCCTTAATCAACGCTACTACCAACACCTCGGGAAACAATGCACAATATCAAGCTAATAATGCACAGGGATCTGGCGGTACAAATGGAAGTGGTGGATCTATTGGAAGCGATTCTTACGAAAATGGTGGAGGAGGAGGTGGTGGTTTCTCTAGTGATGGTGGTACTCATTACGGAACCGGAAGTGGGCAATCTAGCACTGTTGAGTCAGCTGGTGGATCCAGTTATCTCAATGGGGGTGCTGTAGGAACTAATGGAAGTGGTAGCTCATATTATGGAGGATTTGGTGGTGGTGGCCAAGGGTGGAGCGGTGGGGGTGGCGGTGGGGGGTACAGCGGAGGTGGTGGCGGGAGTGGACATAACAACTGGGGTGAAAGAGGGATCGGAACTTCCGGTGGCGGTGGGGGATCTTTTCTTGCTAACTCGGCCTCCAATGCCGTGATGAGTATTGGTAATACGGGGAATGGATCAGTCAGTATAGCGGAGGCCTTAGCTAGCCTGCTGGTTGGAAATAATGCATCAGGCCAAAGCACCAATTTGACTACCGGAACATACAACTTCTATAATATTGAAGTTGGTTGTAATGTGGGTGATAGCAACAACGGCATTTCCGTTACCAGATCTGGGACAGTCCTAAAAGCTGTAAACAATTTGATTGTAGGACAAAATGGTTCTGCAAACAGTCTTACCATCTCAAACGGGGGGACTGTTCTGAATACAGGGCCTGGCGTGATCGGACTGAATTCCACAGCCATCGGCAACAGCGCTCTGGTGACGGGAGCTGGTTCAACTTGGAGCAACGTTTCATCACTCCTGATTGGAGACAGCGGATCAGGGAACAGTCTTGCCGTTGAGTCTGGGGCACAGGTTCTAGCTGGAGGAGTGGGTTCAACCCTAGGCTACAATACTGGCTCCTCGAACAACTCCCTCCTTATTGACGGATCCGGCTCCATCTTGAGCAGTAGTATGGACTTTGTGGTTGGTTACGCGGGCAACAGCAACAGCGTGGTGATCTCCAATGGTGGCACCATGTCCAATGGACAACTGAGTTTTGGAGGAGTCATCGGACTCTATGCAGGAGCCTCTAACAACAGCGTGGAGGTCACCGGAGCTGGATCCGCCTGGAATAATGGTGGGGATCTTCTGGTTGGTTGGGAGGATTCGGGAAATAGACTCAGTATTAGCAACGGGGGCAGTGTCCAAAGTAGTCAGGTCAACTACGGCGGGGCGATTGGGTTTATCGCCGGATCCAGCAACAACGGAGTTCTGGTGACTGGAACGGGATCCTCCTGGAGCAATAGTGGAGATCTTCTGTTGGGAGTAAGCGGATCGGGCAACAGCATGGTGATCAGCAATGGAGGAACTGTCTCCAACAGCCAGGTCAATTACGGAGGGGTGATCGGATTTAATTCAGGATCCAGCAACAACAGTGTGCTGGTGACCGGTGCCGGTTCAACCTGGAGCAATAGCGGGGATCTTCTTGTAGGAGTGAGCGGATCAGGTAATAGCCTAGTGATCAGCAATGGAGGGACTGTTGCCAATGGACAAGTCACCTATGGAGGGGTCATTGGGTTGAATGTCGGGTCCTTGAATAACAGCGTTCTGGTGACCGGTGCCGGTTCAACCTGGAATGTTCATGGTAATCTCTGGGTTGGTGATGCCGGTAGCGGCACCCTGACGGTGGCCAATGGAGGATCTACAGTTGCCGGTGCGGTCATCATCGCATCCTCGGCCGGTTCCTCGGGCACCCTGAACATCGGCTCTCTGGGGGCCAGCAACACGGCTGGGACAATCATCACTCCGACGATCACCTTCGGCGCGGGATCCGGATCCATCAACTTCAATCAGGTCGATACGGCGACGATGACAAACATTATCTCCGGGAACGGATCGCTGAATCAACTCGGGAGCGGCACGACGATCCTGACGCGTAGTAACTCCTACTCCGGCACGACCACAGTGAGTGCCGGAACCCTGCTCGCCAACAACACCAGCGGGTCTGCGGTGGGTACTTCCATTGTCACGGTCAACGGAGGCACCCTTGGGGGCACCGGCATCATTGCGACGGCCACGACCATCGCGAGCGGAGGGACTCTGGCAGGGGGAGCAGGTGGCTCAGGGAATCTTACTTTCACGGGGGGCCTGAGCCTTGAGACCGGATCGACCACATCGTTCACCATTCACTCCGCCAATGATTTTACCTCGATCTACCTGGTTGGCAACACCCTGAATTACGGGGGGGCACTGGACTTCAATATTGCTTCCTACAATCCCGTCGTTGGGAATCTCTTCAATGTCTTTAATATGATCGCATGGGCCACCGAGAGCGGAGAATTTTCCTCGGTCAAGGTGGGAAACATCTATTTGACCGACTCCTCGGGCATCTGGAGTGGAATTAGTGCCGGGGCAACCTACCAGTTCAACGATGCAACCGGATCGCTCACCGTTACCGAAGCCACACCAAGTTTGCTCGTAGGGGAGAATGCATCCAACCAAAGCACGAATTTCACAGCAGGGAGCAACAGCTTTTACAACATCAGCATCGGCATCAATGCCGGGAACTCCAACAACAGCGTCACGGTTACCAACAGCGGCACTTTTCTCCAGGCAAGCGGTGATCTCGTCGTGGGGATGGGGGGATCAGGGAACGGCATGCTCGTTTCAGGCGGCGCCTTGGTGACGAATGGACAGATTAACTACGGAGGTGTGATCGGTCTCAATGCCTCATCCTCCAACAACAGCGTGGTAGTGAAGGGAGCCGGATCGACTTGGAGCAACGGCGGGAACCTGACGGTTGGGTACAACGGATCGGGCAACAGCCTTGTGATCACCAATGGGGGAACCGTCATCAATCAGGGGAAGAGTTCCACCGGAGGGGTGCTGGGAATGAACACCAATTCCTCCAATAACTCGGTGACTGTCACCGGGGCCGGTTCGCAATGGATCAGCACGAGTGATCTTGAAATTGGTTACAACGGCTCGGGCAACAGTCTGGTGATTTCCAATGGGGGAAGCGTTTCCAACACTCAGGTAAACTTCGGAGGCGTTATCGGATGGGGAGCCTCATCTTCCAACAACAGTGTGTTGGTGACGGGAGCCGGATCGACTTGGAGCAACAGCGGCAACCTGACCATCGGATACTCTGGAAACGGGACGCTCACCATTGCCAATGGGGGATCGGTTGCGGCTAGCGCGATCACGATCGCTTCCCAAGCGGGTTCCTCCGGCACCCTCAACTTCGGCTCCCTTGGGGGGAGTGACTCGGCGGGTAGCCTGATCGGTCCTGGGATCAGCTTCGGATCAGGTAGCGGCACCATCAACTTCAATCAGGTCGATACGCTGACAGGATCGGGTTTCTCCGGCAACGGATGCATCAACCAACTCGGCAGTGGAACGACCATGCTGAATGGAACTAACACCTACTCGGGAACAACCACAGTGAGCGCCGGGACCCTGGTGGCAAACGGCCAAGCATCACTCGGCTCCTCCTCTATTATCGTCAATGGAGGAACTCTTTTGGCGAGCGGCACATTCACAGCACCCCCTTTGACGATCAATACAGGGGCACTAGTTTTCACCGGCAATGGATCATTATGGGACAATAAGGGAAACTCTCTTTACATCGGTAACAGCACATCAGGAGCCAATCTATCCCTATCCAATGGTGCAACCATTCTGAATACCGACCTCGTTCTCGGCAATAGCAGCACAGCCTCCAACAACAGCGTGGTGGTAACGGGAACGGGATCGGTTTTGAGTAACAGCGGGAATCTCACCCTCGGCAGTGCAGGATCAGGCAATACTCTGAGCGTGGCCAATGGAGGAAGGGTCTTTGATACTTACGGTTACATAGGATCCGATTCAACCTCTTCAAATAACTCAGCGATCGTTTCGGGATCGGGTTCCATTTGGAGCAATAGTTCCTTTGTGAGCGTGGGCGCAAATGCAAGCAGTTGGGGGCATCTTACCATTTCCGATGGGGGAGTAGTGAAAAGCTCCGGAGGATACGTCGGATACCAAGGTGATCACAGCAGTGCGCTTGTAACAGGATCGGGTTCCATATGGAGCAATAATGGGACCATTGAGATCAGCCAAGGTGGAAACCCCACGGATAACACTCTCACGGTGGCCAACGAGGGCAGCGTGATCACCGGCACGCTGAGTATCGCTCAATACTACGGTGGTGCATCAGGCTCCCTGAACATAGGGCGCCTCGGAACCAATGGCACGGCGGGTACGTTTTCCGCAGCGACCATCTATATTGGCACGGGTGGCACCATCAATTTCAATCAGTCCGATACCTCCACGATGACCAGCAGTATCATTGGATGGAACGCCGGGGGCTTCATCAATCAGCTTGGGAGCGGCACGACGATCCTCACCGGCAACAACAGTGCCTACAATGGAGCAACCACGGTGAGCGCGGGTACCCTGCTCGCCAATAGCAGTAACGCGCTTGGCTCCTCCTTGGTGACAGTTTCAAACACAGGTACCCTTGGTGGTAACGGGACCATTCGAGGGACCACGACTATCGCGAGCGGAGGAACGCTGACCGCTGGGTCTGGTGGAGTCGGATCGCTGGGTTTCACGGGTGGCCTGAGGCTTGCGGCCGGATCGACAACCTCCTTCCAGATCCATTCCACGAATGACTTTACATCCATTAACCTGATCGGGAGCAGCGTCAATTATGGAGGCACACTGGTCTTCAACCTGATCAACTATACTCCGGTAACTGGCAATGAGTTCACGCTATTCAACATGAGCGGTGGAGCAACAGAGAGCGGGAATTTTGCAAGCATCGAGGTGGGAACTTCCTACCTGAACTATGCAGCCGGACTTTGGAGCGGTACCAACGATGGGGTCTCCTACCAGTTCAACGATGCCACAGGCCAACTCAGTGTTCAGGCTGTCCCCGAGCCCTCAACTTGGGCTTTGTTGGGGCTGGGTGCACTTGGTATGATGATCGTCCTTCGACGTCGTGGACTCGTTTGATCCGTTGGGGTGAACTGACCCAGAAACAATTCCTATGAAAAAACCCCTTCTCTCACTTTTTGTGGGATATCTCTTCGTTGCAGCTACTCTCCAAGCTCAGAGCACCAGTATCTGGAATTTTAATTACACGGGATCGATCGTGAGTTGGACGGTGCCCCAAGACGGCCTTTATCAGATCACCGCTTATGGGGCACAAGGCGGATACAATGGAGGCCTTGGAGCCAGCATGGGGGGAGTCATCAATTTATCTGCAGGGGAGGTTCTAGACATCCTCGTGGGACAACAGGGTCAGGGTGCCAGTAACCAAGTCCTATTTAGCGGCGGCGCCGGCGGCGGATCTTTTGTCGTCGGCTCTAATAACACCCCATTAATCATTGCAGGTGCAGGAGGCGGTGGGGGGCATGGGGATCAGTATGGGAAAGACTACCCATTGGCCGATGGTTACGCGAGCACGAACACATCCGGTGGTAATACTGGATATTACACACAACCTACTTCTAAAAAACCCTCTTTGTTTGTGACAACAGCATATGGAGGCACTGATGGTGGGGGAGGTAACATATCGACAGACTCGGCTGCTGGTGGTTCTGAGCAGGGCGCAGGTGGGGGAGGATTTAGTGGTGATGGTGCAAGTGTTACCTCTGGAATAGGAGGCAAAGACGTTCATGCAGCCGGTGGTTCGAGTTATCTCAATGGAGGAGCAGGTGGCAGTGGAGGGACCGTTAACAATGGCCAAGCAGGCAATAGCGGGGGCTTTGGCGGAGGGGGGCAGGGAAGCTCTTATGGAGCCGGTGGTGGTGGTGGATACAGTGGTGGAGCTTCAGGGCCACAGTTGGCGACCGAAGGAGGAAGCCCTACCCCCGGGGGTGGAGGAGGATCTTATCTTGCTTCCTCGGCGGCCCATGCCGTGATGAGTGTGGGAAACACCGGGAGCGGTTTGGTAGTGATTTCATACGACCTCAATCTGATAGTCGGAAACAACGCCTCTAACCAAAGCACCAATTTTACTGAAGGAAACAATGTTTATGATGGCATCTATGTGGGAAGTGCTTTCGGTGACTCGAACAACAGCATCTCTGTGGCCAATGTGGGCACCTTCCTTGACGCCTACAACAACGCCATTGTTGGAGAAAATGGGTCTGCTAACAGTCTGACGGTTTCTAATGGCGGCAGTGTTATGAATGGTGGAGCAGGTATCATCGGACTCAATGCCACAGCCGAAGGCAATAGTGTAATGGTCACGGGAACCTATTCGAGCTGGAGCATCGGCACAGCACTCCTGATCGGTAACAGCGGATCAGCCAATAGCCTCGCCATTCAGGCTGGAGGACAGGTTTTGGCAGGAGGTGCCGGAGCCGTTCTCGGCTACAACGCCGGCTCCTCGAATAACTCCCTGATCATTGATGGATCAGCCTCCACCTTAGGCAGCAGTGCTGACCTTATTGTCGGCTTGAGCGGAAACAGTAATACCGTGGCGATCTCCAATGGTGGATCCATGATGAATGGCCAGGTTAGCTACGGCGGAGTCATCGGGCTGAATGCGGGAGCCAATAACAACAGAGTGGCGGTGACTGGAACGGGATCTAGTTGGAGTAACAGCGGAAATCTGACGATCGGTTGGAATGGTGCCAGCAACATCATGTCCGTGGTGTCTGGAGGGCAAGTCGTTAGTGCACAAGGCATCGTGGGGGATGTCTCTTCAAACAACAGTGCCCTCGTCACTGGATCCGGCTCCATCTGGAGCAACAGCGGGGATCTGATTATCGGAGCTAGTGGAGCATCGAATTCAATGGTTGTCTCCAATGGAGCGACAGTAACCAATGGCCAGGTGAACTACGGCGGAGTCATCGGGCTGAATGCTGGAGCCAACAACAACAGCGTTCTCGTTACCGGATCATCAGGATCTGCATGGAATAACGTCGGAAACTTGACGATTGGTTACGATGGATCCGACAACAGCATGGTTGTTTCGGGCGGAGCATTTGTTGTGAACGGAATGACTGATATCCAGGGTGTTCTCTTAACCAATGGTGGAACAGGAGTGATTGGACTCAATTCCGCCTCCTCCAATAATGGCGTTTTGGTGACCGGAACCGGTTCAACATGGATTGATGGCGGGGATCTGTTTGTTGGATCAAGTGCTTCCGGCAACAGCCTAGTGATCAGCAATGGGGGGACGGTGATGAATTGGAGCGTCGCCTACGGCGGGGTCATCGGGTTCAATGTCGGATCTTCGAATAATCGTGTTTTGGTGTCCGGAACCGGTTCAACCTGGAACGTTAAGGGGAATCTCATGATTGGTGATGCCGGCAGTGGCAACCTCGCGGTGGCCAATGGTGGATCGGCAGTTGCCAGTGCGATCATGGTCGCCTCCGCCGGTGGGTCCTCTGGCGCCCTGAACATCGGATCCCTCGGGGGAAGCGACACTGCAGGGACAATCGACTCTCCTACGATCGCCTTCGGTGCGGGAAGCGGCACAATTAACTTCAACCAAGTCGATACATCGACGATGACGAGTGCGATTTCCGGGAATGGATTCATCAATCAACTCGGTAGTGGGACGACCATTCTGAGCGGCAGCAACAATTTCTCGGGCACTACGACTGTGAAAGCGGGACTTCTACTCGCCAACAGCAGTAATGCTTTAGGCTCCTCCATGATGTTAGTGACAAACTCAGGCACTCTCGGAGGTAACGGGACGATCGGCGGAGTTACGACAATCGCCAGCGGAGGAACCCTGAATCCCGGATCGGATGGAGTAGGAGCACTGAGTTTCAGGAATGCTCTGACGCTTGCGGCAGGATCAACGACCTCGTTCCAGATCCATTCCACGAATGACTTCACCTCGATCAACCTGATTGGTACCAGCCTTGCCTATGGGGGCACGCTGGTCTTCAATTTGATCAACTTCACTCCTGTGGCAGGGAATGAGTTCAGTGTGTTCAACATGATCGGTGGATCAACAGAGAGCGGGAATTTTGAAAGAATCGAGGTGGGAACTTCCTACCTGAACTATGCCGCTGGGCTTTGGAGCGGTGTCAATGACGGGGTGACCTACCAGTTCAACGACGCCACGGGTAAGCTCACCGTACAGGCCATCCCTGAGCCCTCCACTTGGGCGCTGTTGGGACTCGGTGCTCTTGGGATGTTGATTGCTCTTCGCCGTCGCGGGTTGGCATGATCCCATGGAGTGCTACTCCTCCCTTACCTTCAAAAAACTAAATGAAAAAAAATCTCCTCCACATCGCTTATATCGCAGGCATGTTTTTAACCTTCTCCCAGTGGGGAGCTAAGGCCCAGACCCCTCCGACCTATTCGATTTACAGCCTGGGGGCGAACACCACCGGGTTGAGTGTTTCCCAGGATGGAAACTATGTCACGGGATTCTATTACAGTACCAATGCCGGCTTTTCAAATCCTGAAGCCGGTTTCCTTTGGACCCAATCTGGGGGTGTAGTAACCCTGCCTAGAGCAGGCACCACGAATCACGTCGATGCATCACCCAATGCGGTCAATAACTCCGGGATGGTGGTGGGAGCGGTATCGACCACCACCGTCGGAGCGAGTTCATTGCCCGTTCTTTACAGCAACAGCAGTAGCTCTACAGTACTTCCCCTTCCCTCAGGATCATTCGCGGGCAGGGCCTTCGGGATCAATAATTCCGGAGCTATTGCCGGAAGTATTCTTTCCGAAGGCAACTGGTATGCAGCCACCTTCACCACCACCAATGCCTCGGTGCTCATGCAGACACCAACCAATGGCGCGATTCTGCAGTACGCCTATGGGATCGCGAACTCGGGAAGGGTCGCCGGTCAGGCTGGCTATCTTGCGGGAACGATTGGGTATTATCTCGATCCGGGTGCCTCCAACGCCGTCGATCTCGGTTCGCTGCCGGGAGGAGATGGTAACACGGTTGCCTTTGCCATCAGTGGGTCCGGCGGCTACATTACGGGATACAGCGGAGCCAGCCCGTTTATTTATCAACCGGGAACCGCAACCATAACGGCTATTCCCATGCTTGCGGGTTGGACTGGCGGTGAGGGAAGGTCCGTCAATGACCTAGGCTGGGTTGTTGGTTACGGCAGTAGTGCTACATCGATTCCATTCCTCTTCAACGGCACCAGCACATACGGCCTGCAGGGCCTGCTGACCGGCACCGATTCCTCCCGATGGAACATGACAAGTGGGGATGCCAACGGAGCTTATGGGATAAGCGACAACGGAATTATCACCGGGAGAGCCCTTTTTGATGGAGTTGTCACCGGTTTTGTCATGATTCCAAACTCCCCAATCCCCGAACCCTCCACCTACGCACTCTTCGGACTCGGAGCATTGGCTCTGGTTATTGCGTATCGTCGGAAAGTCGCTTAATTACTTCTGGCTTTTCAAAGAAGACCCATCTCCTTCATCGGGTATGGGTTTTTCTTTCATGCCGTTCGCTTGCCGGCCCGAGTCTCGTTTCTAAAGCTCGATTGGCTGTCCAGGGGGAGGGGCGATGACCTTTGTCTCCGGAAGGGCGGAGTAGAGTTCACGCCTGAACCAATCGATGGCCGGATCATCACCATGAACGAGGAGCACTGTCTTCGGACGAACTTTGACGGCATAGGTTAGCAAGTCCTCGCGCCGTGCATGGGCACTGAAGGTGAAGACCTCGCGATGGCAGTTGAAAGGAATCTCCGGAGCACTGGCGCTCAGGGAGACAAGGCTTCCCGGTTCTGCATTGCGGACATGCCCTGCCGGTGAGTTCGGATCGGCATAACCGACAAAGAAGAGGTACTGGGTGGGATCGGGAAGGACTTTCCGGGCAAAGATGTTGGAGAGGGTGTACTCGGTCATCATGCCACTACTGAGCGCGTAGATGGCACGCTTACGGGGATTGAGCGAGTTGACATCCTTGCCCCCTGCGACATAGGGAGCGACATCATTCATGAGTCGGAGCTTGGGAAGATTCCGGGGGACCCTGTCAGCCATCGTGTCGTAGACGGCCGTGATCTTGCTACTGAGTCCGCCGACATAGAGTGGGATGGGTGGGATGATGCGCTCACGCTCCATCTTCCAGAGCAGGGCCATGACCTCCTGGGTCTTTCCCAAGGCAAAGACGGGAATGGTTATACTGACTCCCTCCTCAAGGGCGGCAGCCACAGCGGCGGCGAAGCGTTTCTCTTCCTTGGCACGGGTGAAGCCCTCGGGAAGGGGTGCATTTCCCCTGGTTGTCTCCATCAGGAGGACATCGACCGGCTCCTCAGGAAAGCGTGCACCTGTCTGGATGGTCTGATCCTCGAAATTGACATCTCCCGTGTAGAAGAACTTCTTCCCCTCGGCGCGGATCATCACTCCAGCAGATCCCAGGATGTGTCCTGCATCATGGAAAGTAACGGTGGGGGCACCGGTACCTTCGGAAGCCCTCTCCCCGTGGAGGGTTAGGGGACGATCCAAGGGGCAGTGACGCCAGTTGCGTGACGCCATCTCGATAGCGCGATGCGTGAAGAGAGGGTAATCTGTGAGCTTGAGCTCCTCCTGCTGGCGGGTCATCACGTTCACCGAGTTGTGAAGCATGATGTCGGCAATGCGTGCCGTTCCCTGAGTCATGAGGACAGGCATACCCGGCTGGCGCGCGTGCAGGAGTGGGAGGCAACCGACATGATCCTGATGGGCGTGGGTGAGGATCGTGGTCAGGATGGAGTCTTCTCCGATCTCCTCAAGAAGCGGTGTAGCTGCGTGCCCCGCATGCTCAGGATGCATCCCGCAGTCGAGAATCACGGATTCGTTTTCCAGATCGAGACGGTAGCAGTTGGAACCGATGCC
>Ga0114960_10001795_pt1 | contig 17100 bp, 14 predicted proteins | sample C_130625_MF_Meta_FD_92637 | JGI IMG/M metagenome (GOLD analysis project Ga0114960, IMG submission 92637) | Freshwater microbial communities from Lake Croche, Canada to study carbon cycling - C_130625_MF_MetaG | ecosystem: Environmental > Aquatic > Freshwater > Lake | place: Lake Croche, Canada... | reverse complement strand
TTCCATCCTATTGGCAGGGATAGGTATTCTGAAAATGATTCCTCTTCCAGCACCAAGGGCTGTATGATAGGGGAAAAAAGTACCCGATAAGGGAGGGGCAGATTTTCGCGCTCCACTATTGTTATAAGCACAGGCTGATAACAATAAAAAAATAGAAGGTAGCAATGCTTTTTTAACAATATTGGAAATCATTGTGTCAAATTTAATAAATACAAGTGAATTTTAATATTTTAAAATTCCGCTGGTAACATTTATTTTAAATAACATTTATAAATTTAATAAAGTTCTTGCTTTTGAAAAAATATTGTAGTTAAATAACAATTATTTAAATCTAAAAGAACCCCTAAGAAAAAATTGGTAGGCCCAAAAAATACCTTAATTTGCTAAAAATTTTAGTAAATGGCAAAACTGCATGAAATCCAACTAATTCAATCGGAGGAGGGAAGTCCCATATTTCTACGACATTTTCCAGGATATATACAAGCGGGATTTCCATCACCCGCAGCGGATTATCTAGAGGAGATCATCGACTTAGAGCACCTTTTGAGACCGAATCCTTTATCCACCTTCATCGTACGCAATATCGGCGATTCCATGATCGATGCACATATTCTTCCCAACTCACTGCTCATCGTTGATAAGTCGGTGATTCCAACCAATAATAAAATAGTGGTAGCAGTAGTGAATGGCGAATTTTTACTCAAATATTTCATCAAAAACAGTAGTGGAATACGTTTGTTGCCAGCCAATAAAAAATATCCCCCCATCCCCATTACCGAGGGAATGGATTTCAGTATTTGGGGTACAGTAACTAAAATTATTCTTAGCGTATAACCCATGATTGCACTGGTAGATTGTAATAATTTTTATGTTTCCTGCGAGCGGCTTTTCAATCCAATGCTCGAGGGTAAACCTGTTATCGTACTTTCTAACAACGATGGTTGCGCGGTGGCCAGAAGTGAGGAAGCAAAGGCCATCGGCATTAAAATGGGTACTCCCTTGTTTATGATGGAAGCCTTGGTTAAACAACACAAGGTGGCCGTATTTAGTTCCAACTACACTCTCTACGGAGATTTGAGTAGCCGTGTGATGTCTACACTCACCCAATTTGCACCACAAATGGAAGTATACTCCATTGATGAAGCTTTTTTAGACATGACTGATATGAAAATGATGGACCTTCTGAAAATAGGTACTACCATTCGTGAAAAAGTAAAGCAAGATATTGGTATTCCAGTATGCGTTGGAATTGCACCTACTAAAACACTGGCGAAGATGGCGAATCGTTATGCAAAAAAAAAGTTGCGTACCATCGGTGTTTATTATGCTTGCAACGATTCAATGATAGACGAAATACTTCAATATACCGAAGTAGCTGATATCTGGGGGGTGGGCAGAAAATATGCCTCCTTTCTAAATAGCAATGGATTTAAAACAGCCTATGATTTAAAGCAAGCACCCGACGATTGGATACGAAAAAATATGACAGTGCAGGGAGAGCGGCTATTGAACGAGTTAAGAGGCATCCCATCTAAAGAGTGGGAGTTCGATCCAAAGCGAAAAAAAAATATTTGCACCTCCAGATCATTTGGAAAATTACTCACCGATAAACGCACCATCCTAGAGGCAGTGAGCAACCACACTGCCTCCTGTGCCCTAAAATTGCGCAAAGAAAAAAGTTGTGCGAGCGCTGTCCTTGTATTCATCCATACCAACCCACACAAAGCAACCGAACCTCAGTATAGCCGAAGCGTTACAGTGCAATTAGAAACCGCTACCAATGATACCTCCCTACTGATCAAGCATGCGGCAATGGGCTTAGATATTATTTTCAAAACGGGTTATCGATACATGAAATGCGGGGTAATCGTATTGGATATAGTACCCGATAATGAGGTACAGCTTAGTCTGTTTATGGGTACCACAGACGGCAGAAAAAAAAAGATCTTAGAAGCACTAGATCAGGTAAATAAAAATTTTGGAAAAGATATGCTGCGCTTTGCCGTACAAGGATACAAAAAAGAATATAAATTAAAATCAGCGCATTTATCTAAACGCTATACTACTGATATCAATGAAGTATTGGAAATTGGCAGGGTGGTGAATGGGCAATGGTGAAAGATATTTAACTTTGGGCATTAAATTCGGGTTTAGGCGAACATTATACTCATTTGTCCTTTTAAATTCGGGTTTAGAAGTTTAGTCTAGTTTATTATAATTGTTTGTTCTTCTTATTTCGGGTTTAGAAGTTTAGAGGTTTAGGCTAAATACCATTCACCATTCACCATTCACCATTCACCATTGCCCATTCCCCCCATTCACCAAATGTGTTACGATATTTCTTTAATCACTCCACTTACTGAAGTAGCTACTAATTTTCCAGCAATAATAATGGATGAACAAATTTCGATGGATCCAGAAAAAAGTATTCATGTCGTTGGTCATGGCCATGGTGAGCATCCCATTGTATTTAGAAATCGAGCCGACCTTCAATTGCACTGCCGACTGATGGAATGGGGATGTATTCCATTTTACATAAAAGACGAAGCAAGTTTTTTAAAGCAGCGTGCCTTTATGCTCAACGCTAGAAGTGAACGAATATTAGAAGACAAAAATAGCTATTGGCATAAAATTAGAAATCGTCGTTGCCTAGTGCCCATCAATGGATTTTACGAGCATCGAAAGGTGCAAGGATTTAAAAATAAAATTCCTTATTATATTACACTTAAACAACAACCCGTATGTTTTTTACCTGGACTGTATTCGGTGGTAGAATTACCAGATAAACAAACAGGAGAGATGATTCGTCGCTTTACATTTACTATCATTACTCGCGCAGCCAATAGCCTAATGCAACAGATTCACAATGACGGAGACAATAAAGGTAGAATGCCCTTGTTACTAACTTTTGATAGGGCAAAGAAATGGATAGAAGAAGAATTAACACAAGAAGAATATCAGAAAACAGTCGACTTTGAAATGAATCCAAAAGAGATCAATTACTCAAGCGTATTCAGCATAAGAACCAATAAAATTAGACCAGATGGAAAGCCTAAAAATGAGCCTTATCAATGGGAAGGACTAGAAAAATTCCCAATCAACCAATAAGATTCGATGACCTTCTAATTTGTAAAAAATAATGCAATTCAAAATCATTATCGATTATATCTCAAAAGCAATTTTATCATTAATCAATTTATTAAATAATTACAATAGGTTATTTGGCTTTATTTAAAAAAGGGTGTATGTTTAATTATTAAGTAAATCTTTATCATTTACCAACCGCAAACAGTATGAAAAATAATTTATCGAGACGTCACTTTATTCAAAATGGAATTGGTGCAAGTCTTGCACTCACATCAATAGGTAATTTGCCCGACTTTTCTTCGATAAAGCCAAAAGGTATGAGACTGGGATTGGTTACTTACCAATGGGGGAGAGACTGGGACTTGCCTACACTGATTGCTAATTGCGAAGCTACAGGTTATCATGGAGTTGAATTAAGGGTGCAACATGCGCACAAAGTAGAGAGTAATTTGACTGCCATTCAAAGAAAAGAAGTTAAAAAAAGATTCAATGATAGTAGCGTTCAATGTATAGGGTATGGATCTAATTTTGAATATCATAGTCCAGACCCCGCAATACTCAAAAAAAATATTGACCAAACAAAAGAATATATAAAATTGTGCAAAGACATAGGAGCTACTGGCATTAAGATAAAACCAAATTATCTTCCACCAGAAGTATCCAAAGAAAAAACGATTGCTCAAATCGCCCAATCTTTCAATGAGTGTGGAAAATTTGCACAAGATTATGGTCAGTTAGTAAGAGTAGAAGTACATGGTAATCTTACACAAGAAATTCCAAATATGAAAGCAATTTTTGATCAGGTTACTGAACCCAATGTAAAAATTTGTTGGAATTGTAATGAACAGGATCTATTTCCACCAGGACTTGAGCCCAATTTTAATAGTGTAAAGAAATGGTTTGGTGATACCGTTCATATTCGAGAGCTCAATGATGCAAGCTACCCATACCAACAACTTTTTGATTTGTTTACACAGAACGGCTACAAAGAATGGATTTTACTAGAAGCTAGGACCGAACCAGTAGATAGAGTAGCTGCGATGAAAGAACAATTAGAATGGTTTAACAAAATGAAAGCCAACGCTAAAAAGAAATAAAAAGTTTAATCAAAATAATTATTTACTTCGCTAAATTTCTAAAAATTATTTCGACAGTCAATTATTTAAATTGAAATGCAAATGAAATAATATTTGAAGTCAGGTCAGTAGATTGGCTATAATGTCCATATCTAATATCGAGTGAACTCAAATTAGAATTCCAAATGCCACCAGGCGGTGAAATATGAACACCCACCCCATAATATTGGCTACTAAAGGCTGAATAGGCATAATTACTGGTGTAATAAGTATCCTTAGTCGTATGCCCTTGACAAGGTTGAAAGTACTTTGCAGCAGTTTGAGTGTAGCTTCTAAAAAAAGGTGATACTGAAAAGAAAGGAGTTAGTTTAACAGGTATTTCCAAACTAGCAGTTTGTGCTTTAATTCCCCAATCATCCGTAAAATATCTGTAGTAGGAGCGAATAATAATATTGTCGCCCATAAAATAATTTAATCTAAAACCAATGGGAAGTTTGTACCTCTGTGAAGGTAATTTCTCAACGTGATCACTAGAATCTGCAAAATAAACTCTATGAAAGGGGAGAGACAAATATCCGTTTTGAGCCACCCAATCTACTAATACACTTGCTTGCAAATTTTTATTGATTATCTGCGAATAAACCAAAGAAGCTGTATGTGTATTTCTAGGCGAGGTTGGTATTTCACCAGCAGAAACTTCGTAACTACCGCCACCACCACTGGAGGTAGTGCTTCTTCTACCACTTGCTGTAGTAACTACATTTACGACAGCAGGTCCATTATTAATTACGACAGGAGCGGGAATCAATTCTGATGGATAGATCAGTTTTACCTGATCAAAATAACTACTCACTTTGGTACTTATCTCACCACCACTTCCTATTTTATGAGAATAATTTGCATCTAAAGCAAATGAATGATAATTATATTCAGTTGAATAATAAACACCCATTCCAAAGGTTGTTCCTTTTTTATTTTCAACAGAATAGTTAATAGAAGGATAAACCCTTGTTCCACCTGTCTTGGAAGCACCCGTTTTACTAACGTATGCTGAAGAGGCGGAACTATGATGATCGATTCCCATACTCATATTGAAAGTATACTTTTTACCTTCAAGGTCTGTTCCAGCAAATTTTAATTCTAATCCATTTGATAAATCAGTAACTGCTTCTGTTCCTACACCACCGGTTACTGCTGAATGATTTCCTTGTTGGCCATAATAACTTGAAACTATATTTATTTCATCTAATTTTAGTGGCTTAGAAGAATAGGTAGAATTTTCATTAATAGGGGAATTGCTTACACTGTCTTTTTTAACTGACTGTGAAAAGGTACTTAATAATAATAAAAATAGACCGATAACAGTTAAGCATACTTTTTTCATGAAATCAGATTTTATTTATTAATTACATCCACAGCCACCACCTGTTTTACCACCATTAGCTCCTGATGCTCCCTCACGGTAGGATTGAAAATTTAATTCACTTTTCTCAATCTTTCGGATTGAAAGCCCCATCTCAGCATCATTTAACTTATTTCTTTGAAAAGCTTTTACGGTGGTGCAAGAACTGATTGTAATAACAAAAAAGAATGCTATCAACAATATTCCAAGAGACTGATTTCTCATAATTGAAAGGTATTAATTAAAACGAATATTAGTAGAATGATGTATTTTATCATGGTCATCAATGATAACAACCTCAATGTCTTTCATTTGATTAATCATGTGTAAGCCTGCTTTAACACCCATAATTGTGACTGGTGTAGCCATTGCATCAGCAATCTCGGCATTTTTGGTGATGATTGTAACACTTTTTATCCCCGTTACCGGTAATCCTGTTCTAGGATCAATGGTATGGGAATACTTTTTACCATCAATCATTATATATTTCTCGTAATTTCCTGAAGTGGCAACTGCCAAACCCGATATTTTTAAATATGAAAATACTTCTCCTGAAATATTTGGATTTGCAATACCAACTGTCCATTCTTCTCCATTGGGTTGAAACCCCCAGGTGGTAAGATCACCAGAAGCATTCACAATGCCACTGGCAATACCTAATTGTTGCATAATATTTTTTGCCTTTTCTGCAGCATAGCCTTTTCCAATTCCGCCAAATCCTATTCTCATTCCCTTTTCTCTTAGAAAGACAGTAGTATTTTCTCTATCTAAAACTATATTTTGATAATTGATTAGTCGAACCATTTCCTTTGCAGTGTCTTTGTCTGGCAAAGACTTCATTTGGGTATCAAAATTCCAAAGACTTTTATCAATTGAACCATAAGTAATATCGAAGGCTCCCTGAGTGATGGAAGAAATCCTAATAGACCTTTCAATTAAATTAAATATCTCTTCACTTACTTTTACTGCTTCAATTCCGGCATTTCGATTGATTGAATTCGTTTCACTACTATCATGAAAAGTAGTTAATAATTTTTCAATTCTTTTAATTTCTTCAATGCCTGCTTTGATACATTTATTGGCATTTTCTTCATTATCTGATACAGCACTAATTTCAAACTGGTTACCCATCAATAAGGCAGCAACCTTGAATGTTTTATTTTTCATCAGATCGTTTATTCAGCATGATCTATCAATAATTTAATTTCATCCACAAACTGACTAGTGCTTACTTTAGGATATCCTTCCCACTGTTTTAAAATTTTACCATTTTCTGTGAGCAGGACAGTTAAAGGAAAAATTCCTTGTGAATTATACCTTTCTGCAATTCCATCATTTAATTTTTGTTGAGCAGCTGGTAATTGATTTTTTTTAAGACGAGGAAAATCAGCATTTACCATCACAAGATTTTTAGTTGCAAATGTTTGAAATATTTCATTTTCTAAAATTTCTTTGTGAAGTCTAATACAAGGACCACACCAATCGGATCCAGAAAAATTAAGTAAAACATACTTGTGTTCTTTTTTAGCAATTTTCTTGGCTTCTTCTAAATTATTATACCACTTAATAGTAGAGAATGACATACAAAATAGGCCTACTAACAAAACTGTAAATAAAGATTTTATATTCATGGATGAGTTTTTTAATTGAAAAAAATATGGAATAATAAAATTTGTTTTAATAATTGTAGCTTTTGGAAATAGTCAATCTGCATGCTATTTTATTATTCACAGATTGATTTTTTATTAAGAAATAAAATTACTGAATTGCATGTTAACCTATCGTTAAAGAGAAAAAATTAGTAATTATATTTCAATTTTGAGTTTCAAATTTTTTAATCCTTCCATCTCAATAATTCGTTGAGTACTTTCAGTAAAATAAGGATCATAGGTCATAACCAAAAATAGATGGATAAAATTCCTTTGAATGCTTCATTTTAAAAATATCAACTCCCTATTTTTTTATCTAAGATTAAAATTTTCTATACATTTAAATTTTACTAAATATGTTTATTCAATAACTTTTTAGTTCTAAATGGGGAATTCAATACTGCTTGCCATTGAAATAATTCTTTAATGAACCTTTTACTATCTTTACTATTCTATCAGCCAGGTCATCGTTCTCCTAGCAATAGGAGGAAGGAAAGTCCGGACAGCAAAGGGCAACACACCGGTTAATTGCCGGGACCTGTACAAACAGGAACAGAAAGTGCCACAGAAAATAACCGTCTAGCTATTATTAGTTAGATAAGGGTGAAAACGTGAGGTAAGAGCTCACGATTATTTCGGGTAACCGTAATAGTGGGTAAACCTTGTGTGCTGTAATGCCATGTACACCAAAGCCAGAGAGCGGCTCGCTCAATGTTTCGGTGAAAACCAAAACAGCTTTGGAGGGTAGGCAGCAAGATCATAACAGCAATGTTGTGGCAAGATAAATGATGACCATTCCAGTTTACTGGAACTACAGAATCCGGCTTATCGGCTGATAGTTTTTTTCTTTTTGTTGGTAATACACCGAATCATTTACTCAGCTTTTGATTTCATTTCTCCATTTACCCCTTTTAAAAAAAATAAAGGAGGCTAAAAATATAAAAATCCAATAGACAATTTCATTCCCCCAAGCTATTTCAAGTGATAGATAATTTACTTTCATAAACACCCAAGTATAACTCATATAAAATAGAATGGCAAAAATTTCTATTAGTAGATTCACCATTGTCTTACCAGTACCCGTAATGCCATTTAGCCAAATATTGGAAATACTCATAATCATCAACCCCAAAGAAACTACCCTTAGTACTGAAATTCCATTGGTAATAAATTGATCAGTCTGGCCAAACAAAGCAAAGAATTGCTGAGGAAAAATATTAATTATTAAACACATCATTGAGCAAAAAGAAAAGCTAAGAATCGTAATTCGATTGATCACCACCAACACCAAATCATTTCGCTGCTGCCCTATGATATTACTAACCATTATATTGGAAGTAGCTGCAAATGCCCATACAAATACACCCACCAATCCAAAAACATTTCGCATAGTATTACTGATTGCTTTGGCTTCGGTACCCTTATCTTCTATAAAAATAAAAAACACCAACCAGGTTCCTACACTAATTACAAACTGAACAACCAGTGGAACGGCCACTTTTACAATTTCCTTGGTCTTGGTCTTATCGAAACTATATTTTTTAAAAAGTGAATATTCTTTGCGCAAACCAGTTTGATACAATACCAATAGCACCACTAAAAAGCCAATAAATTCCGATATTACAGATGCTAACGCAGCCCCATTAAATCCCATTGCAGGAAATCCTGCGTGACCAAAAATTAGGAGGTAGTCCAATAAAATATTTAAAAGCGCCTCTGAAATAAAACCAATCATAAGGTATCTGCTGTTGAGAGAAGCCACCAAAAATGCATTTCCCATTTGAAACAAATAAAGAAAGGGGAGACCTAGAATCCTAATTTTTAAAAAACTCATTTCAACGGGAAAAGCACCGGGTGCTACTGACTTTTGAAGAATATACGGAGCGATGAACCAGGTTAATAAAATGCCTGCTGCAGCAAATTGTAAACTAATCCGAATTCCTTGTGCTAAAATAATTTTAAATGCCCCCGAATCTCCACTACCGGCATATCTTGAAAAAACTGACTGCATGGCATTGTTAAGGCCATGACCAACGACTGCAAAAATTAAATAATAAACCCCTGTTATACCAGCATTCCCCAATGATTCAGTACTTAAATTACCTAAAAATATACTGTTGGTAAGCATATTTATTTGCGGAATAAGTAAAGCCAAAGTTATTGGAACTGCGATAGATAGTATTTGTTGATAGCTAACCTTTACTTTTAAATTTTTTATTGTGCCAACGCTTTCCATATATCAGTAAAATTATCTTATTTTGCTATACTAAATTTAACTTTTGAATCCACTATTTCAAATTCAGCCGCCGAGTATTGATTGTTCTAAAGCCAGACTATGCTTAGAAATTAGTTCGCAGGGACTTAGCTATGTAATATCGAGCAATGAAATTGTATTGGCATTAACCATTTATAACTTTAATGATCGACCAACCGATCAGCAGGCTGCTGAACAAATTGAGCAGATTATAACTCAACAACCCTTTTTACAACAAAATTTTGAATCTGTAAAAATTGTATACAGTTACCCAACTTCTGTTTTACTACCGCAAGAGTTATTTTATAGTACTGATCACAAAGCCATGCTAGAATTGGTATTTGGAAATTGTAGTAATCATACTATAAAGTCTGATTTTATGCAACAACAAGCTATACACAATATTTACTGTGTACCCGACGTAATTAATCAGGCGATTACCCGCTATTTTACCAATGCCAAACATAAACATCATTTTTCTTTAATGCCCGATTTGGTTTCTGGACAGGGCAACTCTCTGTATTGCATCTTTAGTCCTGGTCAAATTAAAACTATGTTGAAAAAAGAAGGCAAACTTCAAGCTGTTCAACTTTTTACATTTAAAACACCTGACGATGCTGCTTATTATTTATTAAACCTCTGTCAGAGTTTTGAAGTGAGTGTTCCTAATTGTGAACTTTTATTGAGTGGAATGATTACAGAAAATTCAGCCTTGTATAAAGAACTTATTAAATATTTCAATCAAATAAGATTTGACGCTTTACCTGATCAATTCCAATACCCAAAAGAAATCAATCACTATCCTAGTCATTATTTCAGTCATTTATTTTCTGTTGCAGCATGCGTATAATTAGTGGTATTCATGGTGGTAGAAGGATCAACCCTCCTGCAAAAATGCCCTATACCCGCCCCACGACCGATATTGCTAAAGAGGGGCTTTTCAATATCATTCAAAATAATCTTGAAATTGAATCTCTAGTGGTATTGGATCTTTTTGGAGGTACTGGATGTATTAGCTATGAACTGGCGAGTAGGGGAGCTGAGGACATCACGATCGTAGAGAAAGACAGTACCATGTATGAATTTATTAAAAAGACTTCCCTTGAACTGAATTTTGGTAATATCATGGTGCTTAAATCAGATGTTTTCAAATTTATTGATTCAAGCAACAAGCAATATGATTTTATTTTTGCTGGTCCACCTTATGCATTGGCTACCATTGACCAATTGCCCATAAAAATTATTGAGAAGAACCTTTTAAAACCAGGTGGCTGGTTTGTATTAGAACATACCCCACGCAATGATTATAAAAAATTTGCCAATTACAAGACAGAAAGAAATTATGGGACGACCATATTTTCAATTTTTGTAATGTAATAAAAAATAGCTTATTCATTTTTTTCATATATATTCTAACCAAGAGAGTTTGACAATGAAAAAGGAAGATCTCCGAATTTTATTTAAACAAAAGCGATCCGAATTAACGGATCAAATGAAGCTAAAATTGGATGATCTTTTACTGATTCAGTTTCAAAAATTACCAATCGATATACCTTCCAATATCATGTCTTATATAATTAAAGAAGGTTCAAATGAATTTGATCCTCAATATATTATAGATTATTGCTCATTTAAAAATTTAGATAATAATATCAGCTTTCCTGTAATGATGAAGGATATTCATTCAGCAGAAATGATTGCCATGACCGCTAGTGCTGGTACTGAGTTTATCACTAACTCCTATGGAATTCCTGAACCAACACAAGGAAATGAAATACCCACTGAACTGATTGATATGGTAATTGTTCCCTTACTATATTTCGATAAATATGGTAATAGGGTGGGATATGGAAAAGGCTATTACGATCGCTTTTTAAAAAAATGCCGTAAAGATTGCCTCAAAATTGGATTAAGTTATTTTTCTCCGACAGAACCAATAGAAGACATCAATGAATTTGACGTACCCCTTGATTATGGCATTTGTCCAGACGCCATCCATGAATTTCACTAAATTGCATCTTATGCAAGCGTACTTTTTTTTAGATTTTTCAATTTCAACCTGTTATTTGTGCTAAAAAGCTTTCGATACTTATTTCTTCCGTTTTCGCTAATCTATGGTGTCATACTATATATTAGAAACTGGTTATTCGATAAAAAATACCTAAAATCGGCGACTTTTAATTTTCCAATCATATGTGTTGGTAATCTAGCGGTAGGGGGCACTGGAAAAACTCCGATGGTAGAATACCTTATCCGAATTTTAGGCAATGATTATCAACTAGCCACACTCAGCAGAGGATATAAAAGAAAAACCAAGGGCTTTGGTTTAGCCAATAAAAATACAACTGCACTTGAAATTGGGGATGAACCAATGCAATTTCACCTTAAATATCCCAAAACAATCGTTGCTGTGGGTGAGGAAAGGTTGGCAGCAATTCCAGAATTGCTTCAGGAACGCCCAGATACGCAGGTTATTTTGTTGGATGACGCGTTTCAACATCGAACAGTAAATGCTGGGTTAAATATACTATTGACCGAAAGAAAGAACTTGTATAGCAGGGACTTACTATTACCAGCAGGAGACCTAAGAGATACTAGACAAAGTGCATCTAGAGCTCAAATTATTATAGTAACCAAATGCAAAGAAGAGCTCAGTAGCCAAAAGAGAGATTCGATTATAAATGAGTTAGGTCCGAATCCAAATCAGGCTGTTTTTTTTACAGAGATCGTCTATGGACAACCCTATCATCTGTTCAGTAAAGAAAATTATACAATTGTTCCCGGAATGGATATGCTATTGGTTTGTGGTATAGCTAGCCCAAAACCATTGAAAGAATACCTCACTGCAATAGTCAGCACCTATGATATGCTTCGCTTCCCTGATCACCATGTTTTTTCAATAGACGATCTGCATGAAATCAAAAATCAATTTGAAAGATTGAGATCATCCAATAAAATTATACTTACCACTGAAAAGGACAGTGTTAGATTGTTGAAATTTGAAAATGAGTTGAAATCCTATCCAATCTATGTACTCCCTATTGAACACCGCTTTTTATTCAATGACGCTGAGCGTTTTTACGGACTTGTAAAGGACTATTTGGATTCATTTCCAAAAATCCTATAGTGAAATAATAGAAGATCGACTGAAATTAGAATCAGTCAGTATGATTTGGTATCACTATTTGGCAACAGCAAACTTTACCTTTTTGTTCTTAATCTTTTCGTCTTTTATTAATTCAAGTAATTCACCGACTTTAAGCTTTCTTACTGCTACAAAAGAGAAGAAATCCTTTACTTCAATCAACCCAATATCATCCTTTTTCAATTCACCAATTTTAGATAAAAAACCAACAATATCGATCTTATTGACTTTATCTTTTTTTCCGGCAGCTATAAAAAGAGTCGACCATTTGGGTTTTTCAGGTAATTCTAGTCTTTCCGGCAACTCGATTGCTGAAACCTGCTCGGAGATATAGTTAGGTAATTTTTCCTCCTCAGAAAGAATTAGGACTGATTTACCACCAGCTTCCATTCTTGCGGTCCGGCCATTTCGGTGTGTATAAACATCTTCTGTAGCAGGCAAATGATAATGTATGATGTATTTGATATCAGGAATATCGAGCCCCCTTGAAGCTAAATCTGTGGTTACCAAAACATTGGAACTTCCATTTTTGAACTTACACATGGCACTTTCTCGTTCTTGTTGCTCCATTCCGCCATGATAAAACACGTTTACAATACCTTTTTCTTTTAGGATATTACTCGTACGTTCAACCGACTCACGGTGATTACAAAAAACAATCATCGATTTATTACCAATCATACAAATTAAACGGAATAAACTTTCCGATTTATCCTTGTCAGGTGATAAAAGTGTCATTACCAATAACTCATCTGCAGAAGGTTTATCAATTATTGAACCTAAAAAATTAAGCTTAATGGAGTTTTTAAAGCCAATAAAGTCTGGTATACCGACCGATTCGGTGGCAGAGGTTAAAATCCTTTTTTTAACGGAAGGCAAAGAACCGACAATAAAAGACATTTCCTCTTGAAATCCTAGTTCAAGTGATTTATCAAATTCGTCTAATACAAGGGTACTGATTTGTTCGAGTTTAAAATTACTTCGTCTAATATGATCCGCCACACGTCCTGGGGTACCAATGATAACAGCTGGAGATTGTTTTAAATTGTTTTCTTCCGTTTCCCGCTTATGACCTCCATAACAGCAAGTTACCTTATAACCGGTAGCCATTTTACGAAAAACCTCGTCAATTTGAATAGCAAGCTCTCTAGAAGGAACCAATATTAAAGCCTGCACATTTTTTAAAGAAGAATCTAGTAATTGTATGGTAGGAAGTAAATAGGCTAAAGTTTTACCAGAACCGGTTGCTGACAATAAAAGAATATTATCGTTGTTTCCGTTGGCTTGTATCGATGCCAATTGCATTTCGTTCAAAGAATCGATTTTCAAATTGGAAAGTATTGTTTCCAAAGAATTTGTATTTTTTTGCATTATAGCAAAAGTAGTTCTTGTTAGACGAAGGGCAAAATAAGAGAATGCAACCCAATGGATCAGCTCAAGGGTATTTTGAGAAGATTCCTATTTTACACTTAAATTATTTCTTATAATTAATATTATGTTAAGTAGTTTGTTTAAGTAAAGAATGGGTAACTCAATGATTCGGATTGATTTATAAATTACAAACACTCAAAAATCTCTTGCACCCTTTCGGTAAAATAAATAAAGTAACAAACTCTACTCGCGAGTTCCTTGATTTTAGTCCAAAAGAAATTTCTATTCTGTTACCCAACCCTACTTTTGAAGGTCAATTAATTAATTGAACAAAAATTTTAAATTTAAGTAGAATTAATTATTTATACAAATTAAAATTATAATAAAATTTATAATAAATTGTAAATCAAATATTTATACAATTATAAAATTTCAAAAATGAATATTTAATGAAATTTTAATTAATATAAATATCATAATTAATTGTATTATAATCAATTAATTAAAAATCGATCGAATTTGAATAAATTTTTTAAATAAAAAAAGAGGCTTTATTTGTTAAATAAAGCCTCTTTTAAAATAATAAGTAAATTTTATTAAATACTGTAAATCAATTAATTAAAAGAAATGATTTACTCAGAATCAGGTAAAACAGTTGAATCAGCTTGTTGGATGTCGTTGTTATCATTGGAATCATTCGAACCTTCAATACTGCTCGAACTATCTACCTCTTCAATAACTTCATCCGTAACTTCTGGTTCCTCATCTAGTTTAGTGATTGCTGCAATTCTATCGCCTTCATCTACTTTGATCAATTTTACTCCCTGGGTTGCTCTTCCTTGTTCACTCACACTAGCCACACTCATACGAATAGTTACCCCGCTAACACAAGTAATCATCAAATCTTGCTTTTCAGTTACGTCTAGTAAACCAACCAAATTACCCGTCTTTTCGGTTACATTGATCGTTTTAACCCCCTTACCGCCCCGATTGGTAATCCGGTAATTGGCTTCTCCTGTTTCTGGATCATCCAAAAATGTCCTTTTTCCATATCCCTTATCACTTACTACCAAAATAGTACGCGTCTTATCCTCTCGATTGACGCAAACCATTCCAACCACCTCATCTTTCTCATCATCTACCTCAATTCCATATACCCCAATACCGCCCCGGCCCGTTGAACGAACCTTTTCCTCTGGAAAACGAATGGCTCGACCACTTTTAATGGCAAGCATAATTTCGCTATTTCCGTCGGTCATTTTAGCCTCTAAAAGCTCATCGCCCTCCTGAATATTGATGGCATTGATACCATTTTGCCTCGGACGACTGAAATCCTCTAGGTCAGTTTTTTTAATGATACCCTTTTTAGTACACAATACGATATAATGAGATTTCAAGAACTCCTCATCATTGAAATCCTTCACATCTATAATCGCTTTTACCTTGTCATCCGGAGGAATTTGAATCATATTTTGCAAAGCTCGGCCCTTGCCTGTTTTATCTCCTTCAGGTATTTCGTATACTTTTAACCAATAACACCTTCCTTTTTCGGTAAAAAACAGGAGCGTATGGTGTGTAGAAGCAACAAAAAGATGCTCTATATAGTCCTCCTGACGGGTGCTGCTACCTTTTGATCCTCGTCCGCCTCTACGTTGCTGACGATACTCTGCAGATGAGGTACGCTTGATATACCCTAGATGAGAAATGGTAACTACCACATCCTCCTCCTCAATCAAATCAAGCATATTGATCTCATTATTGGCATAAACGATTTCTGTTTTACGTTCATCACCAAATTTCGCCTTAACTTCTGCCAATTCCTTTTTTATAATATCGTAACGCATGGATTCGTTCGCCAAGATCTCCTTCAAATGTTCAATTAATTTCATGATTTCGGCGTGCTCTTCCCTTATTTTGTCGATCTCCATTCCCGTTAAACGCTGTAATCGCATCTCTAGGACTGCCTTTGCCTGAATTTCAGACATTCCAAAACTACTAACCAACCCATTTTGAGCTAAGATTGGTGTAGAAGACTCGCGGATTAATTTAATTACCGCATCTAAATTATCCAACGCAATAATATAACCCTCTAAAATATGTGCCCTTTCTTGTGCCTTTTTTAGCTCAAATTGAGTTCTACGAACTACTACTTCATGTCTGAAAATAATAAATTCGCTGATTAGGTCCTTTAAATTCAAAATTTTAGGCCTACCCCTTACCAACGCTACATTATTAATTCCGTAAGATGTTTGTAATTCTGTTAGTTTGTATAACTGATTGATTACTACTTGGGCTACCACATCTTTCTTCAAATCAATAACTACCCTTGTCCCTTCCTTATTGTTACTTTCATTGTTCACATCAGAAATACCTTCTATCAGCTTATCATTGATTAGTTCCCCAATTTTTGCAGTAAGTGCATCTCTATTTACTTGATAAGGAACTTCGCAAATGATAATCTTCTCACGTCCTGTTTTTAAAGTTTCTACATTCACTTTACCTCTTAGCACTACCCTGCCTCTTCCTGTATGAAAACCTGCTTTTACTCCTTCAAAACCATAGATGATACCTCCTGTTGGAAAATCAGGTCCTTTTACATGCTTGATAAGATCATCAATGGATATTTCTCTGTCATCAATATAGGCTACACAGGCATCTACCACTTCGCTCAGGTTGTGAGGCAACATATTGGTGGCCATACCAACGGCAATGCCACTTGATCCGTTTAATAGTAATTGAGGAATTCTGGTAGGAAGTACGGTAGGCTCCTGAAGTGAATCATCAAAATTAAGTTGGTAATCAACCGTATCCTTTTCAATATCTTCCAACATTGCCTCCGCAAATTTCTCCATCCTCACCTCGGTATACCTCATTGCAGCGGGTGGATCACCATCTTGACTACCAAAATTACCTTGTCCATCTATCATGGTATAGCGCATAGACCAATTTTGGGCCATACGAACCATTGTATCATAAATTGAGGCATCGCCATGAGGATGGAATTTACCCATTACCTCACCAACAATACGGGCACTTTTTTTATAGGCTTTGTTGCTGTAGTTACTCAACTCATTCATCCCAAACAATACGCGCCTATGCACCGGCTTTAATCCGTC
>Ga0114960_10001794_pt1 | contig 17101 bp, 17 predicted proteins | sample C_130625_MF_Meta_FD_92637 | JGI IMG/M metagenome (GOLD analysis project Ga0114960, IMG submission 92637) | Freshwater microbial communities from Lake Croche, Canada to study carbon cycling - C_130625_MF_MetaG | ecosystem: Environmental > Aquatic > Freshwater > Lake | place: Lake Croche, Canada... | reverse complement strand
CCCATGTTTTAGCATTTGATATTGGTATTAGAAATCTTGCCTGGTGTCTTATGACAAAGGCTGGAACCAAATGGACAATTCTTGGCTGGGATAATTATGATCTTTTGGCGGAAACGTCCACGCAAATTGCCAAGAACGGTCTGAAAGTAATTTGCAGTAAATGCAAGAAGAAGGCGAATTATGTTCGGACTGGATCAGCCCCAACTTGTGCAAAATGTTGCCCGGAACAATTTCCCCCGTTGAAAAATTCGGATGGAACAATTTGCAAAAGTATCCCGTCCCTGGAAATTCTCAAAGGTCTTTGTGTTTCTTTAAATCCGAAAAAGAAAGATAAGAAATCTCTTTTGGAACTTCTGGAAACCCGGTACTCGCTGCCAATTGTTCCTATTAAGGCAACCCGGTCAAAGAATGAGGACCTTGCAATGATTCACAGTTCAATGCAACGTTTTACAGATGTTAATTCGCCACTTTTTCAAAAGGCGAACCAAATCCTTTTGGAGAATCAGCCGGCTTTTAAGAATCCAACAATGAAATCTGTGCAGATCTTACTCTTTGCCACGCTACGTGACAGAGTTCCTGGTGAGCGCTATGTTGGCTTTGTACATGCTGGGAAAAAAGGTGTTGCCTCCAAGGAAACAAAGGGTGATAAGGGCTATTCTAATAGAAAAAAGGCCTCTGAAGAACGGGTCCAGGCCTTTTTAGATACTACCGACATTTTTGAAAAAGAAAAGTGGCTAGCAATTTTGCAGGCGAATCAGAAGAAATCGGATTTGTGCGATGCAATGTGTATGTGTATTGATAGACTAAATTAGTCTGCGGATTTGCCCATCTAAAAAGACCGAGCCAAAATGAAGAAGGATGAGTGGATTTACAATTCACGAAATGGAAAACGTTGCCCGGTCAATGGGGTCGCAGGATATTATGTCAGTCGACTTAGGTAACATTGATGTTACTGGTGATATGGGGCGCGATGGACTCGGTCTAAACATGCTTGCACATCCAACAAACTCATCAAGCTCCCAGAAGAGTGTAACCATTAATGCCAATCCGCCGTCAAACTCAGGCGCCTTCTCTGAAATTGAAGTGAATACCATGGAGCCTCTAGAGCCAATAACCCTTAATATAGGGTCATCGAATTTCTCACAGCCCCCCGTTGAAATTCAATTCACAAAGGCATCCGAACCGTCTGGAGGAAGCCTTTTCTCAAACACGCAGAGTTCAACAAGCACCTTCAATACGCTATCGCCGGCCCCTGCGCCCCGCCTAACCCCTGAGGAAGAGCAAAAAGAGAAGAGTGACCTTGTTAATAAGCTTCAGCGCCTTGAGGCAAAGGGGTTCTCAGTAAGCCGTCGCTATACAATGGACAACACCCTTGAGGAAATGAAGCAGGAGTATGCTCGCCTTCTTGATGCACGGAACCTTGAGACCAGTATCAAATTCCAGCGCCAGATGATGGTTGGCGCCGTCACAGGCCTTCAGTGGCTAAATGACCGCTTTGACCCTTTTGATCTAAAACTCGACGGATGGTCCGAGTCAGTGCATGAGAGTGTCGAGGATTTTGATGAGATCTTCGAGGAACTCTATGATAAGTACAAGGAAAAGGGGAAGATGCCCCCAGAGGCCCGCCTTATCATGTCGCTTGCCGGTTCAGGATTCATGTGCCACGTGAGCAATACTTTCCTTCGTGCAAAGATGCCGTCTATGGACGACATTCTAAAGCAGAATCCTGATATGGCTCGGCAATTCGCTCAGGCGGCGGCAAAGTCGGCTGGACCAGGATTTGGAAACTTTATGTCAATGGCAATGGGAGGCTCGGAGCCGGCGCCAACGCAGGTGCCTAATGCAGGGGCCTTCTTCGGCTCTTCTGCAGCGACGGCGCCAATGCCAGCTGTACCGCAGTCTGTGGCTGCCATGGAGCCACGTGCAACTGCCCGTCGTGAGATGAAGGGCCCTTCAGGTGTTGATGATATCTTAAAGACGTTTGATAATGTACGCAAGGCGGAGGCTGAGGCGCCCCCTCAAAACTCAGGACTCTCTGAGGCCCGTTCTGTGGCCACAGATGATATTGGCAGTGTTGGTGGCTCACAAGCGGGGCGTAGAGCCCGGCGTTCACGGGCTCCAGTTATTGGGAATTCGATGAGCCTTGAGGTGTAAAATCGTGTGCTAATATTAGATGGAAACATATGTTTTAGAAGAAATTGGATTAGTAGGGCATACTATAAATAATGATACCGTTATTGATACTATGCTTGATAATATTATTGGGGCAAATCCTACAACCTATAAAAAAGTAGAAGAATTTAAATATGCAATAAATACAAATGAATATACAATAGAAAGTGAAATTGGATCAGGATCTTATGGAGAGGTTTTTCAGATTATAAAAGATGGAATTAAATATGCTTTAAAACAGCAAGAATATGGAGGAGATAGGGATGAACTAAAAAATATGCTAAAAGAATCAATATTGCAATTTATTTTATATAAAAATAGTGCAACAAGTTTTCCCCAAATATTTCAAATTGCATGGAGTCGTAAATATTTTTTTATTATTATGGAATTATTAGATCCTAATGAAGGAACTATATTAAATAATTTAGACGAGTATAGAGGAAAAGAATCTCATAAAAAGGATCAATATATGCTACATTCATGTAATATTACAAAAAAAATCGCTACAATTCTAGAGTCGCTAAAGGCTTCATTAGAATTTACACATGGAGATTTAAATCAAGGAAATATATATTTTAAAAATGATAAAAGTGTGAAATTATTAGATTTTGGATTTTCAAATATTAAATTAGGTAAAAATAGGATTATAACAAATGATTTGAGTAAGAACTATAGACCTGGAAAGGATTTAACTATATTAGCTCGTAATTTACTATATAATGTAGATGAGAATTATGAATATGCAGAAAAAGATGCTAAAGATATATTTAATTTTTTAACTAGTATTATTGTTGAACCTTATAATGAATTTTTTTATAAAACTAGAGAACTTTATGAAAGTTTAGATACTACTCTAAATAATGATGTTGGAAATCCTGATAATGTTTTAGCGAATTTAAATATGGATTGTGAAATTAAATTAGAAAATACTCCTCTAGGGAGCCCTATAACAGGAACGCCTGCAACAGGTAGTCCTGCAAATAGTCCCAGAGGTTCTGCAGGTGGTGCACGAACTAAAAGAAGAAAAAATCCATCTAGAAGACTAGCACGAAAGACAAAAAAATTGAGTTCCCGTCTAAGACCCACCTCTTTAATGGATGAAGGAATCAAAATAACAAAATCCTCAGTAGAACTAATTCACGATAAAAAATCTAGATATAATCCCGAATCCTTGGAAAATATTCTTAAAACATCCACAATATCCCATATTCAAATTAATGCATCAAAGATTGCAACACAATATTTAAAGGAAAAGGAGAAATCTTTAACTCTAGATTTATTCAAAATTCTCTTATACTATGATGGTAAACACTTTGATACATTCTATAAAGAATATAGTGAGTTAAAAACTCTTTCACAAAAACAAAAATACCTTTATGGAACAGATCTTGTACATACTACATATATTCACTGGAATACAAAAGATACTGGTATTAAAGTTTAATAAAACAGATTATAATTATTCACGCAATTTACTTTTAGTAATTTGCATGAAATATTTTATACCGGCATTACTAGATGGCAACATATAATTTAAATGAGATTGGTTTAAACTTATACTATACTACTATTACAAATGAATTAAATAATGCTCAAATCCTTAGCATTCCCTCTAATATTAATTATGGAAAAAAACCTATTCTTTTTTTTGAGGATGGTATATATACAATAAATAAAATAAAATTTACTGTAAAAGAAACAATTGGATCTGGTAAATATGGAGAAATATTTCATGCTGTTGGTGAAGATTCAACTGAATATATTATTAAAAAACAAAAGTATGCTCTCTATCCGCATGAAGGAACTAGATATAAAGCCGAAAGAGATATAGAAAATAATAAAACTTTAACAAATATAATTAGAGAAGCAATAATTCAATTTATTATTAATAAAACAAAGTCAGATATATCTCCAAAAATATGTGGAATTGCGTGGGATGATAAATATACTTATATACTTATGGAACGTATTATTGGAAATACATTACATACAAAATATAACGGCAAAGAAGAAACTGATGAATATATTAATGATATGTGTGATATTTTAAAGAAAGTTGCAACAAATCTTCAATTGCTAGAACCTATCAAATTTATACATGGGGATTTGCATCGAAATAATATAATTATAATGGATAATGGTGATGTAAAATTAATTGATTTTGGATTTTCAAGAGTATTTGATATTAGTATAAAAGAATTTAATAATGAAAATTATAAAAAGAGTAAAGATTTAATATATCTCGGTAGATGTATGTCTTGGTTTGTTAAAAAAGATAATGAATATTATGAAAGTGATAAATCTAAAAATATACTAAAAAACATTAAAAAAATTGTAGGAGAAAAAAATATGTATTATACAAATAATAATAATAATATTATTCTTGATCATTTAGATGCATATGTTGAAAATCCAAATGGATATCCAGATAAGGTATTAAAAATACTTGGTGATTGTACTAATGAGCATGTAGGAATGAGTGGGGGAAGAGTCTTAGTTGTATCAGAGGCTCCAGAGGTACCAAAGGCTTTAAATAGATTAAATAATGCTACAAGAAATAGGAGTAATAATTCATGGATAAAACCAATGATTGAATCTCTGAAAAAAATTTATAATCCAGAAAATGAAATTCATAAATATAGAAGTAAATTTACAATTAAAAAACTAACAGACCTTCTTAAAAAATCACATGTTTCACATATTAAAGCAAATGCATTAACAATTGCAACAATTTACATGCAAGAGAAAAATACCTCTTATGCGCTTGATTTACTGAAAATCATGCTATTTTATATTAATGATAGTTTTGATATGTTTATTTCAAATTATAAGAAGCAAGAATCACTTTTAGATAAACAAATGTATTTATATGGAACAGACCCTTTACTAAAAGGAGATAATTTCATGCACATACATTGGAATACAATTCCAAACATATTTGTTGAAAACTTAAATATTAAAACACACCTTTAAAGACTAATCGCAGCAAGATCCTCAGGAAGATTTGTAATCGACGTTGAATAATGCGCCTCAATCTCCTTTAGCGTATTCATCTCATCCTTTGAAACAAGATTAATAGCAACACCCTTGCGCCCAAAGCGCCCAGAACGCCCAATACGGTGAATGTAATTCTCGTGCTGGTTGGGAAGTTCATAATTGATAACTAGACTAATCTGCTGGATATCAATGCCACGTGCAAGCAGGTCCGTGCTAATCATAATACGTACTGAGCCAGAGCGGAACTCCTTCATACGACGCCCACGCTCTTCAGGCTCCATTTCACCGTGAATATAGGATAGTGGAAAGCCTTCCTGCACCATCTTATCAGCAAGCCACTCCGCCTTCTGGCGCTTATTGCAATAAATAATCGCCTGGTTAATTGTTAGTTGCTTATAAAGGTCACATAGTACATCGTACTTCCACTCCTCCTTGTCAAGTGGTACATAATACTGCTTAATACCATCTAGGGTAACCTCCTCAGGCATAACAAGAATACGTACAGGGTCACTTAGAAGTTTGTTTGCCACCTCAATTACACTCTCAGGCATTGTGGCGGAAAATAGTGCAACATGGCAATCCTTGGGAAAGCCGAGCGAAAGAATACACATAATCTGCTCCTTGAAACGGTCCTCAAGCATCTGGTCCGCCTCATCAAGAATAAGAACCTTAATGTGATTCGTATTAAGCGCCTTGCGAGTCATTAGGTCATAGATGCGTCCAGGAGTGCCAACAATCATGTGTGTACCCTTTTCAATGGCACGTAGATCATCACGTAGTGGCTGGCCACCCGTGGCGGCATGAACACTAATATTTGAGTGCTGGCCAAGAGCGGTGGCCACAGTGCGAATCTGCTGAGCGAGTTCACGGGTGTGAACAAGAATAAGAACCTGCGTCTTCTTCTCTGCAGGATTAATGCGACACATCGAGCCAATGCAAAAGGTGGCGGTCTTGCCCGTACCCGAGCGAGCCTGCGCAATAATATCACGCCCCTCCTTAATGGGGACAATTCCCTTTGTCTGGATTACAGAAGGGCGCTCATAACCATAGGCAAAAATGTCACGGAGAAGTGGCTCCGAGAGATTCATTGATTCAAAGCTATCATAAGCTTTGACATCCTCAACAGAGGCAGAAGGGCTACCAGGAGTAAAAACATCAATTTCACTCATCTTATTAAGTTATAGAGGCAGGCGTCTAAGCCCCCAAACAGTAAAATTTAAAGAAATATTTTCACTATAAAAATATAGAGAAATGGATGATGATGAGTTTATTGGTGAAGATGATGCGGGTCTAGTAGATACTGTAGTAGATACGGCGGTCGTTCCTGGAACTGCAGATCCGCTTGAAGTACTCTATCGCCACCACCCAGAAACCATTCTTGACTATGCGGAAGCCATTGAACCCCTTATTCAGGTTGAAGAGTCACCTCCATCAGGCGGTGATAAACATCATACTAGTCAGCCCTTTCTGAGTCTCTACGAAAAGACAAAGATTCTCAGTTTTCGTAGTAACCAGTTGGCACAGGGTGCTCGCCCCTTTATTACTGTTCCAGAGCATGTAACAAACGTTTTAGAGATTGCAAAGCTAGAACTTACACAGCGTCGCCTTCCCTATATTATCAAGCGCCCAATGCCTGATCGGACTTTTGAGTATTGGCGTCTATCGGATCTAATGATTATTTAAAAAATGCAAACATCTTTAGATCCATGCAGATTTTAGAGCCGTGATCATTTCAAATCGGAAGATTAATTGAAGGCAATCCATGCATCGCCGCTATTGTAAATACGATAACACATATTAACAGGATAACAGCTCTTTAAGGCGATCAGAATATTTTCTACAGAGTTCTGCGAATAGACACATAATATGACACGTGGTTTATCCATATCTCTGAGGTAGAGATAATCTACATTAAAGGGGTTTAAGCAGAGCTTAACATCATTGTCATCCCAGTCAATACGATCATCGAACTCAACTTCATAGTTTATGTACCAACCCATTTTATGTGTTAAATGGGCTGTTAACAGTTTTCAATTTTATGCCGGTTTGAAATACCCATCGGTCTAAATGCAGATTTTTTAAATGAGTATGAACTTATGTATTTTGAACGAACTCCATTATTGAGTTGACTATGTCACCATTATTCCTTCTTAAGGCATCTAAACATTGCTGAATATTCATTCCAGTCTGTGTAGAAACAAGACGAATATCACTAGCTGGAATACCATCTGTATTCTCTGGAATTGGTTCTTCAGGAACATGTGTATTATGAGATGTATCAATATGCGAAATTCGCATATTAGAGTAAGAAATCATATATTCGTTAAAATTAATTCTTGAGTTAATTTCATATGCTGGCGGCGCCTCTTCAAGTGTTTCCATTTCACTTGGCTTAGTTCTACACAACGGACAACTCGAGTTTTTGTTGAGCCACTTCCCTATACATTTTAAGTGAAAAGTATGAGAACAAGACATTTCAACACGACCAGTGGTTGCTACACTTATACATTCTAAGCAGATTGAGCATTCATCCGACATTTATGTACTTAAACTTATAGTAGTATCGCTTTCAATTTTAATTTCAGGTCTTTAGAGTGGTTAAGAAGGGCTTGAAAAATACTATCTGAAATCTGTTTATCTTTTCATACAGCCTGATCGGACCTTTGAGTATTGGCGTCTATCGGATCTAATGATTCTTTAGGCCTATAAATTTTTAGTCCACTCCTTTAAACATTCGGCATTCATTAAAAGGACCGCAAGATCATGCTTTCTATCACTTTCCTCATATTCCGTCATTAAATGTTTAATTGTCATAATTAAATGGTCAATACTTTTTTTGTAGGCCACAATCTTAAAATCATATCCCTTCTCCTTTGCAAGAATCATCCATCCGTACTTCTCAAACATTGCCTTGTGCCATTCTGACACTCCGCAAAAAGTCATAGCATGCATCGGAAGACCATGGTGCTTCTTTGACATTCTCCGAGTATGCTTAACCATTCTTATAATTAATACGCAGATATTATAAGAGAATGCTGTCGGTGTATTTAGATTTTTTAGCACTTTCCAAAGAAGAGCAAAAGAAATTTTTAGAAAAAATAAAGGCGAGCAGTAATAAATCAAGAACTAAGACTCGGCGTAAGAGTCGGCAAATGAAAGGCTAATTCCTTATTGAAATTAATTGTTCCAGCTTTGGAAAAGTCTAGACCGAACACACGAACTTTTAGACCTGCGCCTATAGCCTTTGAAACCGCCCTACAATAAACCTGATCTGCTGGATTTAGCTCAAGCCCATCATTACAGTCACTACGGGGTACAATAAATACTAGATATACTGCTTCAGTATCAGAAAGACATGCTAATTCAGCAAGTGTTTCTGCGTGTTTAACTGCCCGTGGACTAAAACTCTCAGTCTTTGATTTACGATAGCCTTCTGGAAAGGTTGCACGGCGTGAAATGCGACATTCTTTTGACAAACTAATCATGGCATTTTTCACTTCAAGATAAATCTTTTTACCATTATCTAAAGTTCCAACAAAATCTAGGCGAGTATGATCATTCACTTTCACCTCTGATTTCCATACTGCAGTTTCACAGATTTTATTGAGAAGTTTTGAAGCAACTGCTTGACTTACCATGGGATGAATACCAATATAGTGAATACCTTCACTGTCAACACTTTCAGAAATCTGTACAGTGTACGCAGTCTTTGCCTTTGCACTAGTAGCCTTTGATACATAGACATATCGTTCTGGAACAACTAGACCCGAGCAACTAAGCCCAGGCGTATGGCAAAGGGCGACCGTGCCATCTTCAAGAAGAATATCGGCTAGATAGGGGCTTTTAATAGTTTTTGAGGGCCTGTGTAGCACAGTTGCCTTAAAGAGTTGCGGTAGGGTGTAAAGATCTGTCATTTATTATAGGTTCCAACTTGTAAAAACTATTTTCAATTTTTTTTAGAAGCAGTACTAATAGAATCATGGGTGGCGGTTTATTTGGAACACCGTTATATCTTAACCCAAAATGCCTTGTCTTTTCTTTATCTTTGTGTGTAGTCTATTTCTTACCTCACCCAAAGGCCTTTGCGCACACAATAGTTATGGTTTTCCTTTTAGGAACTGCTGCGTATATCTCATTAGCATGGTATGACATGCTCTATGATTGCAATGATCATTTGGGACCAACACTTTTAGGATGGCTATCTATGCCTTTTAAGCCAAAGGAGTATCGTGATAAATATAATGAACTCCCTGTAAAATACCAGAAAATTATCAGAAATGTTGATATCTTCGTTTTAAGTTTTATTGGCTTGGCATTTCTTTACCCATTTTTGGTGAAATCCAAGTAATTAGCGTAAAGAAAGTTCCTTCACTTCCTCCTCTGAAATTTCTTTCTTCTCTTCCGAAACTATAGAATTCTCCTCCTTTGCAAATGACTTATTTGTAGCATTTAGGCCTGTAGTGACGGCCTTAGACTTAGTGTAAGCTAGAAGAATTTCTTTGACCATTGGATTTGGAATAACAGTATCTTCCCATGAACACGTCATATACATATCCTGGTCTACAAAATAGTAGAAAAACTTCTTGCCAAGTTTTGAAACTAGTTGGTACCCACAACTCTGGAGATGCCCCGCAGCAAGAGTAGTTGGAGTATGTTCATCAGGCATATGCTCCCAATTTACAAGAATGCACCCTGGGCGTATTCCGGCGTTTAACATTGCACCAAGCACCGAGCATTCTAGGCCACCTGGTAAATCAAGTTTAAGTATATCAATACGAACATCATTTTCAAGCTTCGTATTAAGGCAAGCAACCTTTACCCAATCTAAAAATGACTGTGTACTATACAGGCTATTATCTAGTTCTATATTTCCACTTGTCCACCAAGGGATAGTATCATATAAACGTATATTCTTAGAAATTACCCATTTATCGTGGGCACCCTTGGAAAACTCACTTTGTGAAGGATTCGCCTCACGAGCGACAAGAATATTGATTGTTTCTTCCCAACCGGCCTTTGCATTTGCGTTAAGCGGAACAATGTGTAAAGGGCAACTGAGTGATTCTGCAATTTCTAAATCGGCAAGACATGACTTTGATGCACCGAGAGATACAAAAATTGTTTTCATGCCTTTTTTTGAATATATTGACCAAAGTGACGCAAAGGCCGGAAAGGGATCGCATCCATTAGCGCCAAGATTTACGAGTTTAGACATTATTTTATAACAATATATTAGAATATGCAAACACGGAAAAATCGCATTGCGTCTAGACGCTATAGGTTTCCAAGACGTTTCAGTAAAAGTTACTGCAAAAAAACGTCTTGCAAGAAAATGGGGTTTACGCAAAAGGCTTCATGTAGGCCTTATAAGAATTGTTACTGAATTACTGACGCCAATGCTTTCCACAGTTTACACAAGTAATAAAGATCGTCATCGGCTCATCCGCAGAGCGCGTCTGCATCTCATAATAAGTACACTCACGCTTCCAGCAACGAGTACAAAGAAACTGGTCGGTTGCCATATTACGATTTCCTTCAAGCTGTTTCTTCTCCCGAATCTGTTGCTTCTCAAACTGATCCCTCCAGCGTGAAGGAAAGAGTTCATAGGTATTCATAACAGAAAGTCCCTTAAAGTCAATACTACCTTCTTTAAAGAGTGTAAAGAGTTCAGTATTACCTACATATGAGGAACCGTCAAAATTTGAGAGAATCTTCCGTGCACGAATCTTATACATATGAACAAAGAGTGGATAACTCCATGAACGAACCAGATTTCTCTGTTTCGCCTCATGAATCGCCCCATTATAAATACATGATTCGAGTGTACAAATCTGCTCACGAGTAAGTTTCGAACTAAAGAGTTTTTCAATAACCTGAAAGATTCCTTTGCGAACACGATCTACAAGTTCCTTTGGGGCCGACTCTTCCTGCAACTGATCCGCATCTGAAAGGGTTGGTTTATTAGGATAGGCATTTGCAGGACCAACCATGTTTAGAACAACTGGTTTGGCGGCGGCCTTCTTTCGCTTGGCCTTTGGCTTTACTTCTTCCACCTCAGCTTCCACCTCAGCTTCTACCTCTGCCTCTGCATCCTCTTCTTCCTCTTCTCCTTCCTCACCAACTACTTCTTCTTCAACATCAAACTCTTTCTCGACTTCTGGAAGTTCCTCTTCAAGTTCTTCATCAGAACCATAGCCCCCAAACTGCTTTGAATAAAAGGCCTCATAATCCTCTTGCTTAAATGCTACAGGAGCCTTAAAGGTATTTTCATCATTCGATGCAAGAATTAGAATATCACTATAAACAGGTGTTGAATCATAAGGAGGTGGTAGCTGATGCTTATTTTCATCTTCGTCGTCGCCAGTAAGAACACCAAAGAGGAAGAGAGTTAGAGCCTTATAGGGATAGGTTCCGATTGTTTCAATAACTGCCTTCTTCTTAAAGAAGGCTTTTAGAGAATCTAGGACTACTGGACCAGATGCTTGTAGCACCGAATCCTTGATCTCACCATTGCTACTAAGAACAACAACTGGGTACTTTGATTTTGGTGGCATTCTTTCTATAAATATGGTGCAAGAGGTTTAACCCTTACAATTTTTCTTTTGTTAGGGTTAAACCGCTTGCACCATATTTATAGAAAGAATGTATCGGCGACTATGGACGCCTTCAGAATATGTTAAAAAAACTACGAGCGAACAAATACACTTTTATGATTCTGGCATAATATGCGGAACACTTTATAAAAATGATTGGTCTTCATGGGAAATTATCTCACGGACGATTGATGCTTCTGGATGCATTATTGAAATGCTGAAGGAAATGCCACAAGATTATGTGCCTTTTCAATGTTTAAATATTGAATCACATCCGCTTTATGAATTTAATCAAGATCGGATTGAAATACCGGGTTGGGATATACGGCTTGAACAGGTAAAGCCTCAACGACCTGTACAGACTCTACAAGTTCCACAGGTTCCAAGACCACTACAGGCTCCACAGGTTCCAAGACCACTACAGGTTCCACAGGTACAACTTCCACAGGTACAACTTCCACAGGTACAACCCTTACATGCAGGCCCTCTTCCTCCTCATCCAGAAGTTGCGCATGCTCAGTGGCCCCCTGAGGTACTAAATGAACTTCCTCGGCCTGCGCCCCGCCCGCCACAACGACCGGTGTGGCCGGTACAGTTGCAACCCGAGGCTTCACCAAACGTGAAAAGAAGGAAGAAGCCCAAGCAAAACAACGGGACGAAAAGTTCAGACCAGCATCAATCGTCGCAGGAAGAACTGGGCGTATTAGCTCTGGAATCGTCTGGTCAGAAGCAAAGAGTTCGTAAAAGACGCTCTCAACAATCTCAAGTGTGTGCTCCCGCACAAGATCAACAGGGATCTTCTGCTTCTGCAAATAATTTGAAATCGCAGTCACGCAAGCCAGTACATCAGGCACCGAAAGAGGCTTAGACCTTAGAGATTTATGTAGATTGCACTTAAGATTCGTCATTTCCTCATTAAAACCACCCATATTACTTTTATGATAATTCTGCATAATAATTCGTAATCAATTTTTCTAGACTGTGCTCAGATGCTCTATCCTGTTATTATTCTTTTAGGAATTTTAGCCGTCCTTTACGTTGCTCAACTTGCACTTAGAACATATACAAATAAAACAGTCTCATGGGAACCCTTTCAATCTAAACCTGCAATGCAACAAGCATCCCCCCCTACCTTTGTATCCCCACCAGAGCCACCAAGAACTGTAGCTCCAAGTGGTCCAAATCCCCCAAATGCATCTGGTCCGCCTGAAAGAACACTCCCGGAAACTACGGCGGCAAATGACCCACTTGCTGAAGTGAATTCAGAAACGCCAATTCAGGATAATTTACGCCACCCTGAAAACTCTTTTGGACCCGGCGTTGAGAATAATGGAACACGTCTTTCGGTAAGTAGTGGAGTGGCGAGCAACTCAGTAAAGGGTGGAGCAAGTAATTTCTCCCCCGAATTTGCACAGAATGGCGGAGAATTCATGGCAGGTATTAGCGCAAGTGATGCCTTTAGTTCGGATAATTATGCGTCCATATAAAGCCTTAACACTATACATATATAGAAATGGAATCTAGCCATCGTGAAAGCACCCAGTTAAAGCGGAAGGTTGCTCCTAAGGCAACACAGGAAAAGGCATTTAACCTAGTAAATAAGGCAAGTGCAACTGGTCCTGTTATTCGTCAGCATTTAGATATTGAACGCATGAAACAGCCCCTTCAAAAGGGTGTGTTTTATGTGGCGGAAAATGAAGGGGCAGCAGAGCCAGGATTTCTGGTCTTTTTACCTGGTTCTGCACCAGTGTTTCTCCAAATGAAGAAACACGCCTATCCGCCATGTACGCTCCGAATGCGTGTTAGCACTGAACTAGGAGAAGGGGGAGGTTCCGTATTTGTTGCAACACTTGATACCATCCAGCACAGCTTACGCATTGAAGATGTTTGGCTATGGAAGGGTGCAAGCATTTTTGACTATGAACCTTATTCAAAACGTCGAGTCTATCTAAAAGAATTTGTTGATAAGCATTGGATCCCTGATACTCGGCTTCTTGGCGGTGTTACTACAACTATTTTGAATCCATGTTCGGTCGAGGCGGCCTTTTCAAAGCCCTTTATTGGAATTCACACTCTTGACCTTATTCCTGAGGCCCCCTCTAAACGGCGTATGTGGATTGAAATTGATCCAAAGGCCCTAGTAAAGAAGGTGAAGCCTCTTGAACCAATCATCGCCCCTGTCAATACTAATACAAATGAATTCTCAGCCCTAGCAGTACCTGTTGATAAAATGCCAGACATTTATGACCTGTATGATGCGTCAAATAAACTTATTGGACGTGGATCAGTTCAGAGTTTTTCAATGTCCCAGACTCTTCGTACTGAGAAAAATGTCAAAGTTGATGTGCGTTGGAACAAAGACTTTAATGGTTATGAAATTTTTAGGAAGTCTTCGTAATAATATTTATACCCTATAGAGATGCCCAGAAAGATGGGCAAGAAACTATATAAGAAGAGAAAGACACAGCGCGGCGGTGATTCAGCTTCCTACGGATTTGGAAGTGCGGTTGCACGTGGAGCTCCCTATGCACAAGAGGTTGTTGCAAAGGAGGCGTGTGGCGCTGCGACTCGTCCAGGAACTCTTGTAGGGTATTCCGCAGGTTCAGGCGGTCTTCCCGGATTAACTGGCTTTGCGGGGGGTGGCACACGGCGTGCAAAGAAGTCGAAGAAGTTCTCATTAAATGGGCTTGTCAAGTCTTTCAAGAACTTTTTCAAGGGCAAGCAGATGAAGAAGCGTGTTAAGTCCTTTAAGAACTATTTTAAGAGCAAGAAACAACGTGGCGGGCGTTGGACAGCAGATACGGCTGCTGCCTATGCTACTGGTCCAAATGTCTTTCTACCGGCTACACGGATTGGATGCGAAGGAGGACTTGTAAATACATCTCCTCCTGGTGCTCAGAATCCTGCAATGGCCTTTAAGCAAATGGGTGGCGCTGGAACACTTGCAAGCCCATATTATTCTGCCCAAACTGCTGGATATACAAACCAACCTTCTACATGGGTTTCTCCTAATGGCACGCCATCGCTTTTACAGACTCCCTATGATGCACGTGCCTTAAATCCGGCGTGTTTAAAGACTGGGGGTGGTTATGATGATGATGACAACAATAATGACCAAGATGGCGGCGCGCGTCGGCGACGCAAGTCTAAGTCTAAGGCAAAAAGACGCAGATGATTGTAAGACCGATTAAAAATATTCTATAAAATTATCAAATAGTTTTATAAAATAAGACTTAGAGGCAAAAAACAAAGGCATAATAGAGAATGCTTCATGGCGGTGGTGCAGGCTATGAACCTGGCCTACCAGTTAATAAGATAGAAGAATTTCTTCCTAGTTTAATCCCAGATCTTATCTTATGGATAAAAGCAAACAAAACCTATTTAAAGGAAGAAACAATCATATCCTATACTGATAAGCAGTCATATTTTATAAAGGAAAAACTTAAAGAACAATTTAAATCTGTTTTGAGCTCACGTGTGATCACGGAAATTGTGAGTGATACTCCAGCAACTCCTAATTCGCTTATCCCATTAAATCTGGATGAATCCTTAGCAACAATCTTTCCCACTCTTCGTATTGTGTCAAATGAACTTGATGCAATCAATATTAGTAACTATAAGGATCCTATAACTGGAAAACGGCGTGTCTTACAACTTATCACATCTAATCCGGTGTCTATTAATGGTTCTGTACCCTACAGTATTTCCCACGGAATTACAATTTCACAAAATACTATTACAGGGCAAATTATAATTTCGAGCAACTTTGTGGAAACTCCAATTGCCGATTCAACTGCTAATCCTAAAGATGTCCCAACTATTCATCCAAATGATGATATTTTTGCTGCAGATGTTGAGCCAACAGGAGAAATTTCCGAACTTATTATGTATTCAAGAGCGCTAGATCAAGAGGAAAATTCTAGACTAGAGGGCTACCTTGCCTATAAACAAAATACTCAATATGCCCTTCCAGTGGGCCATCCCTATTTACCAAATACTCTGAATGAGCCTATTTTTTCAAAAATAGCAGTTGAGTTAAAGACCTTAGATGATACTATACATGCGCTAAATGCAAAGCTAGATGTTGCACTAAATGACTATAAGAATGAACGTGGACTAGTAGACGAAAAGGGCATAGCCTATAAGGCAACACTATCTAAAACCCTTCAAGATATTATAGGGCTTATAGGAACATTTTCAAAGGGCTTTCTGTATGCAAGAAAGATTAATTCGCCAACCTTGGAAATAGTCTATAAAAGTATAAATGAAAGAGATATGTATCAAGGCAAAACAATGTCAACTGAAACTATTAATGAAATTATTGCATCATATAATGCTATAGTAAAATCGGCGGATGATTATCTCCAGACGCTAAGAAGTGGTTTTACAAAGGTACAGTCTGGAGGTTCCCAAAGCCTAACATCACAAATATCAGACCACCTTTTATTTGTACAGCAGAGTGAAGAGTCAAATAAATTATATCAGCCATTAATAATTCGCAAACAGCAAATTATTAGTAATGGTACAAGTGCCTACAATTCCTTGCAGGCCCAATTTAAAGATGAATTAGTCAGCTACAATGATACCTTTGCTCACCAATCTTCTGATATTAAGACAAAAGTAAGTACACTAAATGCCACGCTAGAGCCTATAAAAACATCTATATTATCTGGAAAATGGCTTACCTATCTTCCTACTATTGATATTTCTAATACAAAAATAATAGCCTATGGTGAAGAAATTATTAGTTATAAAGATGAATCAATTAATGCAGTCTATAAACAATATGTTTATGTAAATCAACAGCTAATATATGGCGATTATGCCTTTATAGTTGACGAATTTAAGGAAATAGAAACTATATTTAACTCAATAAAAACTATTTCCTTAAATCCAGTGTTTCGTTTAACCTATATGACTTATTTAGATAGACTCTTAGAAAAAGCAACAAAATACTATAAAGAATTCAATAATATTCACGCAACTCTTTTAAATTGTCTAACAAATATTCAGTCTTTTATAACAATTGCAAAGGAAACGGGGCAAGTGTCTGGTACAACGAGCCAAATTAATACTCCTATTAATACGCTCGAGTCAACTTTAGAACCCATCTATCTTCGTAAGGTGATTCCTATAGATAGTAGTCTACTAGGTCTAGACTATGTTCAAACAAGTGCAGAGGGATATCTTCCTAATACAAGGGTTGTTCCCTTTTATCCAGACCTTATAGGATATAAATTTACAAATGGTACACATGTAAAACAGACGTGTTATAGAAACAATGACGGTCTACAAATAACTCAGACCTATAGTGTGTTACCACAATTTACAGAGTCTGT
>Ga0114960_10001793_pt1 | contig 17101 bp, 15 predicted proteins | sample C_130625_MF_Meta_FD_92637 | JGI IMG/M metagenome (GOLD analysis project Ga0114960, IMG submission 92637) | Freshwater microbial communities from Lake Croche, Canada to study carbon cycling - C_130625_MF_MetaG | ecosystem: Environmental > Aquatic > Freshwater > Lake | place: Lake Croche, Canada... | reverse complement strand
GGCTCGGCGCGCGGCGGCACGCATCACTGGTTCATGCAACGCGTGACGTCGGTAGCGCTACTGCCGTTGATGTTGTGGTTCACGCTGTCTGTGGCGACGCTAGCGGGCGCCTCCCATGCCGAGACTGTGGCTTGGATCGGCCGTCCAGTTAATGCCTTGCTGTTGCTCGCCAGCATTGCGCTCGCCTTCCATCATACGGCGGCGGGGTTGCAAGTTATTCTGGAAGACTATCTCCATAAGGAGTGGCCGCGCCTCGTGGCCATCCTCTTGGCGAAGGGGGCCTGCTGGCTGGCGGCGATCGCTGCGGCTTTTGCGGTCCTACGTATCGCCATATAAACAAGTAACGAAGACGGATCGGCACGATGAACGCGATCACCTCCCCCTCCCGCGGCGCCTACCGCATTGTTGATCACACCTATGATGTGGTGGTGGTTGGCGCTGGCGGCGCTGGCCTGCGCGCTACCTTCGGTATGGGCGCGTCGGGCCTATCTACGGCCTGCATCACGAAGGTCTTCCCCACCCGCAGCCATACCGTGGCGGCCCAGGGCGGGGTCGGCGCCGCGCTCGGCAATATGGGCGAGGATGACTGGCGCTGGCACATGTACGACACCGTCAAGGGCTCCGACTGGCTCGGCGACCAGGACGCGATCGAGTATATGTGCCGCGAGGCGATCCCCGCGATCATCGAGCTGGAGCACTACGGCGTGCCCTTCAGCCGGACCGAGGACGGCAAGATCTACCAGCGCCCCTTCGGCGGCCATATGCAGAATTATGGCAAGACGCCGGCGATGCGCGCCTGTGCCGCCGCCGACCGAACCGGTCACGCGATCCTGCACACGCTCTATCAGCAGAGCCTGAAGCACAATTGCGAGTTCTTCGTTGAATATATCGCCCTCGATCTGATCATGGATGATGAGGGCGCCTGCCGCGGCGTCATGGCCTGGTGCCTGGAAGATGGCTCGATCCATCGCTTCCGCGCGCAGACCGTGGTGCTGGCGACCGGGGGCTACGGCCGGGCCTATTTCTCCTGCACTTCGGCCCATACCTGCACGGGCGATGGCGGCGGCATGGTGCTGCGCGCCGGCCTGCCGCTGCAGGACAATGAGTTCGTGCAGTTCCACCCGACCGGCATCTACGGCTCCGGCTGCTTGGTGACCGAGGGGGCACGGGGCGAGGGGGGCTACCTCACCAACTCGGAAGGCGAGCGCTTCATGGAGCGGTATGCACCGACCGCGAAGGATCTCGCCTCCCGCGACGTGGTCAGCCGTGCCATGTCGATAGAAATTCGCGAGGGTCGCGGCGTTGGTCCGTTGAAGGACCATATTCACCTGCATCTGGAGCATCTCGGTGCCGATCTGTTGCATGAGCGGCTGCCTGGCATTTCCGAGACCGCGAAGATCTTCGCGGGCGTCGACGTGACCAAGGAACCGATCCCGATGCTGCCGACCGTGCACTACAACATGGGTGGCATTCCGACGAACATCCACACGGAAGTGCTTAACCCGATCGCTGGTGACCAGGATCGTGTGGTACCCGGGCTGATGGCGGTCGGCGAGGCGGCGTGCGTCTCGGTGCATGGCGCGAATCGACTTGGTACCAACTCGCTGCTCGACCTTGTCGTCTTTGGCCGAGCCGCGGCGCACCGTGCCGCCGAGACCATCAAGCCAGGAGCAACTCAGGCTCCCCTACCTTCCGATGCGGGCCAGGCATCGCTCGATCGGCTCGACCGGGTACGGAATGCGAAGGGTGGCACGCCAGTCGCCAATCTGCGGACCAACATGCAGCGTACCATGCAGACCCATGCCGCAGTCTTCCGTACCTCGCAGTTGCTAAAGGAGGGCGTGGAGAAGATGGACAAGGTGCGTGCTGGTTTTGGCGATATCCAGATCGCTGATCGGTCGCTGATCTGGAACTCCGATCTTGTGGAGGCATTGGAGCTCGACAACCTGATTGGCAATGCGCTGACCACCATCCACGGTGCGGACGCGCGCAAGGAAAGCCGCGGTGCGCATGCGCAGGAAGATTACCCGGATCGCGACGACGCCAACTGGATGAAGCACACCCTAGCCTGGGTGAACGCGAAGGGCGGCGTGAAGCTCGACTACCGTGACGTGAAGATGCGGACCCTGACCAACGAGGTGCAAGTCTTCCCGCCGAAGGCGCGCGTTTACTAACCCTCGCTTCACCGCTCACACGGGCCGAGGCGCACTCGGCTACGACAGAGGTTAGATATGGCTGAATTCAAGCTGCCCGCGAATAGCACCGTCTCCCTTGGCAAGACCCATAAGGCGGAGGCGGGTGCGAAGAACGTGAAAGCGTTCAAGATCTATCGTTGGGACCCCGACACCGGAGAGAACCCCCGCGCCGATACCTTCGAGATTGATCTTGATAAATGCGGGCCGATGGTTCTCGACGCGCTGATCAAGATCAAGAACGAGGTCGACACCACGCTGACCTTCCGCCGATCCTGCCGTGAAGGTATCTGCGGCAGCTGCGCGATGAACATTGACGGGCTTAATACGCTCGCCTGCCTGAAGCCGATCGACGACGTCACTGGCGATGTAAAGATCAATCCCCTGCCGCATATGCCGGTGGTGAAGGATCTGGTTCCCGATCTCAGCCAAATCTACGCCCAGCTTCGCAGTGTTGAGCCTTGGCTGAAATCGGACACACCGCCGCCGCCCGACGCGGAACGCCTGCAATCCAAAGCGGAGCGGGCCAAGCTCGACGGCCTCTGGGAGTGTATCCTTTGCTTTTGCTGCTCCACCGCATGCCCATCCTATTGGTGGAATGGGGACCGCTATCTTGGCCCGGCGGTGTTGCTGCAGGCTTATCGCTGGATCGCGGATAGTCGCGACGAGGCGATGGGAGAGCGACTGGACGATCTGGAAGATCCCTTCCGGCTCTATCGCTGCCATACCATCATGAACTGCGCCCGGACCTGCCCGAAAGGGCTGAACCCGGCGCAGGCCATCGGCAAGATCAAGCAGTTGCTCGTGGAGCGGCAGGCCTGATTGTTTGCCTTTGAAGCAGGATGCGTCCGCATTCGCTCCCGCATCCTGCTCTAATCTTTGTTTGGCCGAGGGCTTCAGGGTTTTCGGCGCTTCCGCCGCAACGAACCCCCTTCTAAGCTGGGCGTTTCGGCACGGCAGGCCCGCTTCGACAGCCTGTTTTGCGCACCGCTCAGTGTTGGTCAGTTCGGGACCGATGAGGAACGCGGCCGGCGCCCGCTCCGTGTCCCTCGCTATGAAACAGCGGGGTCTCGCACCACGATCCATGGTCGTCCCATCGAAGGCCTCTTCGCGATCGTCGATCTCAACGCGGCGCAGGTTCTACGGGTCATCGACCTTGGTATGGCAGCAGCGTCCCCTGGGACCGATGCGTTGGGCGAAGTTAACCTGCCCGGCATCCGCCCCGCCCGCGCTGCCGGTAATCATCAGCGCGCCGCGCGGCGGCAATGCCCGCATCGTTGGCCATGAAGTGGCTTGGGACAACTGGCGCTTCCATCTCAAGCTCGACCGCCGCTTCGGCCCAGTGCTCCCGTTGGTGCGCTGGGCTGAAGATAATTTGCCGCCACGCCTTGTGCTCTACCAGGGTTATGCTTCGGAGATGTCCGTGCCCTACATGGATACTTCGGAAGCGTGGTATTACCGATCTTACATGGATATCGGCGAGTACGGCTTTGGCGAACTGATCTCGGCGCTGGAGCCAGGCACCGATTGCCCGCGTCGTGCGGCCTTCCTTGATGCGACGCTGCCTGACGAGGCCGGCAAGCCGGCGCTCAAGCAGCACGCCTTTTGTCTCTTTGAATGACCGACCGGTGCGCCTGCTTGGCGACATGCTGAGCCGATCGCCGCCAGCTACGAGGGCCGGCCTGAGATTGAACTCGTCGCCCCCGCTATCCCAACCGTCAGCAACTACGACTACCTTATGGACTACGTATTCTCACCGAAGGGCGAGATCCGCATCGAAGTCGGCGCGACCGGCATGGACGCGGTTAAGGGTGTACGTGCTGCAAGCATGACCGATTCGGGCGCTTCCGATGAAGTCGCGACTGGTACGCTCGTTGCCCCTGGCCGCGTCGGCTCGTTGGTGTGCGCCGTAGCCTCTGGACGCTCGATCCGGTGGTGATGCCAAAAGAGGGCGCCGTACTGCCGGGCCATTCGCCTGAGCTATGGCGCGTGGTAAACCCCGGCGCGCTGACGACGCTCGGCCACAATCCTGGCTACGGAATTATCGTGGGCCATGGCGCGACTTCGCTGCTCGCCGCCGAGGACCCGCCGCAGAAGCGCGCTGCGTTCACCGCAGCGCCGCTTTGGGTGACCGCCTACGACGCCGACGAACGCTACGCCGCCGGCCCCTGGCCAAACCAAGCGGTGGGTGGCCAGGGGCTGCCGGCCTATGTCGCGCAGGAGCGTCCGGCCGAGCACGCAGATGTGGTCATCTGGGCCACTATGGGCTTCCATCACCTGACGCGGCCGGAGGACTGGCCGGTGCTGCCGACCAAGTGGCACAGCATCACCCTTAAGTCCTACGGATTTTTCACCCGCAACCCGGCAATTACTCTGGGCCGGGAGGCAGCGCCGTAGCGCCGCGGATCAGGCTTCCAACTTCGCGCGATAGGTACTTGGCACTACAGACTTCACGTGCCGCGCGCGCTTTTCGAGCCAATAGGCAGCGGCGGGTGGAACGAGCTTGAAGTCAGGATCGACGCCCAGCTTCTGCGCCGCATCCATAGGCCAGTTTGGATTATAGAGCAGCTCCCGCGCCACGGCGATCAGATCGGCTTCGCCCCGCTGCAGGATGGATTCGGCCTGATTGGCGTGCACGATCAGTCCCACGGCCATGGACATCACGCCGCTCTCGGCCTTCAGCTTGGCTGCGTAGGGAACCTGATAGCCATAGGTGATCGGGCCGGTGCTGGTGACTGGCGAGCCGGTCATGCCGCCTGAGGAGCAGTCGATCACATCGACCCCCTTGGGGCCGACCAGCTTCGCCAGTGCCACGGACTGCTCTGGGCCCCAACCGGCGTCATCCTCCACCGAGAGGCGGAGGAATAGGGGCTTCTCGGCTGGCCAATGAGCGCGGACGCTCTCCACAACTTCGATCGCGAAGCGCATCCGGTTCAGTTCGGTGCCGCCGTATTCGTCATTGCGACGATTGGAGAAGGGAGAGAGAAACTGATGGATCAGGTAGCCATGTGCGGCGTGGACCTCCAACACCTCGAAGCCTGCCTCATGGGCCCGCCGGGCGGCTTGGCCCCAGCGCTCAATCACCTGGGGGAGCTCGTCGCGGGTCAGGGCGCGCGGTAGCGGATCGCTGTCCGGTGCGTTCATGGCGGAAGCTGATACCAGTTCCCAGGCCTCCCAATCCGCTTCGCCATAAGCGGCAACTCCGGCCTCCCGGCTCAGCGGAGCACCGCCTTCCCAGGGGCGGAAGCGGCGTGCCTTACGACCGGAATGACCGAGCTGAATCGCCGGTACGCAATCCTGCGCCTTGATGAACTGGACGCAGCGCGCCATGCCGGGAATGAAGGCGTCGTCCCAGAGCCCAGTATCGCCAAGAGTGCCGCAACCCCGCCGTTCAACCTTCGTGCTTTCAATCATCATCATCCCGGCACCGCCCGCCGCGTAGCGACCAGCATTCATCAGATGCCAATCGGTGACGAAGCCTTGGATAGCTGCGTATTGGTGCATCGGTGCCACGACGATGCGGTTTTTCAGCGTCACGCCGCGGATCGTCATGGGCGTAAAAAGCAGCGGTGTGGCCATGGTGAGATTTCCTCCGTGATGTGCGTCGATCGTACAGCTGTGGCGCCAAGTGGGAAGAGCAACAGAGGCTTGCCCCTGGCCGGCACCCGGGCCAACATAAGCCTAACGCTATTCCGGGAAACGCCATGCTCGCGGCTGCCCGCCCGATCGACTGCGATGTCCATCCTTGGCTGCCAGGCACTGCAGCCTTGCACCCGTATCTGGATCCCTTCTGGCGCGACCAGGTGGTGGAGCGCGGTATAGGTTCGCTCGATACCCAGTCCTGGCCGGTGCTCTCGCCGAAATCCATCCGGGCCGATTGGCGGGATGCAAAAGGCCGTGGCGCCGATCGCGTCGAGTTGCTGCGCGCCCAGTCGCTCGATCGGCTCGGGACCGATACCGCGATCCTCAACTGTCTCGCTGGTGTGCAGATCCAGCTCAACCAGGACATGGCGGTCGCCTTCGCCCGGGCCGTAAACGACTGGATTCGCGCCGAATGGTTGGACCGCGACCCCAGGCTGCGCGCTTCCATCATCCTGCCCATGCAGAATATCGAGGCAGCGGTCGCAGAGATCGAACGGCTCGCCCCAGATCCGCGCTTCGTGCAGGTGCTGGTGTTGGTGATGGGGGAGAATCCCCTGGGAAAGCGAACCCACTGGCCAATTTTCGAAGCCTGTGTTCGGCACCGTCTGCCGCTTGGCGTACATGCCGGCAGCGCCTATCGGCACCCGCAGACTTCGGTCGGCTGGACCTCCTGGTATCTCGAGGAATACGCCGCGAACCAGCAGGCGTTCCAATCCACCCTTGCGTCGCTGATCACCGAGGGCGCCTTCACCAAATTCCCAGAGTTGCGGGTCGTGTTTCTGGAAAGTGGGGTGAGCTGGCTACCGAGTTTCCTCTGGCGGCTTTCCAAGACTTGGAAGGGCGTCCGCTTTGAGGTGCCCTGGGTCGATCGCTCGCCATTCGAGATCGTCCGAGAGCAGTTACGCCTGACTGTCCAGCCCTTTGATGTGCCGACCGAGATGGTTCCACGCCTCCTCGATCAATTGCGCGGCGAGCGGATGCTGCTCTGGGCCAGCGACTGGCCGCACTGGCAATACGAAGGCGACGCCGCCCTGCCGCCAGGCCTGCCAGAGGCATTGTTGCCGCGCATCCTCCGCGAAAATGCGTTAGAGACTTATCCGCGCCTCCTGCAAGGAGCCATGGTATGAACGTCATCCAGCCGATCCAAGTTCCCGGCAAGCCCGCGACCGCAACCCTTGGCCTGCTCGATGTGGACATCCATCCGCGGCCGAAGAGCCTGGAGGAGTTCCGCCCCTTTCTGACCGATCGCTGGTGGCAGCACATGCTGACTTGGGGCATGCGCCAGCGGCACGGTTTCACTGGTGGATCGCCACCTTTCCCGAAGGCCCAGCCGCTCGCCTCGCGCCGCGATTCCTGGCCGCCCAATGGCGGTACGCCGTGCAGTGATCTCGACTTCATGCGCTTCCAGTTGCTCGACAACTATGGCCATGACATCGGTGTTCTGAACCCGCTGCAGCCCAGCGGGCAGGGCGATCGCAATAACGCGTTCTCCGCCGCCATGGCGCATGCGGTGAATGAATGGCAGTTGGAGCAATGGCTACGTAAGGAGCCGCGGCTGCGCGGCTCCATCGTCGTGCCTTACGAAGACCCGATCGCTTCGGCGGCCGAGATCCGCAAGCGGGCCGGTGACCCGAACTTTGTGCAGGTGCTAATGATGTCGCGCACCGCCGAGCCGGCTGGCAATCCGCGCTACTGGCCGATCTACGAGGCTGCTGTCGAAGCGGGCCTGCCGGTCGCCTTCCACGCCTTCGGATATTCCGGCTGGGCGATGACCAATGGTGGCTGGCCCAGCTTTTACATCGAGGAGGTGAGCGAGCACGCGACCTCCTGCCAGAACCAGGTGATTTCCCTGGTCGTTGAAGGTGTCTTGGAGCGCTTCCCCGCGCTGAAGATCATCTTGATCGAATGCGGTTTTGCCTGGCTGCCTTCTGTCGCCTGGCGGCTCGATACCCATTGGAAGCATCTGAAGAGCGAAGTACCGCACCTGAAGCGCGCACCTTCCGAGCAAATCCGGCAGCACATTTGGGTCTCGACCCAGCCGATGGAGGAGCCTGAGCGGGGTCAGCACATCCTCGATATTTTCGATTGGGTGGGTTGGGACCGCATCCTGTTCGCCTCCGATTATCCGCATTGGGACTTCGACGATGCGCGAGAGGCGATCCCCGGCATCATCCCGAAGGAGCGGCGGGCGGCCATCTACGGCGGCAACGCCCGGGCCCTCTACGGCCTCTAGCCATGGCGCGGCATGTTGTTGCTCCGGTAGCGGACATCCCGCCAGGTGGCCGCCATGTCATCACTGTCGGCGAGCGGCGGATCGTCGTCTTCAATCTGGGCGGCGAATTTTTTGCCCTTTCCGATCGCTGCCCGCACCAGGGGGGCAGCCTCTGCCAGGGGCTGCTTTCCGGCCATGTGGAAAGCCCGGCGCCGGGCGAATACGTCTATGCCCGCCGAGGTGAGATGATCCGTTGCCCGTGGCACTATTGGGAATTCGATATTCGCACCGGGAAATCCTGGTTTGACCCTAAGCGGGTCCAACTCCGCCAGTTCCAGACGCATGTGGAGACCGGAGCGGCGCTGCAGGAGGGCCCCTATCAAGCCGAGACATTCCCTGTGCGGGTCGAAGATCACTATGTGGTCGTAGAGGCCTGAGCCCGCCGCAGGAATTGGCATTATCGGTGATGACCCGCTAGAACTCACGCCCATGTCCGGTATCCTGCTCATCGTCCACCTGTTCGTGACCCTTGCTCTCATCGGGGTTGTCCTGTTGCAGCGGAGCGAGGGCGGTGGTCTCGGCATAGGCTCGTCCCAAGGCATGGGCGCCTTCATGGGGGGGCGCGGCACCGCGAATTTGCTTACCCGGGCGACTGCCATCCTCGGCACGCTGTTTTTTGTCTTGTCGATCGCATTGGCGATCCTCGGCCGGAGCAGCGGACCGCAACGCTCGATCCTCGATACCCTGCCGACCGGGCCGGCACTGCCTTCGGCACCTGCCCCAGCGCCAGCGGCGCCAAGCGTGCCGACGAACTGAGACCAACGGCGCGAGGCTTCGCGGCTTGCCGAGGTCCCGAACGGGCGCTGCGGCCCGTGCCGCGCTGCCAAGGAAACCGGAGGTTTCCGCCCGGCGATTGAGAGACCGCAAAAGCTGATACTGGCGGTCAAATCCTTTGGCTGCTGATGTGACATCGTATCTTGCGCTGCCCGCGTGGCCATGGGTTCATGGCTGCCCAAGGGGAAACGACGCAAGCATGGACGAATATGATTTTATTGTGGTCGGCGCCGGATCGGCCGGTGCCGCGGTCGCGCACAGGCTCTCCGAAGATCCACGCCATCGGGTCCTGCTGCTAGAGGCGGGGCCGGCGGGGCACCACTGGACCCATATCCCAATCGGCTATGCCAAGCTGATCAATAACCCCGCCGCGAACTGGCTCTATAGTTCCGAGCCCGAGCCAAGCACCCATGGTCGGCGTCTACCGGTGCCGCGTGGGCGCATTCTGGGCGGCTCTTCCGCCATCAATGGCCTCGCTTTCGTGCGGGGTCAGGCTCAGGATTTCGACGGTTGGGCGCAGATGGGTAATGCCGGCTGGAGCTATGCCGACGTGCTCCCCTATTTCAAGCGGATGGAAAGCTACGAGGCGTCGGGCGATGACGCCTATCGCGGGCGCTCCGGCCCGCTTCGGGTCACCAATCCACCGCCCCGCGAGCCCATCTTCCAGGCCATCATAAAAGCCGCTGGTGAGGTCGGTATCCGCTACAACCCGGACTACAACGGCGCCACCCAGGACGGCATTGCGATGAGCCAGGCGAGCATTGCCAGCCGCCGACGCATGTCGACCGCAGCCTGCTACCTGGATGCCGCAACCCGCCGCCGGCCGAACCTGCGCATCGCCACGGGGGCGCTGGCGGAAAGGTTGCTGCTGGAAGGAAAACGCTGCATCGGCGTTCGCTGGCGCGAAGGCGATACGGTGCGGGAAGCGCGAGCGGGGCGGGACGTCGTCGTCAGTGGGGGCTCGATCAACTCACCGCAACTGCTGGAGCTGTCGGGCATCGGTCAGCCGGACCGGTTGGCATCCCTCGGCATCGCCGTGGCGCAGGCTCTGCCAGGCGTCGGTGAGAACCTGCGCGATCACTACGCGCCGCGAACCCGCTGGTCGGTTGGTGCCCCAGGGTGGACGAATAACGACCGCGGACGCGGCCTGAACCTTGTTGGCCAGGCGTTCCGCTACCTGTTCATGGGCAATGGGATGCTTGCCTCCGTAGCGGCGCCTTTGCGCGCCTTCGTCCGCTCGCGCGAAGGCCTCGAAGCGCCGGATTTGCTGCTTGGCTGGGTACCGATGTTGAGCGTCGCCGGTCCTACGGGACCAAAGATCGCGAAAGAATCGGGCATGACCTGCTATGCGCATCCCATGCGTCCGGAGAGCAAGGGGCATGTCCACATCACTGGCGCCGATCCGCGCCAGCCACCGGCGATCACCTTCAACTTCCTGGCTTCGCCCGCCGATGTCGAACTGACGGTCAAGGCCATTCGTATTGCGCGAGCGGTTATGACCGCGCCTGCCCTGTCACCGCTACGCTTGACGGAACTCGCCCCGGGCGCGCCGCTCAACAGCGACGACGAAATAATCGATTGGGTCAAGCGTGCTGGGGAGACCACGTATCATCCGGTTGGCACCTGCCGAATGGGACAAGACGGCATGGCCGTGGTTGATGCGCAGCTCAGGGTGCACGGGATCGCAGGGTTGCGGGTGGCCGATGCCTCGATCATGCCGACCCTGACATCCGGCAATACGAACGCGCCGTCGATCATGATCGGTGAGAAGGCGGCTGCGATGATTCTGGAGCAGGCTTCAGCCTGATCGGTCCCGTCTGAGACCATGCGAGAAAAAACGGCGACCGCTCGCGCGATCGCCGTCCTGAAAGCCAGGGGTAACCGGCCAGGGGGGTGCCCCTGCGCCGGCTATGCCGCTTCTTACTCGGCCGCCGCGTCCAGCGCCGCGCTGACCCGCGGGGGCGATAGCGGCAGGTCGCAAAAGCGCTTGCCGAGTGCGTCGTGAACGGCATTGGTGATAGCCGCAAGCACCGGGACAATCGGCGCTTCGCCGACGCCACGTACGCCCTGCGGATGCTTCGGATTGGGGATCTCGAGCATCACGGGCTCGATCATCGGTACGTCCGAGCAGACCGGCATCCGGTAATCGAGGAAGCCAGCATTTTCGAGCTTACCCTGCTTGTCGAAGAGGTACTCCTCCGACAGTGCCCAGCCGATGCCTTGGACCACACCGCCCTGGATCTGGCCTTCGACATAGCTGGGATGCAGTGCGCGACCGACATCCTGCACGGCCGAGTAGCGCAGCACCCTGACGATAGCGAGATCGACATCGACCTCGACGTCGACGATGTGGGTGGCGAAGCCCGGATCGGCACCGGTCGTGTTGAGCTGGGTACCTGCACCAATCGGGCCGCCCATCTCGTTCGCCTTGGCCGCCAGATCCTCGAGCGAGAGGGGCGGGAACTTGCCGGCATTGGGGCCGGCCGGCCGCGCCTCTCCATTCTCCCAGGTCACCGCATCGGGATCGATCTTCCAGATCCGCGCGGCGCGCTCTTTTAGCTGTCCAATCACCTTCTCGGTCGACTGCGTCACCACTATTGCCGAGGCAAAGGTCACGCGGCTGCCGCCGGTCAGGTTCGAAAAGCCGATGGACGCCGTATCGCCGATCAGTACGGAGATGCGGCTGTGGTCGATCCCCAGCAGCTCCGCCGTGACATTGGCGATCGAAGCGCGGCTGCCGCCGACATCAGGGTGACCGGTCGTCACCGCGACGTTGCCGTCCTCGGTAATGTTCACCTGCGCGCTGCTCTCACCGCCGGCGTTGAACCAGAAGCCGGAGGCGACGCCGCGGCCGCGCTTCACGCCCGGGCGTGGGTTTTTGTCGAGCGGCGCCTTATAGTGTGGATGCTTCAGTGCGGCTTCGACCGTCTCCTCGAAGGTGATCTTCCCGAAGGTCGCTCCGTAGACCGCCTTCTGGCCTTCCTTCGAGCTGTTCTTAAGCCGGAACTCCAGCGGATCGAGCCCGAGCTTCTCGCAGATCTCGTCGATCACGCATTCCGCCGCGAAAGCGCCGAGCGGGGCGCCGGGTGCCCGGTAGGCCGCGACCTTCGAGCGGTTGGAGACGACGTCGTAGCCCGTCGAGAGGATGTTCGGGATATAGTAGGGGGAGAAGGAGCAGCCGACGGGACCGCGCAACGGCGAGCCGGGCAGGGCGCCGGCCTGCAGGTAGAAAGTACCCTGCGCGGCGACCAGTGTGCCGTCCTTCTTGGCACCGATCTTGACGGTGCTGCGAGAGCCCGACGTCGGGCCGGTCGCACGCATCACCTCCTCGCGCGTCATCACCATCTTTACCGGCCGGCCGCTTTTTTTCGCAAGCACCGTCGCCAGCGGCTCCAGGTAGATGATGGTCTTGGCGCCGAAGCCGCCGCCGATTTCGGCGGGGATCGCACGGATGTTGCTTTGCGTGATCCCGGTAAGGAAGGAGGTCATGGCGCGAACCATGAACTGGCCCTGGCTGGAGGACCAGATCGTGACCTTGCCATCGGCGGTGCAACTGACCGTGCAGGCCTGCGGCTCGATATAGCCTTGATGCACGGGTCGCGTCGTGAAAGTCCGCTCGATCACGATATCGGCCTCGGCAAAACCGGCCTCGACGTCGCCAACCTTATTCACCATGGTCCCTGCAATGTTCGAGGGCTTCCCCTCGAAGCGCACGAAATCATGCAGGATCGGGGCATGCGGCTTGATCGCGTCCTCGATCTCGATGGCGTGCGGCAGGACTTCGTAGTCCACCTCGATCAGCTTGCAGGCTTCGGCCGCAACCTCTTCGTTGATTGCCGCCACAGCGGCGATCGGATGGCCATGGAAAAGTGCCTTCTCCCGCGCCATGATATTGCGGGACATCCAGCGCATGTCCTGGATGCCGAGCGGAACCGGCTTGTCCACCGGGAAGTCAACGAGATCCTTTGCGGTGACGACCGCCTTCACACCCGGCAGCTTTTCGGCCTTGGAGGTATCGATGCTGCGGATCAGGGCATGCGCATGCGGGCTGCGCAGCACCTTGCCCCAGATCATCCCGGGCATGGTGTTGTCTGCAGCGTAGCAGGCGCGGCCGGTTACCTTATCGGCCCCGTCGGGGCGGATGGTCCGCTGCCCGATCCACTTATTGGCGATGACGTTCATCAGGCAGCGCTCCTCATGTCAGCGGCGGTTTCCAGCACCGCCCGCACGATCTTGTCGTAGCCCGTGCACCGGCACAGATTGCCGGCGAGCCAGAAGCGAACCTCGGTCTCGGTCGGATCGGGGTTCTTTTCGAGCAAGGCCTTGGCGGCGACCAGCACACCCGGGGTGCAGATGCCGCACTGCAGGGCGCCCCATTCGAGGAATTTCTGCTGCAAGGGATGCAGGTGATCGCCCTGGGCCAGACCCTCGATCGTACCAATCGTCTTGCCTTCGGCCTCAACCGCCAGCATCAGGCAGGAGCAAACGAGCCGCCCATCGAGGGTGATCGAGCAAGCGCCGCAATCGCCCGTGCCGCACCCTTCTTTCGAGCCGGTCAGTCCGAGCGGGCCGCGCAGGGCGTCCAGCATGCTCTGATGCGGCTCACAAAGAAATTCCTCGGGCTCGCCATTGATCGTCGTGGTGACGTGGACTTTCGCCATGTTTATTTCCCCCCAGCGCGTTCGGCGGCGATGAGGGCAGTGCGCTTCAGCAGCACGCCGGCCACCTTGGTACGGTATTCAACGGTGCCGCGCTTGTCATTGATCGGCTTGCATGCGGCACGGCAGGCGGCCGCCGCGGCGTCTAGCGCGCGTTCATCGAGGCCGGAGCCAATCAGCGCTTTCGCGGCATCTTCAACCAACAGTACGGTGGGCGCGACGGCGCCAAGCCCGACACGCGCCGCTGTCACTTTGCCGTCGGCCAGCGTTAGGTTCACGCCGAGGCCGACAACCGCGATGTCCATTTCGGTCCGCGGGGTCATCCGCAGATAGGCACCACCCGATCCTTTCGGCTGCGCCGGAAAGGTGAAGCCAACCAAGACCTCGCCTGGCTTCAGATGGGTTCGTCCCGGCCCTGCCGTTAGGTGCTCAACTGCCAGCTCGCGCCGGCCATGCGGGCCCTGGACGGTGGCCACGGCGCCCGCCGCGACAAGCGCCGGCACGCTATCGGCGGCCGGGGAGGCGTTGCAGAGGTTGCCACCGATGGAGGCGCGCCCCTGGACCTGTTTCGAGCCAATTAGGTTCGTTGCTTCCAGCACGCCCGGCCAAGTCGCGGCGAAGCCCTTGTGTTCTGCAAGCACCGCACCCGAAACTGCGGCGCCGACCCAATAGCCACCATCGGCCTTGGGTACGATGGCCGTCATTTCCTCGATTTTTTTCACGTCGATGATGAGGCCTGGGCGGATCACGCCGGAACGCATCTGCACGAGCAGATCAGTCCCGCCCGCCAGGATCCGCGCGGCCCCGGCGGCCGCAGCATAGGCGCCGATCGCTTCATCGAGCGTCTGCGCGGCAAGATATCGCGTCTCTGTCATGCTCTCTTCCGTGGTCGTTTTGCGTCCCCCGCGCGCGCCGGAACGGGGCTTGCGCCCCCTGCACCGGCACCCAGGATGATACACGCTACGACGCCTTGGCGGATTGCGACAGCCCCCTCAGCCACCCCGGCGCATGGACCAGCGCCAGAAAATCAGCCCGGGCAGGCTGAGGGCCACCTCTCGCAGTCGTTTTAGCATCGCCATGGCAACGGCTGCCTCCGCTGGGATGCCTAGACCGATCGCGACCGCCGCTAGCCCGGCTTCCTGCGCCCCGAGGCCGGCTGGCAAGGCGAAGCCGAGGCTGCGGGCGGCCATACCGAGGCTCTCGATGACATAGGCCTCCGGCAGGCTGACCGGCGAGCCGATGACACGTAGCACGATCCAGACCTCGGTCGCCCCCAGCGTCCAGGCCAGGAGATGCCAGGCCGCGGCCCCCAGCAACGCTGCGGGGGCTGCGTTCACGACCCCGAGAGCGCCGGTGAGGCGCGCCAGGGTAGCGCCGTAACCGAACCGCTCTGCAAGACGCAGACACAGCATCCGCGGCCCCGGTAAGGCGAGCGTCGCTACGAAGACAGCGGCGGCGGCGAGGGGGGCGATGAGGAGGGCCGCCTGGCCCAGGGACAGCAGGCCGGGTGCAAGCGCACTGAACAGCAACAATCCAACCAGCAGGAACGGCAACTGGGTCAGGGACTCGAGCAGCAAATCCACGGTTGCGCCAGCGGCGACGCCGGCGAAGGGGCGTCCCGTTTTCTTGGCGATCTCTTGGCCGGCGAGGACACCCCCGCCGATGCCGACAAGCGGCAATAGGCCGTTGAGGGATTCCCTCACCCAACGCGCCTGGATCATGAGCCATGGGCCTGGTCTTGGAGCATGAAAAATGAGCCGCCAGGCCATCGCTGCAGCGATTATCTGCGAAAAATGAACCAGGACAGCCAGAGGCAGCGCCGGCAGGGCGCGCAGCACAATGGGACCGAGATCGAGCAAGAGAGCGCTCGCTGCGGCCATTCCGCCCAGCAAAGCGATGGTGAGCGCGAGCGACAGGAACCGGGGTGAGGGCGGCCAAAGGGCCTGCCGAGCTGCGAATGTGCGTAACATCTTAAACCCCGAAGCGCGCCTGATAATCCGCAACGCGTGGCCGCAGCACGGCGGGATCGATTTGGTAATCCGCCAGGTCGAAGGTCAGCCCGCCGTAGCCGCCACGGGGCCGATCTGCCACATGACGTTCCATGCGTTGGCGAACCGCTGCAGGTAGCGGCAGGGCGAAATGGGCATAGATTGCCTCAATCGCCTCGAGCGGTTGGGCGGTGAGTTCTCGGAACCGAAGATGCAGGACTTGGGCTGATGGAAACAGTCCCTTCGCCTCCGCCTCCAGCATCGCCGAGGTGCCGGCAACCCAGTCTTCCGTCACTTGCCGGCCAATTGCCACGCGATCGACGTTCACGTTGAAGGGGCGGCGCAGGATTTCCGTCATCCCGGCGACCGAGGCGAGCACTTCGAGCGGGTCGCGATGGAGAAAGATGAGACGCGCATCGGGGTAGGCCTGCTTCAGCGCCGGCAGGGTGAAGACATGGTCCGGGCATTTCAGCACCCAGCGCTTCGGTTGCCCGTCATTGTGTTGCAGGTGCTGCAGGAATTGGCGGTGGAATCGGTACGCCGGCAGGTGATCGGCCGCGTGCAGCCAATTGCGGTAGCCGGGAATGTGGTGCGTGGTCTCGAACCGAAAACTGCGAAAGACATGGGCCGAAATCTCGGTGCATTCCTGGGGCGAGGTCGCCTCGATCGGGTGTATCGCCTGGAACTGGGGCGCCATCCGATCGAAGGCATCCAACTGCCGCTGCATGGCGGCGATCCGCGCCGCCGCCGTATCGCCCGGCTTGCGGGGTAGTGGGTAGACAGTCTCCCAGACCGCTGGCGAACGATTCTCCGGGTCCTCAGCAAGCAGTTTGAACAGAAAGGTCGTGCCACTGCGTGGCAGGCCCGTAATGAAGATCGGTGCCGCCAAAGGGCTTTGCAGAACTGCCGGGTCGGTCGCCGCACGGGCTTCGAGCGCGCGCAGATTGGTGAGGCGGCGGAGCATGTCGAAGCGGGCGGCGAAGCAACCGATGAAACTCAGCTCAGCGCTATGATACCCCTGAAGCAGCAGGCGTAGAGGGTCCGTCGCCTCGTGGTCTGCCAAGGCATTCGCCGCGCCGCTGCGACGGATGAGTGCATCGGCGTCCAACAAACGCTCGGGCAAGCCGAGAGCCGTTACGGCACGTTGACCGAAATCCGCAAGCAACCTCCGGCCGAGCATGACCCGCAGCGTTCCTGGTAAAGAGTTCGGCGCACAGGCTCGCGAGAGCACCGCGCTGCCTGGGTTTGGGACAGACGCCCGGGATCGGCTGGAAAACCTCCACACTAACCGACGACGATCGGATGCCCGTTTTTCGCGGGGTGAGCAAGACGAATCGTGACAAGGATTTTGTCTGCCGAACAGTTTCCCGTCCATGCGACGCAAGCTAAGTCCTGGCTGAGCGAAGCGATCATTTGCGACTCGGAGTAGGAATTGGAGCCAACGAAACCGTCCGCGCATCGACCAACCAGCGAGGGCGATGCCGCAGCGATGGCTTTGCGCGAAGCGACGGCGCGCGGCGGCCTATTCGGCCAGTTGGCTGCGCTGCTGGTGGCGGCAGCCGTGCGCCGGCCGGC
>Ga0114960_10001791_pt1 | contig 17105 bp, 16 predicted proteins | sample C_130625_MF_Meta_FD_92637 | JGI IMG/M metagenome (GOLD analysis project Ga0114960, IMG submission 92637) | Freshwater microbial communities from Lake Croche, Canada to study carbon cycling - C_130625_MF_MetaG | ecosystem: Environmental > Aquatic > Freshwater > Lake | place: Lake Croche, Canada... | reverse complement strand
GTGGGGGCGGGGCGGCGGGGGGGGTTCAAGCCCTTTTTCTTGGCAAAAAACAAAGTTTTTTTTGTGTGGTGTGGTGGGTCGTATAGTCACCCCCCCCCCCCCCCCCCCAGGGGGGATTTTATCTCACTTTCGCGAGAATGCAAGCTTTTTTTTCGCACAAAGGTAAAAAAAGAGAGGCTCGCAAGAGCCTCTCTTTGTGCCACTTGGCGCTACCTAGCGCACCGCTTCACCGTTGACCTTGAGCACCGAAACAGTCTCAAGGGGGAAGGAGCGAAAACCCTTCTCCGTGTTGACCTTGCAAACCCAGTGTTGCGTAGTCTCTGCGAACGAGACACTTACAACAGTGCCCGATAGTTCGCACACTGTGCCGTTGCTGTGGTTGCGTTCGCCACTGTGCTTGAAGAAACGCACGCGGTCAACGGTTGCGCCTATGGTGAGGGAAGAGAGGATGTCTTGCATGAGTTAAAGGTAGCCCACTCCCCCCATTTCCGCAACCACTATTTCACATTTTTTTTTATGGGACTCCCAATGTTTCGGGATGAAACAGAAAATCGGTCAACAACAATTTTCATGCCAAACACAAATCAAATGCACCCACCCCATTTATAGAAAAATGCACTTCGTGCATGGGCCAGGTACCGAGGGGGGACTATTTCCTCAGTCCACCACTACAAAATAAACTATTTAAAACTCCGTCGCTGACGCTACGGTCCCCAAAATAACCATTACAACCCACCCCCCCATTTCCAAAAACATGGTCGCGGCAATCTAAAAATACCCAAAAAAAATCTCAAAAAAAACGCGACCCCTTTTTACAATAAACCATATGAACTTAATAAAATTCGACAGCCGCCAGGATATTGTTACAGCTTATTCTTTCCCTAATGGTCGCAATGATGAAATTGACACTTGTTGGTTTATGACCCCTTTAGAAAATCAACTTAGTAACTTTAATCGGGGTTTGGGCAGGATCATGTATTTTAAAACAATAAAAAGAGACCTCGAAACAACTCCTTTTGTGGAAGAATTCGAGTCTCTTGAAAATCGCAAAGAAATCATGTACGAAATGATTACCGATTATGTATTATATATTGATTCTACTCACCCAGAAGATTGTGACTGTGGTTCATGCGAACCTAAAGACCGTGCGGCTTTAATAAAACTGGACGGCTTTGAAGACTGCTATTTAGGAATAGGAGAATCCTACGGAGACCACCCTGTATTAATTTATGACTATGAAAAAGTTATCGAACAACTCAAACAAGATGGGATGTCTGATGAAGAAGCTCAAGAATATTATGATTTCAATATTCTCGGTTCTTACGTCGGAGAAAAGATGCCCATTTTCTTAAATCGAGTTCCACTTGATGATTTGGGTATTTCCTAAAGAATCAATATAATATATTTGCTTAAATCCCAAACCCTGCAAGACTCTAAAACAGTTTTCGCAGGGTTTTGACATGTTTGGGCGTTCGTTGTTATCTATTCTTATGTTTATAAAAGTTAGCCGCGAACAATCCGTTCTACCCAGCTTAACTATAGAATCAATTTCAGAATGAAGGCCCGCAATGTATTGATCGGGATTTGTTTTTGTACCTTTATATGGTCCAAAGGTGTTTCTTCTATGTAGTTTGTTATAATTATTAAAACCTATACTAAGTAGTTTGCTTTTATCAAAGATGAAGGTGGTATGAAAAGAATGTCCCGTGCTTTTATCTTTTTTTAGACATTTTGTGATTTCTATACACTTTTTAATCTTTTGATCCATACTCTTGCTCATATATATATGTGTAATCTAATTAAAGGTATAAGTCAATGGCCAATTATTTAAAATATTCAGATGTTCCAATTTTTGCTAATTTCGCAACGGAAAATACAGCTCCAAGTTCATCAACAGCAGCTAATGTATTTGCTGCAACTGAAGCTTCTCTTTCTCTTGATTCTAATTTACAAGCAAATAGATATTTAGGAAAAGCTCAAATCCGAAATGACTTTTCAATAACTGGGCCACTCGAAGGAAAATTTTCTTTAACATTTTTTCCACTTTTAGAAGTGGCTGGAGATTCCGCAAATTCTATTTTAAATATACAAAAAGCAAATCAATTAGCTTTTTTTGCTTTAACTGGCAATTTTTTACAAGGACATCAAATTAAAGTTTCTAATTTTTTATTAAAGCAATGTTACTTGCAAAATTACTCAGTAAAAATTAATGCTTATCAACCTGTTTCAATAAGTGCAAATTTTATTTCTTATAATATAACGGAAATAATAAATCAAACACTAACTAGCAGCACTCTTACTCAAACTATAGCCAAAAGTGCAACAACTCCCTATTACGAATCTTTACATGCTTTAACTACAATCATGGGAGGTTCCACAACTAATATTCCATCAACAAAAGTAAGTGTGGATATAAATGTTGATTGTAATAGAACTCCAGTTTATACACTAGGACAAAAAACTCCAGATTCTGTAGTACTAAATACAGTGGAAAGAACCACAACAATACAAGGAGAAAATATAGGAGCAGTAATGGATATATCTGGAGCAAATCCAGGCGCTACTGAAGTATATTTTATGCCACTTAGTTCTTTAGGTTCTTCTACTGCAAGTTCTGTAAATAATGTTTTAAAATTTGATATAAATGGTCGAATAGTGTCTCAGCAATTATCTACATCTCAAAACTCTATAGTGAATGGTAGAGTAGTTATTAAAGAAATAATCCTTTAATAATTTATTATATAGTAATGCCTAAGAAGCCTACTCCCAAAAATTCTGAAGACTTTACAATCAAGCCAAAGCTTTTAGAAAAAATTAATTTTAGACAGAGAAAATTTAAATTCTCGGAAAGACAACGCGACTTTTTAGATTTAGCTTTAAATGATGATTCTAAGATTATTTTTTTAGCTGGTCCTGCGGGAACTTCAAAAACTTATCTTTCTGTTTATGCTTCAATTAATCTCTTGGCAAAAGATTTAGAAAAAGAAATTATTTATGTAAGAAGTATTGCCGAAAGCGCTGAAAAGGGACTCGGAAGTCTTCCAGGTGAAGCTGGTCATAAATTTGAACCATTCGTTACCCCACTTTGGGAAAAGATTGATGAAATGGTAGCTCCAGAACATGCGGTTTGGCTAAAACAAAGCCAGCATCTTACTGCAAAGCCAATAAATTATCTTAGAGGAGCTAGCTGGGAAAATAAATTAATTATCGCAGACGAGGCTCAAAATTTTTCATTCAAAGAGCTTGTTACTTTGATAACTCGTATTGGAGAAGGCACTAAAATGTTTATTTGTGGAGATTTCATGCAGGCTGATGTGAAGTCTAGTGGATTTCAACAAATGTTTGATTTATTTAATGACGAAGAATCAGTTCCTCATGGCATTCACTGTTTCCAGTTTGGAAATGAAGATATTCATCGTAGTATGATTTTAAGATTTATTATTACAAAGCTTCAGAAAGGAAAAACAAATTAATGGCGCATATTTTCTGTCCGTCCTGCGGTTCAAAATCCGAATATAAATTTGCCTCTCCGAATTTCTGCTTTAAATGTGGATATTCATATTCACAGGCTTCAAATTCAATTAAAGCCGCGAATGGCTCTGCAACTATTCAGTCTAAAAATTCAGATCCTGACGAAAGAGATGATTGGGACGATGAAGATGAAGATTCGGAAAAAGATTTTGGAGATTTTTCAAATTCAACTAGAGTCCCTCGAATATCAAGAATTCAAGTTGAAACGGATTCATCTACAGATGTAAAAATAATTAAATTTGGAGATTTATTGAATGAAAATGCCACATCTTCATTTAAAAGACCAAAAAATTTAGACTTTGGCAATATGTAATTAAATGACTATTAAAATTTTTAGTTTCGAAGATAAAATTGATATAATTTCCAAAGCAATAAACAAAAAAAAAAATAAGTGGCACCTGAATGCAATCAATTGGATGGACTTTGATGATGTAACGCAAATCATAAAGTTGCACATATATAAGAAGTGGTCAATGTGGGATCAGACAAAGCCATTAGAGCCTTGGATTGGTAGAATAATATCTAATCAGCTAAAGAATTTAATAAGAAATAATTATACTAACTATGTGAGACCCTGTTTAAGTTGTCCACATAATTTAGGTGAAGATCAGTGCTCATTAACGCCCAATGGTTTGCAAAATAATATTTGTTTATTATATGCCAAGTGGGAAAAGACAAAAAAATCTGGTTATGATTTAAAAATGCCAGTAACTATAGAAAATCATAGACAAGAAATTGAATCTTGCATTGATAATAATGCATTTTCATTTTCTAGTGTTGATTTATTAAATGCTGAAATGCAAAAAGCATTAACATGTAAACAATATACTGCTTATGTAATGCTTTTCTTCGAAGAAAAGGATGAAGAGGATGTAGCCAAGTTCATGGGTTATAAAACAAATGAAAAAAATAGAATGATTGGCTACAAGCAAATAAAAAATTTAAAAAAACTCTTTAGGGAAAAGGCTGCTGAAATTTTAAATAATAAAGACGTTTGTTATGGCTCTGAACAATAGATTAACTCCAGATCAAGAAGATTTTGTTTTAAATAATCACAAGACAATTAAAGACTTAAGTATTTTAACTCAAAAATGCTTTGGCGATGAAACTTTAGATGGTCGTAGTATAGAAGGTAAGTTAGTTAGGGCATTTTTAGCTAAAAATAATTTAAAATATAATACTTCAAAACATATAAAAGTAGATTCGATTGAATTTACGGATGCCAATAAGCATTTTATTATTCAATCTGCAGAGCAAGGTATGAGTTCTTTTGCTATTGCAGAATTATTGTTTCCAGATAAGGAAGTTAAAAAATTAGGGGCTGAACAGCGTGCAGTTCTGGAACACATCCGATCAGTAAATGAAAACTTTATTCCTAGTCAAGAGAGTGGGTTGCTCACTTCATATTCTCCACCTAAAAGCTATCCAAGATTAATTAAAAAAGTATTTGACTCAACTGGATTTCCATTAGATGAAACTAAAATGAGTCGCGGTCAAAGAAACTGCTTAGATAAATTAGCCATTAACCTATCTAACTCTAGATTCATAAAAATAATGAATAACTATACATCAAAAGATGATAGGTTTTTATTTGAAGAAGAGTTCACAAGACTTACTTGGGATAAGCCAGACTTAACAGCAGATGAACTAAATCTTTACATGAACGTATGTAAAGAAATTATAAATTTAGAAGTGGTGAGTAAGCATTTAAACAAATTAAATGATTTATTTGATGACGCACAAGATCAAAATGAAATGACCGTCAAGTTAGCTGAAATTATTAAAGCTAAGAGTAGTGAATATCACCAATGCGAAGGAAGAATAGAAAATTTAACTAAAAAACTTCAAGGCGATAGATCAGAACGTATGAAAAATAAGCAGAGAGAGAATGCTTCTGTTTTATCATTAGTTCAAATGTTCCAAGATGAAGAGGAGAGGAAGAATATGGTGAGGCTAGCTGAAATACAAAAAATGTTAGTCAAGGAAGAGGCGGTTCATCTAGAAGGAATGGACGCATTCAAAGCTAGAGTCTTAGGAATATCACAGGATGATGTCATTTAGCTGCTTAGAGTGCAATAAAGATTTTGAATCAGAGAGAAGCTTACATGCTCATATAAAAAAGCATGATATGTTTCTTCATGATTATTTTGTAAAGCATTTTTCTCGTAGAAATTTATTAACTAATGAACTCCTTCCCTTTAAAACTAAAGATTCTTATTTTGAGTATGATTTTTGTGCTATTCACGAACTTTATGAATGGTGTGAAACTGCTAAAGAAGAAGTTGTAAAAAACTATATAAAAGAAAAACTCGAAAGTAGAATCATAAGTCGCAATTTGATTTTGGCTCCAAATGAGATTGAACTTTATACTTCTTTTCTTCCATCAATAGATATTTATAAGAAATATTTTAAGAGTTATACTTATCTATGTAATGAATTAAATATTAAACCGATGTTTACGGAAAAACTTCCAGATCATTTCTGGAATGAAGGTTATATTACAGATTTAACTATACTTACTGATACTAGAGAGCAAGAACCTCTATTTTTCAAAAAACAAATTGTGCAAAAACTTGATGTTGGCGATTATGCAATATTAGATCATTTTGATTATACGTTTGTTGATAGAAAATCAGAACAAGACTTTAAATCCACGCTTAGCAAGGATAATTTAAATAGATTTAAAAGAGAATTAGATAGATGCAGGTCTATGGGTTGTTATTTGTTTGTGGTTATTGATGCTGATTTAAAAAAATTAGATGAAGTAAATAAAAAATCAGCGCATAAGGCAAACATGAAGTACATATATCATAACATGCGTTTATTGCAACATGAATATCGCGATTGTTGTCAATTTGTATTTTCTGGAAGTAGATTGAATAGTGAGTATGTTATACCTAGGATATTAAAGTCTGGAAAATCAATTTGGAATGTAGATTTGCAGTATTTTTTAAATAAAAAAAAATTATGAGCTGGGAAATAGGAAACCAAAAAAGCAGAAATAAAGATAGAGATATTAATAAAATCATTATGGCTAAGGAGGGCTATCTTGATGAAAGAGAAGCCAAACTTTTACTTTATAGATTCCTTAGGGAGAATCCATCTTTTACATCCGAGCTTTTAACTGGAGTTCAGTTATTTCCATTTCAACACATGGCTATTAAAGCTATGTTTAATACTGATTATTTTTTAGGCATATGGAGTCGTGGTCTTTCCAAGTCATTTACTACTGGCGTCTTTGCAATTTTGGACGCAATCATGAATCAAGGTGTTCATATTGGTATTATATCTAAATCTTTTCGTCAGTCTAAGATGATTTTTAGAAAAATTGAAGATATATCAAAGACTGTTAAGGCGGGAATGTTTGCAGAAACAATTAGTAGGGTATCTAGGGGGAATGATGAATGGTTTATGGAGATCGGTAGATCAAGAATTACTGCTTTGCCATTAGGTGATGGTGAAAAGCTTCGTGGTTTTCGTTTTCAACGAATGATCATTGACGAATTTCTATTGATGCCAGAAAAAATATTTACCGAAGTCATAACTCCATTCTTGGCGGTTGTGGAAAATCCAACAGAGAGGCAAAATATGCATGATGCCGAAAGTAAATTGATTGCAGAGGGAAAGATGACAGAAGATGAAAGAACTATTTGGCCTCAAAATAAAATCATTGGACTTTCTTCTGCGAGTTATAAATTTGAATACTTATATAAGCTTTATCAGCAGTATGAATACCTCATAATGAATAAAGATAAGCAAGACATTGCTCATAGAGTTATAATGCATTTTAGTTATGACTGCGCGCCAAGTCAGTTATACGATGGTCCAGCTTTGCAACAGGCAAAAGCTACATTAAGCGAATCTGCATTCCAACGAGAGTATGGAGCAGTGTTCACTGATGATTCTAGTGGTTACTTTAAGGTTAGTAAGATGATGGCTTGTACAATTCCTGACGGTGAAGGTCAATCCGTGGAGGTTGCTGGAGATTCAAATGCAAAATATATACTTTCATTTGATCCAAGTTGGTCAGAATCAGATGGCTCTGACGATTTTGCAATTCAGGTTATAAAATTAGTTCCAGAAAAGAATTTGGGAGTACTTGTGCATAGTTACGCTATGGCTGGCATGAATCTAAAAAGCCATATGGAATATTTCTTTTATTTATTAAATTCTTTTAATGTTGTAGCTATTGTAGGTGACTATAATGGTGGAGTGCAATTTTTGAACTCAGCCAATGAAAGCGAGCTATTTAAAAAAGCTAAACTTAAGATGGAAACATTTGATGCGGACTTTGACAACTTACAAGAATACAATCAAGCGATTAAAGAGTCTAGAAATCAATATAATTTGACTACCAAAAGAATTTGTCATTTAAAAAAGCCAAGTTCTTCTTGGATAAGGTTTGCAAATGAATCTCTTCAGTCCGCTTTCGATCATAAAAAGATATTATTTGCTGGGGCGGCAATGAATGATAGTTATTCAAAACAAAGATCAAAAGATATTCCTTTAGATAAAATTAAATTTTTAAAAACAGGAGATGAGGAGAGAGAACATGGTGCAAAAATAATTGATTTCATTGAGCATCAAAAGGACATGTTAGATTTAACAAAAGCTGAATGTGCATTAATTCAACCCAGTTCCACAGCTAATGGAACGCAGACATTTGATCTGCCAAGTAATTTAAAAAGCCAAAAAGGACCAGATAGAGCAAGAAAAGATTCTTATTCCGCATTAATATTAGCAAATTGGATGATGAATGTTTATTATGATATGATGCAAGTTCCAGAAGAGAAGCCTTTCTCTTTTACTCCAATGTTCATAAAGTAACTTTGGAAACTTTTAAGTGTAACATTTCATATGTCAGATAAAAGAAAGTATAATAAAAAATCAGCTTATTGGAATAAATTTTCAATAGAGCAAGGTGCCTTGTTACCTGCCAATGTTCAATTCCAACAATCCATACCTCCAATATCTTCTGGTGATCCTTTTTATACATCTGATGCTTCAGTGTCTACAGCAAGCTATACAAGATCTGGTGATGGAGATCCTTCATCCAGAACATCACAAACAAGAATAAATAGAGCTGGACAATCTACAACTCAGGGTAGATTCAGCAGCATTAGAATGGGGATGATGCCCTATGAGTATGCGGCTGATGGAGTTAATGTTCGTGAAGCAATTGAACTTTGTCAAAAAGCTTATGCAAATGTTGCCGTTTTTAGAAACGCAATTGATACAATGGCTGAATTTGCGAATGCGGAATTATACTTGGAGCAAGGAAATAAAAGTTCTCGCGATTTCTTTTATCGTTGGTTTAATAAAATTAGATTGTGGGATTTAAAAGATCAATACTTTCGTGAGTTCTATAGGAGTGGGAATATTTTTCTTTATAGGATAGATGGAGATTTATCTATAGATGATTTTAATTTACTTTCAAAAACATATGCGGCAGAAGGATTAAAAAAAGATAAAATTCCAATTAAGTATATTCTATTAAATCCTTGGGATATTGTCGCAAAAAGAAGTACCGTTTTTGCAACGGGTGCATATGAAAAGATTCTTTCTGAATATGATATGGAAAGATTACGCAATCCAAAAGATCAATATGATCAAGAAATCTTTGATGCATTACCTCCAGATATAAAAGAGAAGATTAAAAAAGGTCAATATTATGCCAGCGGTCTTTTAATTAAATTAGAGAATGATAAATTAAGTTATTCATTCTATAAGAAACAAGATTACGAACCTTTTGCTATTCCATTTGGATTTCCAGTTTTAGAAGATATTAATGCTAAGTTAGAGTTAAAGAAAATGGATCAAGCCATAACTCGAACCGTGGAAAATGTAATTTTATTAATTACAATGGGTGCCGAACCAGAAAAAGGTGGCATCAATGCTCAAAATTTGCAAGCAATGCAGCAATTATTTTTAAATGAAAGTGTGGGTCGCGTTTTAGTTTCCGATTATACTACAAAAGCAGAATTTATCATTCCAGACATTTCCAAAATTATTGGACCAGCAAAATACGAAGTCTTAAATGAAGACATTCGAATTGGTTTACAGAATATTATGGTTGGTACGGAAAAGTATAATACAACCGAAGTAAAAGCAAGAATTTTCATGGATAAATTAAATGAAGCCAGAAAAGCTTTTCTTAATGATTTCTTAAATAGAGAAATTAGAAGAGTTTCCACTTCATTGGGTTTCAGAAATATTCCAGTTGCAAAATTTGTTGATATTGATTCCAAAGATCAAACAGAATTATTGAGAGTCGCAACTAGATTAATGGAATTGGGAGTTGTGACGCCACAGCAAGGTTTAGATATCTTCAATACTGGTAGATTTCCAAATTCAGAAGATATCGGTGCTGTTCAAGAGCAATTCGTATCCGAAAGAAAGAAGGGTTATTATAATCCATTGGTCGGTGGTGTTCCAATGGTGGCTGCTCCAGCTCCTAAGATGCCAGCAGGAACTAAGGTGGCGGGATTGGGCACTCCACCTATTGGAGTAGCAGCACCAAAACCAGTTGTTAAAAATAACACTCCAAAATCTGCAGGTAGACCAACTGGAAAAAATGCGGCACCCAAAAAAACAATCAAAGGCTATTCAAGAAAAAATATACAGCAAGTCGTTGGTAAAATAGAGCAGTTAACTAAAGCAATTGAGCAAGAAATTAAAGCAAAATATAATGTTGAAGAATTAAGCGACGCTCAAAACGTAATCGTCGAACAGTTGTGCGAAGCTGTCGTATGTGCTTCTGAAATTAATGAATGGGAGGATCAAATTAAAATCTGTGTAAATGATATTGAAAGTATTCAGGAGCTTCATACAAAAGATGAGGTTTTAAATATATCTGCAGAACATGAATTAATGGTATATCCATCAGCAATACTTTATCACTCCGAAAAAATATAATGGATTTTAAATATAAAACTCAATTCACATTTGCTGATATTAAAGTTTCAAATTTTAATATTAATGATGGAATTTCAAGAGCCTCTTTAGAAAATTTGATGCCCTTAATCCCTAATTCTGAAGTTAATTTTGATGAAAATATTGATTTACTTGGAGTTGCATTTAATGCTGCAGTAATTAATAAATTTAATAAAAATGATGACGGAATTGATACTCAAACAGCTTTAAGAATTGCTAGTTTATTTAAACATAAGCCAACAAACATAGAACATAAAAAAGAAAAAGTTGTTGGCCATATTTTAACTGCTGGATTTAGTAAACTTGGTAGTAGCCAATTATTTACGCCGCAAATTGAAGATAAAGAAGCATTTAATATAGCACTAGGTGCTGTAGTTTATAAATTTGTAAATAAAGATTTTGCTTCTGCATTGGAAGAGTCAACTGATATTTCAAATAGTTTATATAACAAAATTTCAACAAGTTGGGAGTTGGGATTTAATGATTATAATATTGCAGTTGGTTCTGATAGTTTGAAAGATGCCGAAATCATTACAGACGAAAATCAAATTAAAGAATTAAAAGGTAAACTAAAATCTTATGGTGGTTCTGGATGTTTGGATGATGGAACTAAATTATATCGTTTAGTTATTGGTGATGTTTATCCTTTGGGTATTGGATTTACCGCAACTCCAGCTGCGGATGTTAGGGGTGTCGTTGTAAATTCAATAAATGATAAAGAGATAATTGAAAATCCAACTGCTAAGGTTTTTTCGTTTAAAAATCATTATTTAGTTAAAAATAATTCACATTTAGAAAACAGTAATGTAAAAATCCAAAAAGAAAGTATGAACTTAGAAACAATTATGTCTGAGATTAAAGATGCGCTTTTGGAGAAAAAGATTTCTCAAGAAGCTGCCGCGAACATGACTCAAACCTTTACTGAAGCAATCAAAAAGAAGGATGAAGAATATAAGAATGAATTATCATCCGCAAAAGATGCCGCCGAAGCAGCAATTAAAGAAAGAGTAGAATTAAAGGCTTCTATGGAAGAAGTTCAAAAGCAATTGGCTCAAGCTCTCGAAAGACTTAATGAATACGAAGTGACTCAAAAGGCACAGCAAGCTCTAGCAACTTTCAATACCCGCATGGAAGAAATTGATTCCATGTTTGAACTTGAGGATGAAGATCGTCAAATTTTAGCAGAAGATATTCGCAATCTTTCTGATGATGAATCTTTCGCATCCTTCAAAAATAAACTTTCCGTTATTTGGAGAAATAAAAACAAAGAAGTTAAATCTGAACAAGATAAAGAAATTCAAGCTCGTATCGACGCAGAAGTCGAAAAGAGAATTTCTTTAATGAATAAAAGTTCAGCTTCCGTATCGTCCGTTGAAGATATTTTGGATAAAGCCAAAGCTTCCAGTGGATCAACTCTTCCAAACAACAACCACTCTTCTTCTAAGCCAAGTCAATCTTTATTTGAAAAATTCTCCGAAGCTTTCAAGAAGGAAAATATTATTATTTCTTAAATAAAATCAACTAAACAAAATTATGGGAAAAAGACTCCTACCTTTCAGACAATATAACGAACATGATGTTATCAACATGTTCGCTTTAGAAGACTCCGTTCTTACGGCGACACAAAGCTTTACCGAAACTCACTCTGGTGATGCTGGCGTTTTCGTTAAGATTTCAAATGGCAATTTGGATTTAGATCCAGTTACTTATGGAACCAACGCTTACCTTGGTAAGGTTGATTATCCATTCGTTGGAGATCCTAGCAGAACATATCCATCTGTTTCTTTAAAAATCACTCCAGCAGCTTCTGGCGACATTAGACCATTAGGTTTAACACTCTGGGAAACTGCAAAGTATGATGAGAATGGTCAAAAACTTATTTACTATCCTCAGAAAGCTGCAGAAAATCAAGTTTTACTTCCAGGTCAAGCAGTACCAGTTGCAACTAAAGGCGTATTCACATTAACTGATACGGCTTACAATAATAGCGCGAACTGGGTTGTTGGAAATCCATTCACTCTTTCTTCAGTAGCTGGAAAAGTTACTGGTCAAGCAGCGACTTATATTGCTGGCGCAAATCAACCCGCAGTACTTGGTACTATTTTAGCCACTGGAACTCGCGGAAATAATGGAGCAACTATCGCAGATAAATTCTCTGGTTCTTATTCTGTTATCAAACTTGGTTAATTTTTAATTTAAAAAGATATGAAAATCTCTCTCAAAAGAACTCCTGAACAAATTGAGCTAGTTAAAGCAATGGCTTCTAAAAACCGTGATGTTGCATATGAAGCTCAAGTAGCTTTGGCTGCATTCCTCGGACCTGTATTAGCTGAAGTTATTAATAATGCCCCAGTTCTATCTAATTTGTTTTCCCCATTGTCTTTCAATGCTGAAGATAATCCCTCAATTCCTTTGGATTTGTACTATGACATCACTGATGAAGATTATATCACTGTATATAGTCAGCAAGTAGCTGGTGGTCTTCCAACTAACCAAGTATTGCCAACCACTTCAGAAATGAAGATTACTACATACAAAATTGATTCTGCTTTGAGCTTTGATAAGCGCTATGCAGCCAAGAGTCGTATGGATGTAGTCAGCAAAACCTTTACTCGTATGGCTCAAGAAATCTTGGCCAAGCAAGAAAGAACTTCTGGAACATTAATTTTATCTTCATTAGCTGCCGCTTCAACCAATAATAAGAAACACGTTCAACGTGCTAATGCCACAGGCCGCTTCTTACTACAAGATATGAATGAATTACTTACTCTCTCACGCAGAGTATTCACTTCTTTCACTGGTGGCACAATGCCAACAGGTCAAGCTGGAATGGGTGTTACCGATCTTATGATTTCTCCTGAAATCGAAGAAGAACTTCGCGCAATGGCCTATAATCCAATCAATACCAAAGGTAATGCTATTGGTGGTGGCGGAACTGGTGCTGACGTTCGTAATACAGCATTTGTCACTGCCCCTGACGCAGTTCGCGTTGGATTGTTTAATGGTGGTGGTGTTTCCAGTTTCTATGGCGTTAATTTAATGGTATTTAATGAATTCGGTGTTAACCGTAAATTTAATACTATCTTTGATACTGTTGCAGCTAGCACAGCTTACACAAAAGCAGATGGCACAGGTTCTGGTGTTTTTGATGGTGCTGCTGATGAAATTATTCTAGGTATTAATCGTAATCGTGAATCTTTGATTCGCGCAATTGCAGTTGATTCCGAAACTGGTTCTGAATTCTCATTGGTTGCTGATGACCAATATAGCATTCGCCAAGGTAAGATTGGTTACTTTGGCTCATTAGAAGAAGGCCGTATGGTTCTCGATAATCGTGCGCTCTTTGGTAAGATTGTAACTCATTAATCTTATTTAAAGTTAGTTAAAATCTAGCCGCTCCTTTAAAGAGCGGCTATTTTTTTTATTATATAGTGTAACTATTTTTATGGCAAATTTACAGGATCTTGAAATAACTAACGGGAAAGACTTCGTGCAGAAGCAAAAGGAACTAGAAGAACTACTTGGAATAAATAAAATTAGTCCTTTTGGAACTTATGAATTAGAAGTTTTTGAAGATAATTTAAAACAAGCAAATCAAGCTGATTTACAAAAACTAGCGCATAGAGTTGGTTTAAATCCATTCTTGGATAAAAGTAGGTTAAAGGCTTCTTTGGTTAAAGAGTTTATCGCCTACTCAAAAAACATGAGGAGAGGTACAATTCCTCAACCACAAAATCAATTACAACTTGATCGCAATAATCCAAAACATGCAGCAACTTTAAAGATCCTAGGAGAATTTTAATGAGTGAAATTAGCGACTTAGCAGATTCAATTTTTGCTTCTGAATTTGATTCTGATCCTGATGCCGTAAATTTATCCTTATTAAATGGTTGGTTGCAAGAAAATTTAGGTTTATTAAACACATTAATAAATACTAGTTATAGTGGTGAAAATCCATGCATGGGTCTTGAAGAAAAGGCTATATATAAACAAATTTATTTATATAATTATTACGGCAAACAAACTCGAAATGTTTTGCGGGGTATTGTTTCCACTACTTCTAGCGATAATATTTTAATGGTTGCAGATGGAGATAATAGAATTCAATTTGCAAATAAAAACGAAATAAGTAAAACATTCAGAGACTTAGCTAAAGATACTAAACAAACATTAGACATGATGGTTGCCAAATATAATATTTATGCAGCAAAACCATTGCAAGTTGGTGGAACTGAAGCTTCGGAAGACCAACAAGTTACTGAAAATGAAATGGCGCATATTGAATGCGAAGAAGAATGTCCAGAAGGTGGTATCTATGATGGTGGATTAGATAATGGGTAATTAAGTTGTTGGTGTAAAAAATAAACATTGTCATGTCTAGCACTCCTTTTAGATTCGTCCAGAGAAGAACTACAATTTCTGGAAGAGTTCCCGTTATTTCTAGTCTACTTACTGGAGAGATCTATTTACAAACTGCGGATGGCACTATTTATTTTAGAGATGCGCATCAAGATAAATTACATACAGTAATTACTGATGCTTCTGGATTTGGTTTAAATAAATTAAAATTTAGTGGCGCAGTGTCTGGTGATATTCCTCTGTGGGATGGAGCCAAGATAATTCCTTATAATACTGGATCTTTCGATTTTGGATCTGGAAGCTCTACTGTTGGAGTGCTTGGTTCTGGCTATGGATTAAATTCAATTCAGCAAAGTGGATCAAATAATTATTCTTCTGGAAATTATTCTGTAACAATTGGTTCTGGAAATTCGGCAAATGAAGATTTTTCTTTTGCGTTGGGTAAAGATGCTAAAACTTCTAATTTTGGAGAATTTGCATTTTCAAATGGTTCTTTTTCTGAAAAAGGCGATTCTCAATATTCTTTTGTTATGGGTCGTGTTATAACAACAAATTCAACTCCAACAAAAATTTTAATAAATAATTCTGATAAAATTGTTGAACTTGATTTGGGTTCTACGGTTTTTTTTACAGCTAATGTTGTAGGGGCTGGAGATGGTAAATATATATCAAATGAAATTAGAGGTGTGATTAAAAGATCACAGAATACAAATAGCGAAATTTCTTTTATAAATTCTCCAAGCAAAAGCATATTTGCACTTTCTCCAAGTAATTCAAATTTTTCTGTAAATGTTAGTGTTTCAACTTCCGATAACTCTTTAAAAATAGAATGTATTGGAGATTCTACAGAAGAAATGATATGGTTCGCGAAAGTTGATTTAATAACTATTAAAAAAACTATTGTACAGCAGTATCCTCCTATATATTTTCAAGGATCAAATAATGATTATTATGATTTAAATAATTGGTTTAGAGATAGTTCGTTTACAATTCCATCTATTTTTATTCCTACTTTTAACTCATCAGTAATAATGAGTGGAAATAATCTTACGTATATAAATATAGATAATTCTTATTGGGTTACTCCGCACATAATTAATACTTTAAATATTACAAATCCATCTGGAGTTGTATTAACTTCTACTACTGGTAAAATTTTTACTGGAGTAATTATAGGAAATTCTACATTTAGTGGTGCAATTCCAAGTTATGCATATGATTTAAATTCATTTACAGCAAATGAAATTTCTCAACTTCCTATTGAATATATATCTTCCTTAACTTTAGGACAAATATCCTCGCTTTCGATTGAAACAATTAATGCTTTAACTCCACAACAATTAGCTGCATTAAGTCCCGAACAATTGGCCGCATTAACAAATTTACAGATTCAAGGTTTATTTGAATCAAATATTGCTGGTTATTCAACTCCAATAAATTTAGTAAATTCAAATGAATCTTTTAGTTCTTTAACATTTCCCCCCTCTGAAATTGTTAATTTAATTAATTATACATTAAATAATACATCAGCAAATTATTTAACAATAGATGCAACGTCTGAGCCTTAAAAAAAAATTCAGTGTAAATTATTAAAGTTATGCCTGATATCCCATTCAATTTTTTAAATAGAAGATCTAAAATAAGTGGTTATAGACCCACTGGATTATTAGATGGTGAAATTTTTATTCAGCAAGCTGATAAACTTATTCTATTTAAAGATGATGTTGGTGGAACTGGTTATCTTTCAACTTCTGGACAAAATATACAAACTGGTAGTTTTGTAACTACCAGTCAAACTGGCGTGTTTGCATTAGCCGCAAATACTGGAAATTTTGTCACTAGCGTTCAAACAGGAACTCTTTCGTGGAGTGGTCACACGCACGCGCAATACATAACAACTGGTCAAACGGGTAATTTCATAACTACATCTCAAACGGGTGCATTTGGTGGTAATGGTGTGGATTTAAATAATTATATAACCACTGGTCAAACTGGAGCTTTTGCAGCAGTTAATCACGTTCATAGTAATTATGTTACAACTGGCCAAACTGGCGTATTCGCCTTGGCGGCAAATACTGGTAATTTTATAACAAATTCTCAAACTGGCGCTTTTGGTGGAGTTAATGCTGATTTAACCGCTTATATTACAACTGGCCAGACTGGCGCATTCGCCTTGGCGGCGAATACTGGAAGCTTCGTTACCACTGGTCAGACTGGCGTGTTCGCCTTGGCGGCGAATACTGGAAGCTTCGTTACCACTGGTCAGACTGGCGTGTTCGCCT
>Ga0114960_10001790_pt1 | contig 17122 bp, 14 predicted proteins | sample C_130625_MF_Meta_FD_92637 | JGI IMG/M metagenome (GOLD analysis project Ga0114960, IMG submission 92637) | Freshwater microbial communities from Lake Croche, Canada to study carbon cycling - C_130625_MF_MetaG | ecosystem: Environmental > Aquatic > Freshwater > Lake | place: Lake Croche, Canada... | reverse complement strand
CCAAGAACTTTCTGAAAGATTTCATCCGATTGCCGATAAATAGTTTTAAGGGAAATTGTTGCCTTCACAATTTGGTTCCAAAGAGGACTCTGAAAGGCAAAGGGACTCTTGTCATTTGATACAGGAGGGAGTTGGTAAAAGTCCCCAACAAACACTACTTGGAGTCCTCCAAACGGTTCAGTCCTACACTTACGTACACGTCTACCGACCGCATCGAGCATCTCAAGAAGTTGAGGTGTCATCATTGACACTTCATCAATCACAAGACAGTCTGTTTTAATCCATGCCTTCTTCTTTCGCCCGTTCATAACAATGGAACTAATAATAGCATCAATATCGCCCTTACCGAGTCCAATGCCCGCCCACGAATGCAAGGTCTTTGCCTTTGGCCCAAGAAGAAGTGCAGCACATCCTGTAAGGGCAGTAATGGCTAAAACCTTTCCAAGGAGTCTAAACTCTTCTTGAAGAGCTTCTAGCAAATACGATTTTCCAGAACCACCTGGACCGGTTACAAAGATTGATTTGCCATCAAGAATGTGTGTGAGTGCATTTAGTTGTTCTTCATTTAGACTGGCTCTTAGAGAAGATTGTACAGGCTTTCCAGTACTTTCAGCACTTTCAGCAGTTCCAGTGCTCTCAGAGCCTTCTGTACTTCTAGTGCTTCCAGCGCTTCCAACACCAGAGAATAATTTGGAAGTCTTCTCCAATTTCCTTTCTGCTGCAGCCTTCTTTCTAGCGCCTTCCTTTTCCATAATCTCCTTATACAATTCACTCTTCTTGTATTCAGCGTATCCCTTCACTTTTTGAGTAGAAGTAACTAGCTCAAGAACCTTCAGGCGAGCACTAATTCCACCTGGTGTTCGCTTATGAATGACCCCAATTTCAAGAATATCTAAGCCCTTTTCATATTCTTCACGCAATCTTGCATCTTCTTCAGAAGCCCATGATGAGCCTGAATGAATATAATATGAAATAGTCTGGGTCATTTGTAGTAGCTAAGGTCAACGATTTTTGGCGTTCAAATTTTATCTCGTCGCTGCCTTAACCTTCATGCTGTTCCCCGCAACTGCAATAAATCCGTTATCATCAATATATTTCTTTAAATTAAAAGAGCCTCTATCTTTTGGACCATCAACTGCTACAGGGTATGAATGCTTATAGAGAGCAAATATGTAACGATGTACGCCAGTGCCGGGTGGAGGACTTGGGGGTGCCCACTTAAGTAGACTAATTCCAGAGTCAAGAGCGGCCGTTGTACAATTTGCAACAAGCATGTGGATCCACATTGGAACCGATGAATCGGGGTCAAAGCATATATAGGTGTAAAAGGTTCCAGAATTTGGATTAGTTGTCCATGTTATTGATGGTGCATCTTCCACAGTATCTATTGGAAAGGTTCCACCATCGACCGGTCTTACAGGAAAAGAAACAGGAAGTCGAGTTTTAAACACGATATTAATATCATTATAGTATACGGCGTTCATTATCCCTCCCTTCTGTTTCTTCATTTTATTTGTGGAGCGCCGTGTTTTACGAGCCATCTATAATCCAACAAAGGTAAATAATATAATTAGTCGGCGTTTCCACTCAATAAATTTCAGTAAATTTGTCCCAGTTAATTTAATCGCAGTTTTAAGGGGGGCCTCCAAGCGTAAAAGAGTATCTTGCAAGGCTACATGCCCATAGGTTGTAGTAAGATCACTCTGTAGAAATTGCGGTTTCCCCAGACTCGCATTCACAAAATTATGTAATTCCCAGTACCAGGTTGTTATCCACAAACGTCGCTCAGAATGTGGCAGTGTCTTTAATGCAGTTATAGGATGGTTCGCAAGATATTCAATATAATGTTTTTTGCATGCAGGACACGGAATAATATCGCCCGTTTCCTTAAAAAAGTGTAGCCACGCCCGCCGTTCATCCTCCAAAATCAATGGCAACTTTGATGAACCTGCACGTTCTGCTAGGCCGTGTAAGATACACCAAAGAAGAGGCCCCCACGCAGCCGTATTGGGATAATTTGGTTGTGGAAGTAGACAAGGACACGACATTCTTAATAAATAAGGCTTACTACAAATGTAAAATGCTAACGCATTCCAGCTATTGTCTAGTAGTTAATTTAAGTACATGGTGCTATTATAAACACCTTTCGCTTTAATTTCATATCGGAAAGATACCTTGGAAGAAAGAGCCAGTGCTTAATATCTCCAAACTCGGTTCCAGGAATTGTTGGCTCCAGAATTTCTCCAAGACTCGGGTCGTCTAAAAGTGTGGAGGCCATAATTGGCTGGTCCTTTCCAGCAAAGTAGCCTTTTACAAAATAGCGTAGCAACATACTTTCGTAGGCTTTACGCCATTGTATAATGGCCTTCTTATTTCCTGCAAAAAAGCCCCCAACAATTCGGTCCCTGTAATCTCCTTCAACCTTTTTGAAATTTCCTACAATACTATTTTCCCTGTTGTAGTCCTCGGGCTTAAATGGGTAGATTAAAGAAAACAGCATTTTATCTTTCGGGAAGCGGTGAAACTTCGGGAAATTATTTATATAAAGGTCCTGGTCCGCCTCAATTCGGAATCCTCCTGCATCAACCCACATGAAATAAGGCGTGCCATATGGATTGCTTATAGCAACTTCTTCAAGCCAAACTGCCTTATTTGCCCAAACAGCATATAATTCGGGTGAATGATAAGTTTCGGGGTCATCTTTTGTCTGTGCAGTCCACTCATTCTTATAGGTCTTCCACATATAGACTGAATCAAAGGGTGCAACCCTGTAGGTTATTGGCAGGTCACCTCTTAATTCCTTTATAGCAGGCACAAGTTCCTCGGATGTATACATCACTATAGGGTTTTTGAACTGCATAAGGTTAAATATCCATTTCATATAAGTTTCATTTGAAGACTTAGATGGTATAGAATAATATGCAGTTACCAGTGTGCAAATAGTCTGTTTTGTAGCTTTTGCCTTGCGTGTATATGAATACATTCCTACAAAGTTTATAGGAAGTTAGAAGGCAAATTAAGCGCCATATACTTAAACTTAGATATATATTAATATATAATGAATTATATTGTAAAAATAAATGGAGTTTATGATATCTTATGTGGTCTTTGTATATTACATTATATAGATATTCCTTATATTGGGATGATTCATTTAAATATGATAAAAAATAATGAAACTAATATTATTTTTCAAAGATATTATGCATACTGGATAATTACATACGGTTATATGCGATTAACAACCTCTGATATAAACTTTATAAAGATGTCATATGTAATTGAAGCAATATGTATAGCAAATGAGGTATATTATACAAATGATATATATATAGATAAAGGATTATTTGTTATAATAGTATCTTTATTATTTGGAATAATAGTCTAAATTAAGTAAACCCACAACTTCTGCAAAATTGAACACGGGATTTTCTAGATCCCCAGATACACAGAAAAAGATGGTTATGAATTCGCATCCGTTCTCGATGAAGTGGGCTCAGATCAAGGGTAAGTCTGGCGGTATGAATCTGCCAAAGGCGCTCACTGAGTTCCTAGACAATGACATTGATTCACAGAAGAATGTTCCTAGTAAACATACCTATATGAAGAGTTTCATGAACACGGCGACAAATAAGGCATGCCTTGTTCTCTGGAGCAACAGTGTTGGCCTTGAGGATATTGCGCACCTATATGGACTCGGAGAAACGATTCCCAAGAAGGGCGAGGGCTCTATTGGTGACAAGAACCACGGGCACAGCGCAGCCGTCGCCTTCTTGTCGCCTGAAACCATGTACTCTGAAACTCGGCTTGCCGACGGGCGCTTTCGCTCCCTTGAGTTTCAGGTAGATGCCTTTAATGCGGCTGTCGATAAGATGACGTCATCAGAGGCCATGGACTATCGTAAGATTGATGTGAAGGACTATATTGTGGTTGAGCCCTTTCGCAAGGTGTCGCGCGGTGAGTATCTCCTAAATATCATGAAGGCTATGCGGGCTGCCGAGATGAAGAGTGACCTGGCAGATATCATCGATATTAAGAAATCGTCCTGGATGCTACATGTTCTGGAGTTCGGCGTTGACCACCCACACACAAATACGCTCCTGGATGCCGAGATTAGTGACTTCTTCCCGTCGCTGTCGCTTAACTACTCGTCGATCCTAAAGTCTGGCTACTCGATCCTGTTTGAGCCGAACGCGCGCTCAGGAGGCCTGCTGCGCGCCGACGCCGAAACTGCGCTCACACCCCTTATCGACCCCAAGACCTTTGTGCCAATTAGTTTCAATGTTGACATTTATGAGCACGAGTCAATCGTACGGAAGGAAACCTACCTTAAGATCTCGGTGACCTGTGGTGGGCACGAGCGGGAGTTCTACATTACTGACTGTCCATTTGTGAATAAGCGTCTGAAGAAGACGGAGTTGATCCTTGAGCCGAATCCATCCTGGACCTCAGCGACGCTTATGGGAAACTTCACCTTTGAATACAATTGCATTCAGGAGGACATCTTCAAGAAGTATTCGACAGCCCTTGGCTCAGACCTGCGGGGCGTCGACAATACCCGTGGCATCTACACAAATATCTTCGGGCGCACCCTCGGCAAGCCCTATTGGTCAAAAGGCTGGAGCGCTGCCCGCAACTCTGGTTACATTGGGGCAAGCCTATGTATTGCATCAAAGAAGATTGCAAACCTCTACTTTGGCCTCCAGAGTAATAAGCACAACTCGGAACTTGCCGATAGCCACCCTGTGATTCAGGCCTTCCTGGATATTGCAATGAAGTGCATGATTAAGAACTATTCGGACTATAAGCGGGCTTCAAGCAAGTCTGGCGTAAAGGTGTGGAAGGCGGACAAGTTCTTTGACCAGATTCTGGGGAATAAGGTTGTTGATGAACCGGTTCCTAAAAAAAATGAAGGTGTAAAGGTTGCAGATACTGCAACTGTTTCTGGAACTGCATCAGAGACTGCAAGTGTGAGTGATGGTACAAACTCAATTGTGGAGTCTGTGGAGTCTGAAACTGAGACTGCAGTAGTTGCAACGCCCGACCAGAAGAAGATGGACGAGCCTGTAAAGCCTGCAGAGCCTGTAAAGCCCGCAGAGCCTATTCCAAAGATTCCAGAGCCTGTTGAGCGCAAGGGCCTCACCTTTGAGGCTGCAAGTTCTGGGAAACTCATTGCAATGGATGACATGATGGTTCTAGGAGAGATTCCTGGACTCTCACAGTCTGCAAATCTCCAGAAGTACTTTGAGGTGCTCAATCGGCAATTCGGCTACGAGAAGGCTAAGCGGGTCTTTATTCTCCTGTCAAACGAGTTTATTGAACTGTAGACTTAAAATAATCTCCCCCCGGGTAAATACATTTTTTACCGAATTTCGGTAAAATTGAGCATCTTTTTTCAGTATTTAAAGTATAAAAAGAATGCCTACGTATACTTGTGAGAAGTGCGCAAGAATCTTCAAGCAGAAGAGTGGTTTTGATGATCACAAAGCTAAGAAAGTTGATTGTGCCCAGAATACAGTACTAAATGCTGTTATTGAGACAAAGGTAGAGAAGAAGGTAAAGGAGGCGATTCGTGCTAGTCTACAGAAGCCAGATATTACACAGGAAAACCTATCTGCATTCTTTGAAGATCTACACAATCTTCTATGGAATAAGGCAGGACTGAATCCTGAGCGTGCCTTAGAGCATATGACCTTCTTCTTTGCATATCGTCTTATTGAGCAACAGGCCGATAGTCTCATTCTTCCGCAGGAATGCCGTTGGTCATACATTGCGAGTCTTAAGAATGAGAATGATCTCTTTGAGGCAATCAAAAAGGGTGTTGCCGAGTTTCGCAAACGCCCTAAGACTAAAGCATTCTTCAAGCCACACGAGATTCAGAAGGCAGATATTGTGCACGAGATTGTTCAGCAGATCAATCGCATTTCCCTTACAATTCTACAGGAGACTGATACACTCGGCGATATCTTTGAATATATGCTTGGGCGTGGTATGAGCACGATGTCGGATGAGGGACAGTACTTTACAAATCGTGCAATCTGCAAACTGGCCTTCAAGCTCGCATATGATATTAAAAAGAATCTGCGTAGGGCGGATGGATCACTATGCACATTTGCCGACTGGTTCTGTGGTACTGGTGGATTTCCTGCAGAGTATGTAAAGGGTGTTAAAGAGAAACTTGGACCATCCGTCGATTGGAAGAAAGAGTGTCGATCCATCTATTGTCAGGATATGAACCTGTCAAGTGTAACTACTACACTCCTTAATATGCTTATCCTTACGGGTATTCCCTTCAATGGCGATAAAATTCGTGGCTCCAACTCGTTCTCTGACCCTATTACTACTGGCACGGGTGCGCCCTTTGAGGGCCTCACAATTGACTACTGCTTTATGAATCCTCCATATGGCGGCGATAAGTCTAAGGGCAAGGAGTACAAGTTTGCTTACTCCAAGAAGGTTAAGGCGGATGACGGGAGCACATCAAAGAAGTTCTTTGTGAACCAGGAGATTCAAAGCATTGGTATTGAGGATGACGACAAGGTCTCTGCTGGCGTTCAACTAGCGATGGCTACACTTTCAGCGGATGGTGGCGTCTGCTCTATCGTTCTTCCTCAGGGATTCTTCTTTGGTGCTACTAAGAAGTGCGTTGAGTTGCGTAAGAAGATTGCCGAGGACTACAAGATTTGGTATATCGTAGATATTGCGTCTGGTTCCTTCATCAACACAGGTACGAAGACGTCGATGATGGTGTTTCAGCGTGGCGTGGGTGCTACGGAGAAGGTATCCTTCATTGGACTTGATGAGACGGTGCTCGTGGAGGCTACGCTGGCGGAACTCAGGGCGAAGAGTTATTCGCTTAACTATAAGCAGTATATGTTGCAGACTGCAGTGGAGGTGGAAGGGTTTGAGATGGTGAAGTTGGGAGATATTGTAAAACCATCTTCTATGAAACATCGTAGCACACCAGAAGGTAATAAGACTGGTAAATACCCATTGATATCATCTGCTTTGAATGTTGAGTATTATATGGATACTTGCGATTCTGAAAATCCGTCATTAATATTCAATACTATAAATGCGGATGGAAATTGTTCAATTCATTATTATGAGAAGTTTAATGTGACTTCTAACACATATGTGCTTTCCTGTTCTAATAAACTTACTCTTCAATATATCTATTATTACTTAAAAACGCAGCCAGAATTGCTTAAGAGTTGTTTTGAGGGTACAACAAAAAAAGCTCTATCAAGACCTCTTCTTCAATCGATTGATATCCCTCTTCCCTCCCTCGAACGCCAGCAACAAATCGTAGAAGCCATTGATGGTTGGGCTGCACTTGCACAGCAGGAGGAACAAGCACTGAAAATTCTTGAGAAGCAGATGATGTTTCAGGTGAAGGAACTGGGACGTGGACAGGCTCGTGTGAAGTTAGGAGAGGTTTGTGAGTTTCAACGGGGCAAAATGATTACAAAAAAGGATTTAATTAATGGTGAATTCCCAGTTATTGGTGGCGGACTTTCTCCGATGGGATATCACACATCTTCAAATCGTAAAGAATACACTCCACTTATTTCACAATCTGGCGAAAATGCAGGTCATATTTCCAGATATACCAAGTCTGTTTGGGCGTCTGACTGTTTCTCTATATCTTCATCAAAAATGAGCGATGACTTTCTATATTATTCACTCCTTCAAATACAGGATGAGATTCACTTTCTAAAAACGGGTACTGCGCAACCTCATATTTATCCCAGTAGTATTGATAGTCTAACAATTTCAGTACCCCCATTAACGGAGCAACAGACGCTCCAGTCAGACTTTGATGAGATTCGGCACAAGCATGCAAAAATCGTCATTTATAAGGCAAAGGCACAGGATGCAATTCAGCGACTGATTCCTGGTGCAAACCCGGTCTAAAAATATATCTATAACTCTATTAAAGATGTTACAGGTCTTTCCTATAACAAAAGAAGCAATTTAAACCTACCACTCATAATTCTCCTCAACTCCAAACTCGGCATCAGGATTTGTATAATCTTCATACATCTCACCAGGATTCGCAGGCAGAGTTAGTGGGTGTTTTTCTTTATACTCAGACCATGATGTAATTCCCATATCTTTCCAAATACGAATCCACTCAGGCTTCGTCTTTGGAAAAGCACTAATATCAACACCTAAGAAGTGATACCAAGATATCCAATGATCCTTAAAATAACATTTTGGATCTTTAATATACTTAGGATGTTCAAGCATCTTTGACTTATATTCATCTTTTGTTAAAAGCCCCAACTCTCTATTAAGTGCACGAATAACTTCATATTTCTCTTTGGGATCTGCACGCTCAAATACTTTACGAGCATTCATTGCTTGAATACGATAAATAGTTTCATCTACATTATAGACCTTCCCACTAATTGCAACAGAACCAAAGAACTTCTCAACAAACTGTTTGATTTTATCTCTACTAGGAGACATAGCATTTTCATTACCCATAAACTCCATAATCTCTAGAACAATAGAATCAAACACATCATCCTCAGTTGTTCCTTCATCACTTGGTCTAACAATAATACACCACCCCTCCTTATTCTTATAGTCATTACGCAAAGCTCGCCCAACGATTTGAACTAGAATATTTGCACCGATCGTATTTCCCATAAGAATACTAGTCATTTCAATACCTGGAATATCAGATCCTTCACGATAACGTTCACATGCAAATAGGATGCGAGGCTCTCCATTTGCCATATCTTTTACAAACTTATCATCATCTGAAGCATCTGCATCTTCTACTGCTGTATAAATATGCCAATCTGGCATTAGTTCTTTTGCAACTGCAACCGCATAAGACACATGTGCCCTAGTTGATAAATATGCAATAACCTTACCACCATTCCAAAGTCCTTTAGTCTGTTTATCAATAATCGACTCACGAATAATATTTACAAATATATTAATACTCTGGTTAGTTGTAATATTCTTTGAGATAATATTTACGCCAAATCTTGGTTGAGCGATCCATCCTTCCGCTATAGCCTCATCTACATCACATTTATGAAGAATCTGAAGAGGGTCTTCAAATAATTCTGCTATTTTTTTATGCTGAGATGGCGCGCACGTCTTTGGTGTGGCAGATGTTCCTGTTAGAAACCTAGTATCCCACTCATCTAGTTTTGCTTGAAGTAGTTTATAAAATTCATCACCGGTAATACGGTGAACTTCATCATAATGACAATGAGTAATATTAGGAAGTTTATTCCAACTATTAGAGTCAGTTAAAGATGCATGTGTAGCTGTGATTAAAACAGGTTTATCCAATGGAATATTGAGCAAAGATAAATGGGCATTATGTCCTTCACATACACTAATGTCCCATTTTGATAACTTTCTAATATGGTAAATAATAGTATTAAAGATATCATTTTTTGGAGCAATAAGAAGTCCACGAAAGAGCTGTCCCTGTTTTTTGGCATTATTTGCTGAAATAACAAATAGCATTAGTAAAGCGAGTGTCTTACCTGTTCCAGTTGCCCAGTTAACAATCCCCCTATATTTTGATGTACTCTTAGTTATCTGTTCCCATAAATCCCAAAGTTCATTTTGAATTCTGCGAGGAGAAGTACCAGGGCATAGAAATGTAGCAAAGAACTCCTCCTTTAGAGTTAGACTATGTATAGATGTAAGAAGTAGCATATTTTGCTCAGCAATAAGATTTGTTTCCTCCATAATTTTCTCCATATCTTCAGGGGTACTATTTGATTCTGACTTTGATTGAATAATGTTTATCTCTTCAATAGATAATTGACGAATAACATAAGTCTGGGAACTAAGATATTTTTCTACTGATTCAAATGATAACGCAAACCACTCAGTATTCTTACCAGCCCTTTTCTGTCTTTGATGTTCAAAGTATGTATGTAAATCTTTTTCTAGGTTAAGAAGTTCTATCTTTGATTTAGCATTGACTTGCCAAATACCATCATATTTCTTCTCGAGGCCAATACCAGGAGCATCACCTGTATTGTATACTCTCATACGATGAATAGGGTGAACTGTCATACCAAGTTTTTTATAGCCATTTAGATCTGTATATTTGCTTGAAATACAATATAGGAAGCATACATAATCCATAATATTAGTGGGTATTAAAAATACTGTTTAATACTGCATCAATTTTTTTCAGCAAATCACTGATCATACCTATAAATCAATAGTGAAACATAAAAGCACTTCAACGCAGAAATTACATGAAATACACTATGTGCAAGATCATAATTCGGAACAATCATCGAGATAATATTAGCAAGAAATACAAGACCATTCAATTCAAGAATAATCTTCTTGTCTAGAGCCTTTGCCCAAAGACAGTCTAGGGCAAACCAGATGCCAGCAAAGGTATAATCTACAAGGCATAGATTAATTGAACTAGGATGCATGTGCCACAAGATTGACGCAAAGGTTCCACATAGAATAGTATTCTCATAGATACGATTCAAGCGATTTAGACGATTTGCAGAAGCTACATACATAAGTGGTACAAGTGCAAGATAGTGCAAATATGTAGACAGTACAAGAAACATTTTCCCTGGGTGAATAATTCAGCCAGGGAAACTGTGTTCAATTTTTCAAAAAATCACTTTTTTGGTGCAAAGGTTATAATGGGTGTCGGTGTACTACGAACCATTATATTTTTCGAATTGTCCTCCTCAATAACAACGTCGCTCTCCTTGTTAATAATAACCTTGTGAAGTCCTCCAATAATTTGAGGGTGTGCAACGCCCGAAATATCCTTAAACTGTTTGCGATATTTATTCTGTATAAATTCAGGAATCGCTGGAGAAATTTCTAGAAGACGCTCAACCTGGTCCCGCATAATTTTTAATATATCCTTCGCCTGAATTCGTTCCTTCTTGGGAAGTGTTAATTCAATTGCTAAGAACCGAGATAACTTCTGGTACTGGATTGCTGATATGCGGTGGGCCTCTGTTCTTTTGGCCCATGCAAAATATGAGCCGATAGTTGAAAGAACCCCTGTAAAAAGTGAAACTCCGCCAATTCCAATTGATGAACTTGTGGGATTCGAGAAAATCATCTGGGAACTTCCGGAAAGGAATCCATTTAATGTACTCAATACGATTACAGGTAGTGCAATCCAAGTTGTACGACTCGAAAAAACCTGCTCGCACTCATTGTGAAGCCATGACTGGCCAATACAGCGTTCGGCCTCTTCTGCAATAAGTCTTTCTAGTGCATCATTCCATGATATTATGTCTTGGTCCTCCATCTATTATATATTTAGAAAAATTGAAGTGTTATAAATGGTAGACTGCCTCTACCAAGATGCCCCTTCTAGTTGGAGAATATCTAGTTGGAAAGACCCTTAATGAGAAGATGAGTATTATTCACCAATTTCTTGAGAGTGAAGAGCATAAGTATCTCCTGGTTATTGATTTTAATCGCTGTGAAGATGTCATCATGCATATTAAAAATGGGGTATATCCTGTAAGGGTTGCCATTAGTGTTGATAATAATGAGGAAATTATTGCATATGAATCCTTTCTGCAAAATGCACCGACGAAATCCATTTATGTTCATGCACTAGTTGATGATGATGCACGAGGTATTATTGAACACTGTTGTCCGCTTATTGCCATATTTTAGGCCTTTGGGACCTTCCGCTTGCGGGTCTTTGGTGCGCCCTTTGGACGTGTTTTACGTGTAGAGCGACGCCGAGCAAGGGCCTCCTTTACAGTTTCTGGGGCAACTTCTGGCTCTTCATGAACAACCGGTTCAGGAACAACAGGTTCAGGTTCTGCTACAGATTCTACTACAGATTCTACTACAACAGGTACAGGTTCAGGCACAGGCTCATCCATAATTAGCCTCATAATTTCATAAATGCGACTAGGAGAAAAAGTATCAGGCGACTGATCCGCCTTCGGATAAATTCTGTACTCATTTTTTCCATCGAGCCATGTACCAACAATGGCAGTTAAATCATCGTCAAGGAAGACTGCAAGAGTATTCTGAGCCTCTTCATTATCAGTCTTAATTGCCTCATCTAGTGCATCTACCACCATTAGAAAGTAGCCATTGAGTTCTTCAAGAATATCTACACGGCTCCCCACGTTTGTCGGATTGAGCCAAATAATTCCAAAATCCTTTAATTCAACAGGGGCAAATTGTCTAACAAGATCTAAATGTGACTCCCATACATAGTCCTTCATTAAATCAGTCGGCTCACTCGACATTAAATAGTGGATCGCCCAGCGCCGAAAGGACCAGAGAAGGGTCTGGAAAATAAGAAGTGACCATGAGTCATTCTGCACCTTATTTAAAAGAGTTACTATAGATGTTTCAAGCATTTGTAGTAACTCATTTTTGGCATCCATATCTAAATAACATGGTTAAAGATTGTTTAGACCTATGAACGCACCTTTAATTTACGAGTCTTGTTTCTTTTTCCGCCTACTTTTAGTGTGTGTTTAGGTGGGCTTATTGCTCTACTTACCATTGAAAATCCTGTTTTCATTAAAGGGACTGCGCCTATACCGGATGATGTATTATGAATTTTTGGAGCAGTTTTAATAGCATCATTTAAACTCCGTATTAGATATTTATTAGTATCAAACTTTGATTTATCATGAATATTATGTAATATTGTTTTATAAGTTGTATACACTTTTTCAGGCATCACATATTCATCACTAATATGAATTGTTCCAGTACGTTGTCCTAAAGAATGCAGTGCAATTAGCCTTCCAGCAAAGGCTACACATCCAGATGTAAATTCATTATCAAAGAATTTTGCAATATCTTCATTTTTGGTTTCCATGGTGCCCTCATCACAAGGAAGGCTATTGTAAAATAATGCTGTTAATTCTTTGTAGTATTTATCGGCATGCGTTTTTGGAGTATTTTTAATGCATGCTAATACAATGGCAGCCACATATTTATAATAAATATAGTCACTATCATCTTCTTCAAATAAATCAAGATCACCTATTAATTGTTTTATATAGAGAGTAAATAATTCTTGTGGGGGTTTATTTGTACCACCAGTTTGTTTACTCCGTTTTTTAGGTCTAGGCGTATTATTAACATTATTTTCTGCTGAATGCTTATTACCAGCCTTTGCATCTACAATATTTTTTTTAAAAAGGATCATAGATGAATTATCCTTATTTAAATATACTACATCTACACCGATTAATAAACAATACCATACAAGAATACGATCAATTGTTACCAAAATAGCATGATCATCTAACTTATACTGATTAACATACTTATTATGTATATCTTTTGATGCATATAGGCGTTTCATATCTAAGCATGAAAGCGCCTGTAGCCAATCTCCAGCACGTTTTACTTGATATCTTGCAGAAATTTCATCAGGGCTTAGAAGAAATGTATTTGTTTCAGGATCCCACATAGTTTTACACAAAGCCTTTATTGTATTATTTCTATTATCCTTTGTTTCATATAGATTTTGACCACCACTAGCATGAATAAAAAAATGTGTAATTAAACTATGAGATGTATTAATATTAGTAAGTGCATCTAAAAAAAGAAAATATTTTGAATAAAATAAGTTTTCAAAATGATTTCCATAAACAGAATGATTTTTATCTATATCTATTATATTTGTAATTCCATCTGTATCATCACAACTCTTAGGTGCTGGATCATTTATGTACTCCCTATTAATAATTTTATTTACAGAAAATCCTTTATCTCTTTTAATAACATCAGATAACATTTTCACAAAATGTATATTATCCGTATCGGTTAATATATCTATATGGGACGATCCAAAAAATGCAATTAAATCTGCAGATGTTAATAATTTATTAGTAAATAATCTTTTTGTATTTGTTATACCACCTTTATTTAAAAGTTTTATAGTATAATCATGATGTTTATTAAGTTCAGGTATATTTAATTCAAACGATTCACGTTTTAAAACACCTATTAGTTTTTCAGTAAAATTACTTTTATCATCTCTTATACCATAAGGGCTTCCTGCATCTTCAAATAAATCATATAATAATGGATCTTCATCTTTAACAGGCTCTTTTTTAGGATTTTTTGCTTTTGGGTCATCAGGACATGGTACATCTAGACCAAGATACAAATTAACATCAAATTTCCATGAGCCAGCATAATCTGGAAATCCAAGTTCTGCAAGCGAGTTTCCAAAAAAATCATGCTGTGCATCAGCAATTGCCCCCATTCTTAATTTTTTTGATATATAAAAACATGGATCTAATGGGCTATCACCCATCTAATCTATCTATATAGTAGCCATTTATAGTCTGAACCGATGCTTATAATCGGCAATTGACGCCCTTAGCGACGGTAAATTCCATAAGACCCACCGAGATAATGCACCCGCACTTGTCGGGTCATTAAAATTCTCGTGCGCCTTGTGACGTAGTATGTAGCGCTTCTTCCGCTCTTCATCCTTGTGTATAGTGAAATCGGACATTCCTGCAGCGCCGAAATGCGTCGTCTTTGTACGCCCGTTTTCCATGCGGAATATTGCCATCATTTTTTTATCGGGGTTTGTGGATTTACCGAGAAACTCTAGCTTCATCTCTACACTTTCCCCATTAATTTATACTTATCCTGCTTCGTGGCATTGAAGAACATCTTGCCAGATAAACTTATATTCTGTTTGTCGTTCTGCTCTCTGCAATCATAAGGGCCCGCAGTCATAAGCACTTTCGGAAAGGCAATTTCCTCAACCATGGCATTTGTTGGAGTGCGCCGTGTTGGAACAAGAAGGCGTGAATTATACATATCACCACCTGCATTCGGCTGAAACTGGTCATCTTCACAGATTCTTAAAGGGCGGTCAAGGCGACGAAGACGGGACTCATCATCAATCGCCGACATGTAGCGACTTACAGGATAGAACTGTCCACCACTTGGTAGCACTGCCGACGGGTCTACAGGCGGTGCAGGGCTGTCCTCACCCGTTGTTGTGTACTCCATACAAATACGGGCCCATGGGCGAGGGTCAAGAGCCTGTCCTATGTGTTCGCTCGGGAGAGTCTTTCTTAAAATGGCAGTCGCATCCCAATGAGATTTGATGCACATGGCTGGGTGAAACGGATTCGGCCCCTCAGAAACAGTAGGGCTCGTTCCAACAAGCGAACCACGTTCCTTAGGATAATTCATAGTTCCTTCATATTCAGCAAGTCTAGAACCAATATTCATTCTCTTCCTTCTCAAGAATAAAGAGCGCCTATTTTATAGGAGTTGCAATATCAATTTCTTCCGTAATTTGCACAACCATATTCCAATCACAATCGCCATTATTTAGAATGGTGTTTGTGGCATCTAGCCATTGAAAGGTGAGTTTATCGAGTTTTCCTAGCGGGTTCAAGAAGGCAATTGGGTTGCTAATGAGAGTTTGCGCATAACTCCCAAAATTCGCCAAAAGGAGTTTTGCGTGATAGGTCTTCGTTTCGCCAGTTGATTCAAGACTTTGCGATAAATTCTCCTTTGACGTCGTGTCCATACGATTCATGTCAAACTCGGGGTTCAAGCGAAGACGAATAAAGTCATCAATGAGTTTGAAAAAGGATGGAGCAATCTGTACAGTGGCAAAGGGTGTATCTTCCTTGGCGAATCCTAAATTCCATCCAAGACCCCAGCCATTTTCCAGGGCCAAATAGGCAGGGGCTAGTGCAGATTTCCATTTAATTGAAAAGCGAATGGGGTCCGTTGAACGCTGGCGATTTTGTGCAGAAGGAGGGATCGTATATTTCATTTCAGTTAAAATGAAATTATTGACATTTTTCGTGACATTTGCATTAATCGTACTTGCTAATACACTCAGTGTTGAATATGTGCTAAACACACTCTGTATTCTAGAGTAAAAGTCACCGAAACCTGATACACTTGAAATATTGGATCCAGGGTAGCCCGAAATTACGCCGCCACCAAAGGTCTTTCCAGAACTACCAATAACAAAATTGGAATTAAATCCAAGCAGTGAATTTGTGTATTCACGATCCCAATAGCGACTGTATAATGTATCATTTGTGCTTATATGATTTATAATTGTGCTTATTTCACCAGAAAGGTCTGTGGGTTTCACGTACCCATAGGTATACTTATTGGGTGCAGAAATACGAAGATCGACTTGTGATTGCTCAGTAGGGTACACATTACGTACGCTTAGATAATAGTAGTCATCGGACGCCTTATTATCTTGTAAGGGAACTATATAGTCATAGGCATTAAAGTAGTAGCCAGTATAATTAAAGTCAGCGGTCAAAAAGTTACTGGCGGATTCGAGCCCCCATCTTCCTTGTGTATCCTTTGCAAAATTTCCAGACGAATCATAGACTGCTAGAGCCGTGTGAGGATATTCAGGATACTTGCGTCCAGATAGGTCTAATAGGAAACTAAAATTCTTCGCAATTTGGTGGAAAACAATTCGCTGGACTGGGTTGAAAATTTGCCACGCTTGTTGAGCCCGTTTGGGCGCATCAGCCGGTACATGGCGATTTCCAAAGATTGTTTCATAAATATTACCCCATATAGAGCCATCAAATCCTGCAACAAGTTTTGATGGCGTTGATGGAAAGGCATACTGTGATACAATAATTGTAGGGGTTGAAGTATCTGTAGGCGACTCGTAGAAATTAGTTGGGCCTGAAGCACTCAGAAAGAATATACGGTCCTGTTGCACATCACGGGTCACAATAGGACTGAAAAAAGTACTTGGACTCTGTGACTGAAGGTCATAGTGGCTAATTTCTGCATAGGACACATTTGATGAGCCGAAATATGGATAGACTGACGCAGTGTAAAGACCAGTAGCACTAGATACAATACTATTAGGATTTACTTGAACAAAGTCATATATGGTAGAGCCACGTTCAGGAAATACCCAGAACCGCCCATATAATTCCTTGGGCGACTGTTGAACAATGAAATTGCTCACATTTGAATCGCTTGTTACAAAGGTCACAAATGTTGATACGCTGTAAGAACCCTTTGAGGCCACTTCCAAATAGGTTATATTCGTATTAGAGTCATGCACTCTTGCAGAAAGCGTATAGCCCCCAATATTATTATAGGTTGCCCTATAAAGTTCCACATT
>Ga0114960_10001787_pt1 | contig 17132 bp, 23 predicted proteins | sample C_130625_MF_Meta_FD_92637 | JGI IMG/M metagenome (GOLD analysis project Ga0114960, IMG submission 92637) | Freshwater microbial communities from Lake Croche, Canada to study carbon cycling - C_130625_MF_MetaG | ecosystem: Environmental > Aquatic > Freshwater > Lake | place: Lake Croche, Canada... | reverse complement strand
CAATCGTGTATACGGAAATGGTACAATGAACGCCCAATCCAATATTACCTCCCTCACTGCAAATATATACGCTAGTAACGGTACAGTGCTTGGATCCAATGTGGTTGCCCTCTCCAACATTACAGCAAATACTGGAGATCTTACCGTTACTGCTGGACGCTTGATCTTAAATTCAAATAATACAGGTGTTGCTAATATGACAGGTGCAACAAATACTGGAGGATTTAAAAAGCTATATGTCACTGCGAATGCATGTAGGGCGGGATCACGTGTATTTTTAACGTATCAAGGAGTAGTGAGTAATCCTGGAATTTTAAGTGCAGAGGAGACGTCAACAAATCAATTTCGTATTGTTTCAAATAATACGGGAGATGCAAGTCAAGTACAATGGATTGTGGTCAACTAAAAATTGAAAAACCTCATGGCCAATTGATCCCAGTCCCCATGGAACCAACATTTCCCTCTATTCTTCATCTTCTTGCGTATAACGGATACGAAGATGAAGCATATATAGGATCAATGACATGTAAAGAGACCTGGGGAGATCCTCGTCTCTTTACTCCAAAGTTTCTTAATAAGAAACTCGGCAAGTACAAGGAAACTCTCCTCGGCATTCTTGTTCGTAAAGGAAATTTATCTCGTGTAAAAGACCTCGTTGCATTTGGAGCAAATCCTGATATTCCCGATATATTTGGATACACGCCATTGATACACGCACTCATTAATGAAAAGAAGGAAGGGTATATGGAAAGCATTGACTATTTGCTATCACTAGGAGTTGATGCAAATGGACAATGTTGTTATTCGGTACCCATTGTGATAACCGATACATTACATATAATGCAACGTCTTGTTGATCACGGTGCAGATGTCAATTATCTAAACGATTCAGGGCATACTCCTCTCGTTGAGAAGTGTATGCAACATCTTACAGAAATTCCTAGTCAACTGGAATTCCTTTGTCAAATGGGAGCAAATGTACACGCCACAGACAAGTGGAACCGTACTGCTATTGAGATATGCCTTGACTCGAATAAACCTTTGGGTGCAGAGGTGCTCATTCAGTATGGGGCAATTATACCCGACGATGCAATTAATACTGCAATACACAATAATTTCAAAGAGACAGTCCTCTTCTTAATTAAGCATGGGCAGAAAATTCCCGATGATGCTCTTATTAATGCAATTGATAATCAATTGCCTGGAAGGGTAAAGATGTTACTTGAGTGTGGGGCATCTCCGCACTACGCTCAAGGAAGTCCTCTAATCTTTCGGGCGGCCTTACGTATTAGTGTAAACGGTCTTGCTATTCTTCGTCTCTTGTGTGAAGCAGGGGCAGATGTACATGCAACATCTGGGCATGCTTCAGTGCCACTCATTAATAGTCTAGTTATCCAATACAGCAGTACAAGAAATGAACATGTTCTTCAAGCAATTCGATATCTTATTAGTAAAGGAGCTGTTCCTCGCCAGCGGGCTATTACCTATCTTGCCCCCGATGTACAAATGAAACTATTTGAGGCGCTTCGATATTAACCAGTATGATTATCTTCATAACAGAGTCTCCATAGAGCAACTCTTTTCAGTTTCTTTTCAGCCTCTAGTTCTGAACCTATTGGCAAGCCTTGTCTCTTACGATACTCTAGTTGCCGTACCCTCACTTCCTTCCAATAGTCGGCACTCATTTCCTTCCATCGTGCACAGATCTCATCGTAGACACGATCTCCTCTCTTCGGAAACACTAAGACCATTCTACCTTAGTAGTACACGTCGACCTTAAATTGGTCTAACTCGACCATTGAATTGAGAACTGGACATCTTGGCTAGAAAACCATTCTAGTCCTGACAGAAACGCATCATGCTCAATTTTCGTCCACTCACAATCAATTGATCTTACGTCCAGAAGAATATCAGACCACTTCGGGTATCCATCGCGAAAGGAACTCACGCTCATTTCAAATACAGTTGGATAGTCAGACTCGAAGCGGGAAATATACATACGAAAGTGTTCCCCTCGTTGGTGGATGAACTTGCGATAGTGATCGGGCACTAGAATATCGGGCATACCCATGTGCTGTACACCATCCTTAAATGACCAGTAATATGGTCTGCCCGTATTAGGGCAAAGATTAAACGAGCATGTGATAATCAGATCAAATCCCATCGTAGACTACTCGGTTGCGAGGGGATAGAGTTCATTTTTTCTCGAACACGTATCTACTGGAAGATTAATGCAAAAGAGTAACAGAAGACCCCATCCATCCCGCTGCGTGAACAGCCGCATTCCACGCCGCAAGTTCAGATGGTACATTGGGAATATTTATCGTAGCCGACGCAGGCACCTCTGCCAAGGAATCACTAGCAAACAACGGAGGTGTTACAATATTTATGGTGAGCGTAGTGAGTGCGGTACATCCCTCAAATACATTATTTCCCATACTGGTTACACCAGTAAGTTGGACTGAGACAAGTGATGTGCATGACGCGAACACATAGCTTCCTATCGTAGCGGCGGGGATAAGTATCGTTGTAAGTGCTGAACAATTGTTAAAAATATAATCACCTATACTCACAACCGAAGGTACTGTTATAGAGGAAAGTGCGATACACCCGTCGAATAAATTGAAGTTTAATGCTGTTAAAGAGGGGAGATCAATTGATGTAAGAGATCTACATCCAAAAAACGCACTGTCTCCTATGTCTGTTACAGAGGGTAGATACACTGACGCTAAGGACATACATCCCTGAAATGCTATACCGCCAATAGATATCACTGAGGGTAGATAGAGAGAGGTCAACGAAATACACCCATCAAATGTATTATAGGGAATATAACCGACGGTTAGGCCGATAGATACTAGACCAGAACAGGAAGCGAAGGCGGAAATATCTAGAGTTGTTATGGAGTCTGGGAGACTAAGTGATACAATAGATGTTCCAGAAAACGCAGATGCGGAGATACTTGTTAACAAGACTCCATCGAGTACTGAGGGAACTGATACAGAAGCCGGTAACACCCCTGTAAAGCCTGTTAAGATGTTTCCAGAATGTATCCAGGTATAGAGTACATTTTCTTGTATGGGTGGGTTTTGTATATCAAGAGAACCTACGTATGAATGTGCATCAATATATGTAGAAAACCGTGTTCCGTTTGCTCCTTCTAATTGAACTGATGGGTACATGGCATGAAAATCCGCAAGAACTCTCGCCCTCAACGATTTTGTAAGGGTTGTTTGCGTCATATCTCTGGTCAACATGTTTACTCTTTGGCGATAAATTAAATTAAAGGATCGGCGCTAAACGCCGCGTGGTTGATAGTGTGATGGCGAGTCATACTCTCTATCACATCTTTCGTGTCGCCTCGATTTTTTGTTGGGGGGAGGGGGAATCCCTATAAACGCGTGTAAAAAGTGATACTGGGGCGATAGGGGTTATCGTGTCCGATGTTTATCTTTCTGGTATTTGCCATGGCGTCAGCCCAATTGATTACTGTAAGTATGTGTCATGATGCTTACTGTGTTCAGTGCGCGAAATGGACTGCCACCTCGGGGAAATGTACCGCATGTGAAACACCTCCCTGCTCCTCGTATAATCCAAGTACTATTATAACATTATCGTCGCTTAACTTGTATGCAGACGACTCGTGCTCCGTGCCAGTTAACTGGGGGCAGTCAATGGTATTGACATCAAATGGACAATGTAACCAAGTCTATACAAGTGGAAATATTCCCTATGCCTTTATGGAAACCTCGAACCTGTCGATGATTCTAGGTATAACTATAGGATCCATAGTCTTCCTTATTGTGGCCTGCATTCTGTGTTACAGGTGTAGGTGTAGAACTCCACCCCCAGCTCCACCTATCGTGATGATGCCACCCCAACTCCCCCTATTACATCCAGCCCAGTATGCCCAGCCACAATATGCCCAGCCACAATATGCCCAGCCACAATTTCCTTATACATGAGTCCACACCTCAAAGAAATTCTTCTGGCAAGGTCAAGAGACTAATTCTCCATGCTGATGGAAACAGGCTGACTTTATTTTTTCTGTGTTGTTCTTGCGCGCCTCCTGCGACGCGTGCCTGCTTTGAGTACGCGTAGCGGATTGTTCGTTTCGACCGAAACAACTTCAGGACTGTAACTCTTTATACTACCTACGTTCTTTTCACCTATCTCTGCCTCATTAGATACAGTTACTAAATTTGTCTTGAGGAGTTGTCCCTTAAATGTTTTAAATTCTTTTGATTCAGTCCAACCTTCTGTACTATACGATTTTAATGCGTTCTGTGTTTCTTCAGAAAGTATAATGTTAGCAGTTTGAAGATCTTTGCTTAGACCTGTAAAGAGACTACATTTCAGATTAAAATCGTGTTCTCGGGATAATAAATCAAATTCGCTTTGTAAGATTGTAAAAAATACAGTTAAAATTGTAATATCTCTTACAATTGTTCTGAGCACTTCTAATGGAATAATTGCATTTGTTCCTATGCGATATACCCAATGCCCCCAGGATGATTTTTTCTGGTTTACAGCCTTTTGTAAATCTCCTGCAGCTATTTTAACAATACCCTGTCCTGTTGTAATATTAGCACTATTCGCTTTATATAATGCTTTCGCGTCATCACTACCTCCAAGAGTCTTTTCCACAATAACATTGAATGTCTCGGGACCCGCGGCTAACAGAATATTATACGTGAGTGTCGTAGTAAATTTTTGTACAGCGAGTGTATTTAAGTTCAAATTCTTTTCTTTCGCAATCACTTCAATTACTTTATATATATTATATAAACGTTCTGCTTCCCCTTTAATCATAATTAAATTTCCTCGTAATTCTTGATTTAATGCAACCTGTCTAAGAATAATACCTGTAATAAGGCCGAGGGCGGCAAGGCCTGCTGTAACAGGAAATGCTACAGCGGCTCCAGTAACCACAGCAGCACCAGCTAGTGCACCAACACCTGTCGTAATACCAGAGGCCGTTGTAATTAATCCAGCACTAAATTGACTTGCCAGCATAACACCCTCTCCCTTTTGCCGTAACGCAGGAAAACTTTTGAGAAGTTCTAGAATATAATTGCGAGGAACGGGTTTTGCGGTTGTAGCAGGAGCAGAAGCAGAAGCTTGACCAAGAGCTAATGGATTTTCTACGACAAAATTACCACTATCAGCCGAAGGATCAGAATTAACTGATCTTGGAGATCTAGGCGGACTAGGCGTTAACGGACTAGGCGTTAACGAGGACTTATCCAAAATCGAAAGAGGATTGGAGGACTGCATACTAAATAGAGTAAAGATTTACCCTCCGGACTCGTGATCGTCGCGACCAGCGCATTATCTTACGTTTGATCAAGAGACACTATGAGATATCATTTCATAGGGTATCTTGACTCTATCACGAGTCTACTTAGTAGCAATTTACACATCTCGTCCCCTCTTTCAACTCCTCCACACCTCAAAGAAATTCTCCTGGCAAGGAAACTTCATCCACGCATACTCAGATCCTAAGGCTTCCTTATAGATACACTGAAACCCTTTTTCTGTTAGACTGGCATCAAGAAACTCCTTATGAGAGGGGTCACGATAATCATTCTCCATAATAATCGTATGTATACCATCCAAAATACTTGGCATATCCTTCAAAATATAGTAAAAGGCACCTTCACAGTCAAGAACCAGGGTGTCAAAGGTGTATTTGGCACGCAGGGTGGCAAGGTTAATTGTATTGACCTTTTTATATCCTGGTAGCACTTCCTCACTCACGAGTGTATTCCATCCCTTCTGGATCAGTGGGCGGTCAGATAAGGCAGCAGCTTCAATTGAGAAACGCATCCCATTCGCATCACGGTTCTCCTCGAGCTGGATAGCAATTGCGGGATCACATTCCAGAACGACGAGCTCAGCAACAATTGACGCAATAATCAGACTATTTCTTCCCACATTCCCCCCAAGTTCAAGAACCTTATCGGTCGACCGTAAGAAACGAGTTGCCATCTTTTGCTCAGGAAGTTCATCGCGGAAACTTCCATGGCGCAAGACCACTCCCTTTTGCAGGGCACTGAGCTTAGACAGTGTAACCTCTTCAGGATAGACATCCTCGAAAGATTGAGGTATATCTTCTGTATATACCTTCTCTGCCACTGTGTCGATGAATAGAGCATACTGTGTATCATAAGGTACAGTATCGACAAAGACAGATTTCAGTGTACCAAAAATAGGATCACCGAAGAGTTTTGCTCGTTTATTATCATCTGCAGGAATATATACAAGAGAAGATTTCATTGAGGCAATGACAGTATCTGTAACATCTATCTGAGTATCAATAGTTCCGTATGTAAACTTCATTCTACATGATGGAATATAATATCTCTAAGCCTGTTCAAAATAAGGACCAATGTCAAATCCTCTATCTTCCTTTCTCAGTTTAATATAAGGAATATCTTTCGTCTTGGGATCATTCAGAATTGCATCATGAATACATTCAACTTGGGCTTTTGTATTCTCACGGCTAGCACATTCGGCGTGCAATTTCATCATAGAATCTCTGGCATGGTGTAAAAGGATGTTGGGTTTGTACGTCAGGGTCTGAAGGAGTTTCTGTAAACTGGCTTGTGGCGTTAAATAGACATCATTGGGATCTTTCACGTTATAATCCGTAAATACCATAGTTGTGCTGGTAAGTTTTTTCTTATACGCGACAAACCCCATATCAATGGCCTTTTCATATTCTTCCTTCCATCTCGTAATAAACTGGCTTCCTTTTGGTGCCATAATGAACCAATTGTCAATGTAAGATGGGGTTCCTGCTGGATTGAGACCATCGTTGGGATAAAATCCCGTGTATTCAGCCTTTTTCTCGAGAGTTTCCTTGTACAGCCTGTTAAGAGAAGACTCATCATTTATAATAATTCCAGCGTCTAGCCATACCCCTCCGTATTTCTCCAGGAGTCTTAGGCGTAACCAGTCTGCGCGATGGGCTGGGCTGAGACCCTTGTAGTTAAGGGGGAACTCGCTAGGATCAATATAACTTTGAACTGTATCATCTGTAACAAAGCGAACATCCCATCCTGGAATAGCCTGAGGACGATTATCTAAAATATCCTTGATCACCTTAGGAGGACGGTCATTATTCCAATGTGTCCAAGCAATCTTGGGAAGTTCATAGGCGGAGGTGTCAAAGGGTTCGATGGTATTACGTCGATACATATACAGTCCGAATAGTGCTAAGCCTGGAAGTACATACTCCATCTAAAGATATCTAAGAAAACTTGGACTTAGAACGGAGGTGTGATGGGTGTATATGGCGCTTGTCTCTGAGCGATATGAAGATGGAGAGTGGATATCGACATTCCGTCACACAGATTCAGTGCGGGAGGCAGTCAAAGATATTCAGCCAGAGGAGTTCTTTACTCTTGTTCAGCTTGCATCAGCATCGTTGAGTTCTATGCAAAAGGAGGCGAGTGATGCGAAGTATAAGGAGTCTCTGAATCGCGAAGTCGAGGAACAAACTCGCAGGGTGCGAAAGAAGGCAGAAGAAGACCTAGACCGGGCTCTTTCCGAGAAACAGCAAGAGCTGATACGTCTTCGAAGCCTGGTCACAGAGATGGAAGTTCAGACGAGTGGGCTTCGAGAGAGGCAGGAAAGGACTGAAAGTGAACATCGAACTGCTTTGCGGGCGGCGAAGGATGATGCGACTGCGAGTCATAGCAAGGAGATTGCACGGATGCATGCGTATACCGAGGGACTGCAGGCGCAGCTTCTCCAGGCACAGGAACGATCACAGAAAGTCTTTCAGAGTTCCTTGAGTATGCTAGAGGAACGCTATGGAAAGGAAGTCGAGAGGGTGCGTGGAGATATGAATGTTCGCGTGGCTGAGTTACAGGTGTTGCTAGCAAAGGCCGAAGAGTCAAAGAAGGTTGGTTCTTGTGATATTGGTCAGAAGGGGGAGAGGGAATTTGAAGAGTTGGTGGGAGAATATACTCATTGGGGGAGTCTCGAAAATACCTCGAAGCAGCCCCATTCGGCTGATTGGGGGTGTACCGTGCGAAAGTGCAAGATGATGGTCGAGGTAAAGAATTATGCCTCTGATATTCCAAAGGCAGAAGTAGCAAAGTTTGAGCGGGATATGGCTTTGCACTCGGATGTGCCACTGGGGATATTTCTGTCACTGAAATCACGGTTACAGGGAAAGAAATATAACGACTTTCTTACGATTGAATGGAGTCCGTCCTCGCAGATGCTGGTATATATTAATCACTTTCAGACCCAGGATCTTCGCGCTGTGTTCGCCTTCCTGGATATATGCATTGATATTGCCTATCGCACGTACAGACTAGCTCAGACGATTCCAAGTGAATCTGAGGATGTTCGGATGCAGGAAAAGCTGGTGAAGATTCGAGGGTTGCTTGGGCACGAATTAGTTAGGACAGCGGAATGGATCAAGGAGATGCGGGCTGAGACACGGGCTGTTAGCGATTTATTGACGAAACAGGGGATTATCAATCAGGAGAAAATACAGACGACGCGATCGACCGTCATGTCACTCCTGGGGATTTTGGACGATTGTGTGGACGATAAGGTGGAAGTTGAGGAAAAACCGGTGAAGGGAAAGAAGAAACAGAGCACCTAGACACCAGACTCCTGAGTTGGCTCGGCGTCGCTAGGCTTGACGAGATTGTATTCCGTGGGTATAGAAAATACACTTTTTACAAAGACTTTCGTATCAGATGTACTACTAATATTTATAGATCTGAACATTCGTGTATAGATAATAAATATATTTGTTGCAAAGGTAGTATAGGTTTGAAATCCATTATCGTCATTCCGTAATAAAAAGAAACTTGACAGTATATTTACATTGCTTAAGTGTAACACAACCGATATCATTCGTCCGTGGTGTGAATTAATTCGCTTAAGTTTTTCGTTTAGCAATGGGAATTTATCCAAGTTATTTGATATATGATCGTTTGGTAAATGTTCATCTATCACAAAGTGATTCTTTATCCAATTTTCTCGGTAAAATTCATAAGCAAAAGTTCCCACAAAGGCTAGGGCTGTAACTGAATTTAATGCAATAGCTCCTTGCGTATACGAATCCGCAGTCGATATAATTTCCATCATTGTACAGGGATGTGGGGGATTATTTTGTCCACCATTGCCGTAACACAGCTGAGGAACAAAGAGGCTGAAAAAACTTCCCACGAGTACGCTATACGAATCTAAACATAAAGATCCTAGAATAAATAACTTTTGAAGAGCAGAATCATTCGGAATCAGAGGAGTCAGATACGGTTTAGTTCGTTGCCAGAGAAGCATACTATTCGTATAGCATATAATTATATATACGCATACAATGTATAAAAAATGAAGACGCACGGTAGCAGAACCTACCGTCCTTGCATGATTCCTTACACTCGTACTATGATAAAAAGCATGAAGATGAATCATGCGAAACTTGTTCAAGAAAATCTCATTCGTCTTGAGGCTCAACGTATTTACAGTTCAGTCTTAGAGTTTGCAAAAGTGGGGGTGGAAACATTCTGTGCCGTTGAACTCTTACGAGATGCAGAGGCAAATGTGGATGACATTATATATGAGCTCAATAAAGCATTCCCTGATTGCATTATTGAGAAACGTGTAATGACTCGTGGAGTTGATGGAGATATGTATGAAACGTCGTGTAAAATGGATACTGCGGGGATTCGGTTACAGAGGAAGCAGTTTCATAAAGTATATGTTACCATCGACTGGACTTAGATTGCATATGCGCGAATAGCTTGATTTGCCGGTTCAGTAATATATAGACTCGAATTAAAGTATGTAAGTGTCTGCGGAGCATTCCATAGTCCTGCGGCTCCAGGTAGATTGATAAATCCTGGAGGAGAGATGTCGTATATTGGGGAAGATCCTGGCACACCAGCAAGGGTGGTTAGAGTCTCATCCTGTAACTGTCTGATTGTATTATTCCCTGTATCAGTTATATACAATATTCCTGTCGGCGATACAGTAATATCACTTGGATGATATAAAAGGGACATTCCATAAACCCCATTTCCATCGCGATTTCCCACATTGTCGGTTGGATAAGGATTGTTAAATGGTATGATATTACCAGCAATAGACGATACTATATAGGGGGAGGTCGTGGACATTTTTCGTATTATGGAATTTCCAGTATCAGCAATATAGATGTATCCTCCATAGAGTGTAAATCCTAAAGGTGTGCTAAATTGTGCTGAAGTACCGTCGGCAAAACCGGATGTCGATCCTGCAATAACAATTGTTGGGCTAGTCGCTGTTGCCTGAAAGATTTGAGAGTTTCCTTGGAGAAAATAGAAGGTACTCCCTGTAACAATCAGTTTAGTTATATTACTTGCATTAGTAATATTTAGATTTGTAATGACATTTGATGTATACGAATATACATTTGATCGAGTGCTCACATAGAGAATTCCTGCATCAGTGGCAAGGGATGTAATAGGATATGGAAAGGGAATTGTTTCAGTTGGAGAGTAAAGGTTGGATGATCCGTCAAAGGTATAGGGGATTGGAGTAAAGACAATTCCAAGGCCGTTAAAGGGGTATTGATATGTTGTTACAGGGGGTAGGATGGGGAGGGGTGGTAGGATTTGGGGTTGAGTAGGTAGCAACGCCTGTAGTTCGGCATTTGTTACCATAGTAGCTCCCATCGTTAAATATGTGACTTCGCTTGCCTCATTTGCTGCTCCACTTCCGCCATCAATATTCACAATTGCACCGACTGTATTTTGTTCTTTAATATAGTAATTAATATATCTGGTGCGATAATCAATTCTATGGATTACATCTGATGCGTGATGTGTATTTCCATACATCTACTTTAGTGTGCACGATTCTTTGCAGAGAGGATCGCTCTCTTTTTGGAAATGTTACTTTTGATGCCATGTTCTTTGGCAAAGTCTGCTACCTTAGCCTCGGGCATACCTAGATATTCTCTAGCAACGTAGGCAAAGGTGCGATTATCCTGGAGAATCCACTTGGTAATATTTTCCTTAGTTAATAGAGTTTCGGGAACAATACCTTGAGATGTGAGTTGCTTTAGCTTCTTTGTCTCTTGTTCCTTTTGCCACTGCTTCAACTGCTTGGAGTCGAGGCGTTGAGGGTGGGGCTCAGGCTGGGGCTCAGGCTGGGGCTCAGGCTGGTCAGACTTCTTAATAATTCTGATCTTTGTATTAGCAAGAAGTTTTACCGATGGTTCAGCCTGTGACTGAGGTTCAGCCTGTGCCTGGGGTTCAGCCTGTGCCTGGGGTTCAGCCTGTGACTGAGGTTCAGCCTGTGCCTGGGGTTCAGCCTTTCGCTTCTTCTTTGGCTCAAAGAACTCCTTCAATTGAGTATACTCTTCTTCCATTAAGACAAGCAATTCGCGATGTAACTCAACAAAAGAATACTTGGAAGATAAGTCTCTGAAGATTTCTCGGATTGACATACTTATTTATTCACTGCGAGTTTAGACCTAAGAGATCTATACTCGTAATATCTATGCGGATTGATCCAACTACCTGTGTTCCTCTTCGTCCTAGCTATGACGTATTTTCTATGTTAAAGGGTATTTTCGTCAACGGTTCTGAATATTTTCTCATAGAGAGTCCGTTGGAAGCGTTTACTACTGAGCCTGATTTATGGGTAGGTGGTGCGGCAACATATACTGGAGAGTGGATGCTCTTTTTATCCAACGGTACGGTAAGCGACTGGATATACGTTCGCGACTGTAGTCCAAAGGAAGGAGATGCAGTTACGTGGAGAGAAACCCTAGTCGACACATTGGATACCTTTTATGGGTTCCGATTCCGTTAAGTAAGAGATGAATAATCGTTCCGAGTTTCCAGAATATAGGGGATGGCATAGACAGCGAGAAGTCCAATAAACGTTGTCACATGGGCTTCCATTCCTTTGAATATCATAGCAAGACCCACAGAAGAAACCATCAATGCAGAATCCGCAAGAATAGTATAGTATCCTCCATTACTAGCATACTCCTTCATCATATCAATTATAGCATTATGTCCTTTAGGAACTTGTTGAATAACTCCTATGTAAAAGAGGAGATCGTGTAAGATCTGTACAAAGACAGCCACTCCAGTAAAATACAGAGCATTCCAGTCATGCTTCGGGTAGATAAACTCGGTATAGATATATCTAGATATACCTATTCCTAGAGCAATGATAAAGACGTCGGCAAGAACAGCCTCGAGCTTGAATCGATTGTACCAAACGTTAATACACTTACCAAAGAATTCTGGAAAGAGACGAACTAGGAAGAGAAGGGCGAGTTCAGTGACGATAATTCCTATAAAAATATAGACCCAGTCGTATATTTCTTCATATTCGGAAATATCAGCCCACTTACTTTTTTGGGGTTTTGCTTGTTGTTCAGGCTCTTGAGATTGTTTCTTAGGCTGCTGTTTCGCGAGCTGGATATAGGCAGGATTCTCAGGTTTATATTGCATAACAGGTTTCAGTTGATCTTGACCAGCTCCGCCATCAGAACTAGGCATAGGTTCATAGCTCGCCCAAGACATCTCTATTAGATATCACCGAATACCTTTCTAGTGTCCTCTGTTAAAGGGTCTGTGAAGAGGCCGAGGGGGAGGGATCCCATACGTTTGACCGTATTAGTATGCACGGCACATAAATGGGTGTCATCAACTTCCCTCCTGCCACATCGTACTGCATCATATAAAACATGCTTGCCAGCCTTGATTCCTGTACGATCTCCCTTCTTCCTGGCTAAACATTGACTATCCGCCGGAACAGATACTTTTACACGTGGCTTTAACGGAGATTGGTTCCGATTGGTGTACATTTTTTCCACAGTCTTCAAAAAATCGCGTTTCCCAATACTCTTCACCACAGAGGCAATGAGTATCTCAGCGGTTGACATTTTCTATGCTAGCGAATTATTTTGTCTGCGATGGAAACGCAGATTTTGTCTGCGATGGAAACGCAGATTTTGTCGCGTATTGACGAAATTTTTAGTATCGGCTTAAGTAGAATGACTGTGATCAATGGCATTGAGATTGATATTGGAGTTATAAAACCAGATGAAATACGACTGGCCTTGCGGAATAATGAACCGCTGGCAGATAAGTTACATGTTATAACTGTCTTATCGAATCCATGCCAATTTGCACGCCGATATATTCTAGCTCGCGAGTTCATTGCCCGAATGGAACACGAAGAAAATATTATCCTATACATTGTTGAATTAGCATACGGGAACGACGCATATCAGGTAACAGATTCCAAGAATAAACGGCATCTTCAGCTCCGAGCCAATACTCCTCTTTGGCACAAGGAAAATATGATCAACATCGGTGTACGTAAACTTCTCCCTGCGAATTGGAAAGCTTTTGCCTGGATAGATGCAGATATAGAGTTTGAAAATACTCGATGGGCAACAGATGCCCTTACGGTTTTAAATGGATGTCGCGACGTGATCCAGCTCTTCAGTCATGCAATTGATATGGATAAGAATAAAAATGCAATGTCGATCTTTCCAAGTTTTGGATTTCAACTCTCGAAACACTCTCGGTATGGTGGAACAGGAATCAACACGTGGCATCCTGGGTTTGCTTGGGCATGTACACGGAAAGCATATACTCGAATGGGTGGACTATATGAAAAGGGTATTCTTGGAGCAGGGGATCATAATATGGCATTATCCTTTGTTGGAAAGGGAGAACAGAGTCTGAATGAGGCTGCAACAGAGGATTATAAAGAGTCTATTCGCGAGTTCGAACGAAATGCGGCTGGGTTACGCATAGGATACATTCCTGGCGTTATTCGTCATCATTTTCATGGATCTAAGAAAAACAGGAAGTATTCGTCTCGGTGGAAGATTCTAGTGGAGAATGCCTATGAACCATCCAAACATGTGACAACAAAAGATGGGCTCTTAGTTCCGACGAAAGAATGTCCTCTGCAGATTCTAGCCGATATTGTAACTTATTTTAGCGAGCGAAACGAAGACGAGGGATATGTTGAGTAAAAAAGTTGAATACTATTCACCATATGAAGGAAGTCCCCATGACTGTATACGGTGCTATTTGTCTAGATTCTTTCAATAACGTCCTCCTTGTCAAGGGTAGACGTTCTCGAAAGTGGTCGTTTCCGAAGGGACATAGTAAGATAAACGAACTTCCCATCGATTGTGCAAAGCGGGAACTCGAGGAAGAGACTGGCGTTCGGCTAGTTTCGGATCATTTAGGATATTATGAGATGAAAGGTGGTGGATATTTCGTCTTTCATATCGACGTCTGTTGTTTTCTGAACACTCGAGATAAAAATGAGATATCAGATGCAGCATGGTGGCCGTTGGTATCTCTGCCAAAGCTGACGAACATCGACGTGAGCATCTTTCGGTCACATTTGAAGTCGAAGCCAAATGTAGGGTATAGAGATTATATTTATTCACATGATTCAAATACAATGATACAGGATATTATGAATCGCTTACACTAATCTGCAAGAAAAAATCTAGTCTTGGGTATTTAGATTTTTTAGGGCGATTTGTTCTGGGTATTTAGAGTATTTCATCTAGAGTTTAAAGGGATAGTCGACGACCTCAACCTGAACAGAGCCTACAGGTGCATAGCAAGTAAACTTGGACGCTGAGTCGAAGAGGGACTGCTGCCTACTAAACTTCATGCACACCTCTTGCACAGTCTCGATCTCAGCCTTGCAAACGGCAAGAAGACCTGCGCCGTAATAGCGGACATACTTGTACGATGGGTCATCTGTTTTAGAGAATTCAACATGCTTCAGCGAAGAGGAATCGATGTAGACAATGGAGCCGGATTTGGTAGTAAACTTAATATAGGATGCCATAGGAACATGTTCCATATCATATACACCATCAAGCATATACGTGGAAGAGTGTACGCGAACAGACTGCATGGGGACAGTATCTTGGGCGAGCGGGTGTCTTCATTTTTTACCAGATAATTCCAACCTCTTGCATCTGCTTTACATGCCAACATACCGAGTCCTCAAGAGACCGAGCAAAGGCTGAAAGCGGTACTGTATGCTGCATCATCGCTTTGAACTCCCGCAGCATCTTGACTCTCTCCTTAACTAGGTAAACGAGCTGATCTAGTGTTAAAGGGTATTCCAAGATAAAGATGTCGCGGATAATCTCTGCCTCGGCAACGATATGAGGTATCTTACCCAAGAGACCTAATTGCGAGGAATATTTATCTAAATCTGCGGGGATATTCATATGCAAATGATAGTCCTCGTCGTCAGAGTCAGGAAGAGGAGGGAGCGGCATGTCTGGACTGTCTAAGAAGACGTGGTGGGTGATCAATTTTTCCCTCCACATAAAAAGAAGGTGTTAGAGGGGGGCTTTATTGGTTTAAGTTTAATCGGTTTTCCTCCAGAGGCGCTGTATCTTTGTCGTGACAAAGTTTGCCAGGAGTTCTGCAGAGGCTTCCTCGCCCCTGTCTAGTGTAACACAAATTCCAGTGGTTTCTTCTGGATTCATTAATGGCTTCCAGGTGCCATCGAGCATAAGATGAATTTGTACCTCATCTCTACATACCCTTGCTGGAAGTTGTTCACGTCTAACAGGGGCGCTTTCTGGTGGAATCGCCCCATTCCCTAGCATTAAGAGTTTCACGGATACCCACCTCGACAAGACCAACTCATCGGTTTCTGTTTCTGATGATAACGATAACCAACTTCTCATAGTAAGTCCTCTTCCACCATGAAGACGCAGAAGCCTGTTTATCTCCGCGTAGGTGAAGCAGTAACAGTCGGACTCTGATGAATTTTCGCTCTCGCTATCGCTCTCGCCTGATAGCGTTCCACAATCACTCTCGCACGGTAAATCCTCCAGCTCACCCATAATCTTTCTGCAGCACGGGCAAGAGCTCTGAGCGGACTTAACAAACCACGAAGAAATGCAGAACATATGGAACTCATGAGAACAGGAAAGAATGGTACGACCTGTGGTTTCTGTGATAGCGTCGCAACAGATGGCACAAGACATCTAGGGGGGACATGCTTGGTGCGGTAGCGGGTTTTCATTTTTTATTTAACAACATCGAAGATAATCTCTGTATACGGCGGGGCAGTGTTTTCTACAGAAAGGATATCCCGTGCCCAGGAACCGATAAGAGGAGATTTAGAGTGACAATCTCCTCCTCCGCGCCCATTTCCCTCTACCGTCAGAAGGGGAAGAGGGTGAAGCGCCCAACCCTCTTGGCCATAAATTTTCTCCTTGTCAACAAACAACCTCTTGCTATGATTGACCAGAAACCGAAAGGTCATGTCTTCCCCCTTTTCCTCGGGGACAATTTGTTTATACTCATCGCACTGGTTATGCAGGTTCTCCTGTTGTCCTGGATCAGGATCGGCATAATCTCCCGCCCACACGACACGAGACTTATAATGAGCCCCCTTTGGACTCAATCCATACTCGAATGTATTGACGAACTTAATTCGCATATAGGAATGCTCCATGAGCTTGAGTCCATTGCCATAATTACCCGCGGACATCCATACAAGAATCTTTCCGTTATCGTCGATGATAATTGGATAATAATACTGACCCATCTGGACAGATAAATGGGATGGGGGAAATGTTCAATTTTTACGAGTACATTTCACTCCAAGAGGCACGACTATCCTCCTGTAACTGCTTTGTGACGTGGTAAGACTCTTCCATTTTCGTATGCAAAGAGACAATATCTTCCAGAAGACGATTGTCTTTTGCTAGAGCATCGAGTTTCGCACTGATCTGTAAAAGGGTATTCTGGTCACTGTTGTCTGCTTTGGCAAGAAAACTCTTTATTGTATACTTCGACTTCATCTCAGTCACTTTGGCCGTCTGTTCAGAAAGTTTCTGAGTAAGCTCCTCTTTCTTGGCTAGATACTTGGCATAAGAATTAAGAATACGGGGCTCTAGAGGGGGGACTTCTGTGAGGGCATAGCAAGCATACTCTGCTCTGAATTTGGGAAGTGCACGTGGTTTACTCCAGGGACGCATAAGGACTTATTCTTCTGTTGAACGGGGGTTCATTTTTTGTATAAAAAAAGCTTAGGGCTTTGGGGCTTTGGGGCTTTAGGGCTTTGGGGCTTTGGGGCTTTGGTGCTTT